>JACCED011061135.1_pt1 | contig 105620 bp, 97 predicted proteins | sample 7455021 | NCBI WGS metagenome assembly JACCED01 (sample SAMN15323456, study PRJNA562643) | freshwater metagenome | isolation source: river surface water | place: USA:Blue River Watershed | collected 2017-08-19 | reverse complement strand
TGTATTTAAAAAAATATTTTATCATTAATTTTATATAATGAAGAATCCTTTTTCTTTTTTGAACGAATTTTGGAAAAAACATGGTGTCGGCGCTATTGTCATTCTTATAGTATTAGCATATGCTGTTAATTTATTTGCCAACTATTTGTCCACCAAGTCATCATCTGGAAGCGAAAAATTTGGTGAGTCACCAAAAAAAGCATACGGTAATGGCAAAGAACGACCTCAACAACAACCATCTGGACCAACTCCAGCACATGAAGGTAGTAACGAAATGTATTCATCGGTAAATGGTATCCCAACTCCATCCATTGGTGTCCCAACATCATGTGCTCAACAGAGTATTCAAAATCCTTCTGAATTATTACCAAAGGATACCAACAGTGAATGGGCACAATTAAACCCTTCAGGAAAAGGTGAATTAGCCAATATTAATTTATTAAAGGCTGGTTATCATATTGGTATTGATACTATTGGTCAAACATTAAGAAATGCCAATTTACAAATCCGATCTGAACCACCAAATCCACAATTATATGTTGGACCATGGAATCTTTCAACTATTGAACCTGATTTCATGAGACCACCTCTTGAAATTGGTGCTACCAATATGCAATAAAAACTAGGTTGTTAATAATATAATATATAATTAAGATAATGAGAGAAATATTTTTCTCGATATCTTACACATTTTATTTATATAATTTATATAATTTATATAAATATTGTATATGCGGAATAATTCGTTATTTATATGTTATTCCACACCAAATTATTCAAAATTAACTGATATTTTTTTACATTCATTATATTCTATAAATGTTACAAATATTGACCATATGTTAGATAATCCTGATTATAATTTATTTAAAAATACTGGTTTTCAAACAGATTTGTGGTATTATTGCGTTAGAAATAAAATAAAACATCTTATTAATGTTTTGAATAAACACGAAACATTTACTGATATACAATATTTTATATTTACTGATTGTGATATTTTTTATATCAAAAACAATTTACACGAGTGGGATAACCTTGAAAATTATATTATAAATGAAAATAAGGATATATATTTTATGAGAGAAAGTGATAGCGATAAAGTAAATTCAGGGTTGTTTATGATAAAAAATAATAACAATATTAAAAACATTATAAATTTTTTTATTGAAGTCCTAGATAGAATTGATATAACTGACAAAAATAATATGCCTGATGGAGATCAAAGTATTATAAATCTATTAAAAAATAATATTAATTACGGATTTATTCCAAATGATTATGTAATTTTTGGAGAAGATATATATGATAAAAAAAAATCATTGTTTCATCACGCAATATGTTGTAGAGATGTAGATGACAAGATATCACAAATAAATATGATGAGAAAACATTATAAATAAAATCATATAATCACGAATATAAATTTATAAAAAAAGTATTTATATATTACATATACGAACGAATGTTTGGATTAGACAAACATAGCATTTTTTTATACATTATTATATTTTTTATTCTATTTATTTGTTTAAAAATATATAATGATTCTGATGTGTTTAATTTGAAATGTATTATTTCAGGAGTCGATGGTAATAAATATTGTGTGAGAGAACGGGCAAAAGTGAATGAGGCGGCTGATCTTTTAGCAAATGTGACAAATAAATGTAAAGAATTAGTAAAATTTATGAAAGACAAATATCCGAATGATCCCAAAGTGAAAAAATTAGTAGAGGGTTTTAATCCAAAAAAAATAAATGAAACGTTGCCCACCAGTGAATTGACCGCATATAGTGAAAACAAAGGAGAGAAACTGGCATTTTGTTTAAACCGTACAAAAAATAGTGCTACATTGATTGATTTAAATACATTGACCTTTGTTGCTCTTCACGAATTATCTCATATTATGACCACCTCAGTTGGACATAAACAGGAATTTTGGCAGAATTTCAAATTTGTATTGGAAAATGCCAAAGAATCAGGAGTCTATAATCCAGTTGATTATAAGAAATCGCCTCAACAATATTGCGGAATGACCATTACAGATAATCCTTATTATGACTTGTAAAACAATTCTAATTTATGCCTTATCAACTAGGATTTCCTTTGCAACTATTCTTATTATTTTATTATAGTTCTTTCTGGCTTTTTCTTTGTCTGTTTCCCCCAAACTCTGGTCTATTAGCTTGGTATATAAATCACTCTTTTTATTATTCGGGTCTTTGTATTCTGGGTTGGCTTTTGCCCAAAGAGACATTTGTTTCACATTCTTGTGTTCAATAGCCTTGATCGCTTTTATCATTTGCTCATTATCTTCATCTTTATGCCAAGTATCATTATTCTTGACATGAATAACCTCCCTCTTTAAATCGCTACAGTGAATCGGGCGTTTGCTTATATCTAATTTGTTTAATCCTTTCACTAAAATGTTACTAATTCCTCCGCAATAACCGAGGGGTCCAAAGTTTTCAAAATCTGTTAAGCTTAATGTTAGCATTTCTAGGAATTCACTGAAATTCAACGCATCTTTACATGTCTCGTTCAAGAACACATTCAAGTTGAATTTGTTATTTGTAGTGTTGTTTATAATATTATTATTTGTCGTGTTTCCAATATTATCTTTCATCAATTCAATAATTTGCTTTTGGAATTCCTGGTTTTGTTTAAGTAATTCAACAATAGTTGATTGCATATTCAATTCTAATCCATTGTTATTGCCTTCATCATCTATTTGTAATTCTATTTCTGGTTCTTTTTCTGGTTCCTTTTTTTCAGTAATTTTCTTATTATCTGTATTTTGAAAACAATTTTTCTTATGCTTACATAAACTTGACATATGTAAATATTCCTTACCACAATCGCATTTATATTGTTTATTAGGGGTAAAATGGGTAAAAATATTAGTATTACCCTCATTTTTATTAGTATTATTAGTCATATTTAAATTTTTTATATGTTTAGATGTCAATGTATGCCGTTTAAAATCTTTTTTATTATTGGTTATGAAGTTACAAAAATCACAATTAAATAGGGGTTTTTTTGGGTTTTCTGATTTAATAAAATTAGTCTCCATTAGTATATTATACTAACAAAAAAACCCCTAAATCTTTTTCCTCGAAAAATATTAAAATTATGCTCACAAAATTATGCTCTCATGGAAAAATTCAGAAAAAAACTCAGAGAGCTTTAAGCTGTAAAACTACCAAAAAAACGTGTTTTTTCATCAAAATACCCCCATATTTCAAAAATGGACATACCAAAAATGTCCATTTTTGGTTTTTCCGTTTACTTTTGTTTGAAAATTAGAAATTTTATAAACCATGTTCTTCGAAAATACTAGTAATTTTTATATAATTTTGTATATTTTTCTTCGTAGAATGATATAATGTATATTTTGAAAATATATAGATATTATTGGTGAAATAATAATAGATGTTTCAAATATTTATTATATTATTCTTGATCTTTATTGAAAAGACCACAAGTATAAATTATCTTACACAATACCAATGGATGAGTATAAAAAGTATTTTAAAACATCCAAAAAGTACAAGCAATATGATAAATACATGTAATCAAATAATATTTCAACATTATAAACATTATGCGTACAATATGGCGTATGATTTCAAAACAATATATTATAAAAAATGCCGACATATTCCTTTGGATGAATTAAAACTTTATGCGTCACGAGGATTATTGAATGCTATCTCTCGGTATAATACAACCATGCCGAGTTCATTTTCAAAATATGCGTCAATCTATATAAAGGGAGAATTATATTATGGGATGTCAGAAATGCATCCACTGACATTATTACCGATATCAAAAAGAATCAGTAAAAAATGGAGAACCCAAAATCTAGTCTTGTACAAAAAAATGACCAACACAAAGTTTATGAGTAATTATAATTATTATGATGGTTTGTATGTAAGCACTCATAAAGATAGTTATGTTTTCGTGAATAAATACAAGGAATTACTCGAATTGTGGAATATCATAAATCACTTGGACGACGAATACAAAAAAATAATGAAATATAAGTATAATTTTTATTTTCAAAAAATAAGGTCTGATAAAGAAATCGGCGATTTACTTGGATATTCTAGTGAAACAATTAGAAAAAAAATAAATAAAATAAAAATTCGAGTGTATAATGAAAGTAAGAATAATAATTAGTCTATTTATATAAATAAAAAATACTTTATTTATATATATAATATAATGGCAACACCAAAACAAAATTCTATATACAAGGTAAATATATTAAATATTGAAAATAAAGTGGAATCTATTCATGTGTTTTACGGTAATTTATATAAAAATAATGTAAATCTAGAAGAATTATTCAAAAAAGACCCAAAAAACGAATTATTTTTTGATAATGTATCTTATATTTTTAATGATGATGAGTTAAAAAAAATCATATCAGAAAATATTCCAGTATATTTTTCATTTCAACAAATACATACAGATGATAATATCTTATCAATAAAAATAAAAATTACTGATGAATTAAATACATCTTCGCGTGAAAAATACCAAAAACCCCAAATTTCTATTAGCGAATTATATTTATTTGGAATTATTCAAACCAAATTAAATCCAACGAATATATATTCAGCATTAACTAGTAAAAAACAAGAAATTACCAGACAAACATTGGATTTGGTATTGTTGAATATTGTGGATAACGCTGATTTTGAGATACCTGATAAATCTACCTATACATATGATGACATACTTTCTCTTGATTTAACAGATCAAACCTTTTTAATAACTAGAAATTTAGGACAATCTCACTTACTTATTTCTGACGAGTATCCTTATATAGGTAACCCATATCAGGTTGAATCATATAATGATAGCATAGAAAAACAAGTAAGAAAATCAATGTTGTCTTTAAATACTGTTTTATTGATGAATACCGGATTCATATACAATAACAACATTTATGTCTGCCTTGCGAATGATGTGTTGGAATATAATAAAAGTCGGGGTTTGAACCAGGAAACCGCGATTAAGATATATTACCCAAACCTACTTAAAGACGCCATTGTTTCTCTCGACACATTAAATTCAAAAAGGGAAATGTTGATAGATAAATCAAAAGATTTATTTGATGATGATGTATTTGATAATTTTAAAAATGTGGATATGTTTTATGATATATACAAAGAGAGAACAACGGAATTCAATTATAAAACAGCGGGGATTCATTATATAAAAGTGATGGTGAAACCCACGTATGACATAAAAATTCGTTTAGATGTTATTTTTAAATTGATACATGCGGATATCACAAAACCTTTGATAAAGTTTAATCCATCAGTAAAACAGGAAAATATTTATCGTTTGTATACTGATAAAACGAGTATTGATGGAAGAAAAATACCATACTTATCAAGAGCAACTATTTTTAAGTTAATAAAAAGTATAGGAAAAACCAAGTCAGTAACAGCATACATTGAATATAAAATCGCTAAGAAACAACATATTATGTTGTGTGAATTTGATGAATATGGAAACATTTATATAGAGGGTGAGTTTGAAAAAGCAACAACTATGGCAGATATTGAATCATTGATTAAAAAAATGGTAAATCCAATTATAGACGATGTGAAGACCTATATTGAAAAAAGTGGATACAGTATTAATTATTTTGAAGGTTTTTCCGATAAAAATGTGGAAATTAAACATCTCAATTATGAGACAAGTATTGAGATTGATCGATCTATTAATTTGGAAAAATTAAAAGCTTGTATTTCGAGTATATTTGTTATTGAAAACGCCAATTTAAAAACCGGTATTGAAATGCGGTTTAAAAGGGTCTCCAATTTTAGTAAAACCAATAGTCAAGAAGCATTTATTATTGAAAAACAAAAACAAAAATATAGCCTTCTTGAAATCATTGAAGGTTTGATGGATAATTATAAAATGTCTGAAAATGACGCAAAAGAATTGTTACAAAAAGTGGCGAATGAATTGGAAGTTGTAAAAGGTGTTAGAAAATCCGAAATAGAAATTAAAATCAACCCAGGGTTTAAAACAAGAATTGAACTAAATAAAAACACGGGTGTCATTACCATTTCTGTAGATGGAATTAATAATATTGAATATTTAAATAATATTCCAATATATTTGGATACATTGATCAGATTAACTCAAGATATGAAATCAACCAATTATCCTGTAAAACAAATTAAAAATAATTGTAGCGGTAGTGAATTGAAAACCGAAATTATTCTCAAAGATTTTGAAAAAGAAGAAATAGATCAACAAAAAATGTTTGATTTAAGCTCAGCCAGCTCAAAATCATCATCTGTATCTATGAATGAAGCAGAATATAAACCATTTATAACCGCATTTAACGAAGAAGAAGATGAAGAACAAAACGAAGAAAAGAAAGAACGTATCAAGACCGCGTTTGATTTATTTTACGGGGATAGTAGTGAATCAGGAGATGAAGAACAAAAATTCTCAGGAGGACAAAGTAGCTCAAAGAGTAGTAATTCTAATTCTGAAACATTTAAAGAAGGTGAAATTTTGGATTTTGATATACCTGACGATGAACCCGTTGAACAGAATAAAATTGTTATTGGACAACCACTTTATCCAGGCGTTGATGACGATGATATTGAAGATATTGAAAAAAATGTAATTGAATTAGATGGAATGAGTTTAAAAAATCCAAATGTATTTGAACAAAAATTACAACAATATGACCAAACATTGTTTTTAACAAAAAAACAGGGAAAATTTAAACCATATTCACGAACATGTGCGTCTAATTTGAGGAAACAACCGGTATTACTTACCAAAGAAGAATTTGAAAAAATAAAAAAAAATAAACCAGGATTTTTAAAACCCGAAGACGTTTTAAAATATGGAAGTGACCCAAAAAAACCAAATTATTACATTTGTCCTCGTTACTGGTGTTTAAAAACAAATACACCAATTGATCCGTCTGAACTGATAGAGGTCCGTAATGAAAAAGGACAAATCGTAAAAAAACACCCAACATGTGGTGAAGTTATTCCAAGAGACGCAACAAAAGTGCCAAAAGGCGCATATATATATGAATTTTTTGACCCACAAGAACATGGAACACAAGAAAAATATATACAACATTATCCCGGATTCATGAAGGAGGGATTACACCCAAATGATTTATGTATTCCTTGTTGTTTCAAGAAATGGAACACAAAAGAACATATTAGTAAAAAAGCAAAATGTGAGAAACAAATGGAACAAGAGTCCGACTTTGAAGAAAGCATCCCAGGATCTGATTCTGAGCCAGAACCTGAAGAAATTGAAAGCGGCAAAGAAGAAGAAATTAGAAACGTTATTGAAAGAACAAAAAATATAGTAGAAAAAATACCTACTCATAGCGAAAGTCAAGTATCTGATGAACAAATTATAAAAAGTATTCCAGGAAAAGATAAAGAAGATTTTTATATTAAAGGGCAAGAAAAAGTGCCTTTAGATCAAGGACGTTGGGGATATTTACCAATAAGCATTCAGCATTTTTTACATGAGGACAATTCAAAATGTCAAAATCAAAATAAACAAAATGCTCGTTATTTCCATAGTTGTTTATTAAGACACGGTGTCGAATTTAGTGAAACCCAATCATTTATTGCTTGTATTGCGGATATAATGTTTTATATTGATTCAAAACGTATTCCAACCATTAAAGAAATGAAGGAACTTATCATTTCATCATTATCCATAGATGATTTTTTAACTTATCAAAACGGAAATTTATATGTAGATTTTGATATTGAGCCAACCGTTGTAACAGAAGATTTGGTAGAAAAATATATGGATTCCAAAATCTATCAAGCTACTCAATATAATTTGGACTTTTATCATAAAATCGTATCATCTTTTGAAAATTTTAAAGCGTTTTTATTAGATAATACTGTACATATTGACTACACTTATTTGTGGGATATTATTTGTAAGCCTAATCCTAACCTATTACCAGCAGGAATAAATTTAATAATACTAGAGGTAGATTCTAATGATAAAACGGATTCTGTGAATTTGATTTGTCCAACCAATCATTATTCAACTGAAATATTTGATCACCGAAAGAATACATATTTAATTCTAAAAAGTGGAAATTATTATGAACCGATTTATTCATATAAAAATATAAACAAGAAACTGACCATTATTAAAAAATTCAGTGAATTGAATCCCGAATTACCCGCCAACATTCGAAACTTGTTCAAAAAAATAATAAAACCATACATTCATACAATGTGTAAGCCTTTGAATAGTATGCCTTTAAAATATAAATTTTCAAGGGCAAATCTGGCGAATAATGTAATCACAAATTTACAAAAAATAAAATATACTATATTGAAACAAATTATAAATTATGAAAGTAAAGTGATTGGTATAATTGCGTATAATGACGCAGCAGTTGGATTTATACCATGTTATCCATCATCTATTAATAATAATTACGATTTTGCTTTAGTGAGTAAAGATACATTTACTGATTATAAAAATACAATTCGTTTTTTGAAGGAAGTCTATAAATCAAGTAAAAAGGTGATTTTGTGTAATCCGCTTTATAAAGTAGTTGATAAAAATAAAATGGTTGTAGGAATATTAACTGAAACGAATAATTTTGTTGGAATAAATAAATACGTTTCTTTAGATGATACAAGAGAGGATTCATTAATGGTAATTGACGGTAGTGACCAGTATGAAATAGACAATAAAACAATATTAACGGAAAAAGTAGATGAGGATAGAATAGAAACTATACAACGTATTAAAATGGAGACAAACCTATATAATTCTTTTAGAAATACAATTAGAATCTTGTTAAATGATTTTAAAAATATCAAACAAAGAGAGAAAATAGAAAAAGAGGCGAATTCGCCATATACATTGTATAATGATCAGTTGGATAGTATTTCTGACCAATTGAGAAAACTAGTAGGTGATAAAGTAATTTTTACCGAAGATTATGATATTGGTAAAATAAATAAAAATTCTGATATATCCGCTTGTATGATGAATGCCGCAAACAAATGTTTAATAAAAAATTCATGTAAAACCAACCCTGAAAATAATATATGCCAACTGGTTATTCCAAAATATAATTTAATAAGTAGTTCCAATAATAATGAAGAGTATTATTATGATAAAATGGCAGATGAAATTATTCGTTACAATAGAATAAAATCATTCATGTTTGAACCACAAACCTATTTGTCATTTAATAATTTAGGCTATAATTTAACAGACAATGAAGTAGTCATGATACAATCTTTATTGACAAGTGAATATTTTGATACTCTTGTTCCAGCAGTTTTGAATAAATATGTAAAATATAATAATTATGATACCGTTGAACCGCAAATGACGCAAGTATATGATAATAGAGTACAATTAAATGACACAAATATAAATATAGATGCGGATAATGAATTGGTAGAATATGTGCCCAAAATGAAAGACAAAATAACCTCGGGGGTGTGGAAAAAGTCATTCCCATCGTCATATAGTGAATTGAGTTATGATAACGGGTTTTATTTGTTAATTGATATAATCAAAAAGGCTACATCACAAAATTTGACAATCAATCAAATCAGACTCGATTTATTACATGAATACGCATCGTATTTTAAACAAAACGGTGATTACGAAAACAAGATATTAGATGTTTTGGCGTTGGAAGGAAAAAAAATACTTGTACAACAACTACGAGAAAAATTAATTACCTTCACGAATTTCATTTATAATGGTGACTATTTTATTTCTAATTTGGATATTTGTTTGATCCTACAAAAATATAAAATCCCTTCGTTTTTTATTTCTACCAAACCAATATGTCAGAATAAATATACCAATAATGCGTATGTAATATACGGCGAAACAAACGACAAGTTTTGTTTCATCGTAACATCGCCATTGACACGCGGTGAAAAGACATCGACATATAAATTAGTTCAAAATGACCAGCGCAAAATATTTATTGAGAAAAGTGTTCTTCGTGGCGAGGGACTCGACCGTGTAGATGAGGCACTTGACAACAAACAAACCATGAGCGAGTTTTTAACTGTATTCAATAAAAAAGAATATTCTTTGAAAAACAAGGGCGCTGAAAAACCAAAGGTGAAATTAGTCATTGAAGAAGACTCTGATAATGAGATTGAAACGTAATTTTTTTATAAATTATTAGGGGACATTTTTTAATTCTTCACGTGCTATCATTTCACAATTGTTTGAACACACATATACCCTTTTCATTATATATACAATATCCTCTGTTAGTTTATCATATAGATATGCGTCACATGTAACACATCTAAAATCCAAAGAACGAATCACTTGAAACACAGGTTTCATCATGGGTCTATGATCAACATTAAACTCATGAATAATGTCTTGTATTTCTTTTGGTAATAATAATATTTTTGATAATATATTTTCCATGTCTCTTTGATTCAATTGATTTGTATTTTATTTATAAAAATCAATTTTTATTATTTATTATTATATTGTGTTAAAAGTTCTAAAATATTCCATTGTCTTTTGAATACCCGTTTCCAGATCGATAACTGGTTTGAACCCTAGTTTTTCCCATGCCAAAGCAATATCAGGTTTTCTTTGTTTTGGGTCATTTTCAGTAGATGGTAAATAATCCACTTTTAATTCTGTTCCACTTACTTTCTCAAAAATCTTGACCAAATCATTCAAAGTAAATTCACAATTTGGATTACCTAGATTCACTGGTCCGTATTCATCGCTTGCCATCATAGAAATCAATCCTTCGATAAGATCATCTACATAACAAAAACTACGGGTTTGGTATCCATCACCATATATTTTGAGATTTTCATTCTTCATGATTTGATTAATGAAATTCGTAATGACGCGTCCATCATTTAAATCCATATATGGACCATAAGTGTTGAATAAACGCACAATTTTCACATTCATATCAAACTTTTTGCGATATTCGTAAAGTAATGTCTCTGCTACACGCTTTCCCTCATCGTAACAACTTCTTTCACCTACGGTATTTACATTTCCATAATATCCCTCAGGTTGTGGATGAACTAATGGGTCTCCATAAACTTCTGAGGTAGATGTAAATAATACTTTCGCCCCGTGTTTTTTTGCCAAATCTAAAATATTCTTGGTTCCCACAAAAGAAGTCATTAAGGTATCAATCGAATTTGCCTTGTATTTATCTGGGCTCGCAATACAAGCTAAATGATAAATTTCATCTACTTTGGGTAAGAATATTTTATTTGTAATGTCAAAATTGACAAATTTGAAATTTGGGTTTCCTACAAATTCTTCAATATTACTTATTTTACCAGTGATTAAATTATCCATACAAATCACCTTGTTGCCCGGGTTTTCCAATAGTCTCTTACAAATATGACGACCTAAAAACCCAGCACCGCCGGTGACTAATATATATGACGAAGCATTATCTTTTACATTTGTACGATTTATATCATGTAACCAATCTCGTTCTGGTCTGTCATAATTTTCATTTCTATCCAAATTCGCCTGTAAAATATAAGAAGGAATTCCGTTTTGTATCATTTGACTGTACATTGAATTCGTGTCTTTAGGGAAACAAGTGCCGCCATATCCTCTTTTATAATTATATCCTGGACAAGTCATGTGACTATCGCCAATACGGTCATCTAATTTCACATAATTGATAACACTATTGTAATTAATACCTAATTTATCCGCCAAATCATAAATCTCGTTAAAATAACCTACTTTGGTCGATAAAAATGTGTTTCTGATCAATTTATTCATTTCCATTTCTTTATTGGTTCCAAACTGAATATCATCATATTTTATACTCTTGTGTGTATGCGCATTACCAATTAGTTTTCGTATATGTAATCGAAATTGCATTTCTATATCAAAATTACAATTTTCATAAATTCCAAATAACCAATGCTTGTTGTTGATAAAATCCTCTTTCCAGTTTTGCTCTGTTAAAAATTCGGGCATAAAAAATACTTTATGTGAATCGCAATATCCAATTGGAACAGTAGAACGAATAATAATATAATCATGTTTCAAACGGGTCACATACATATCAATCAAATTGGTATAACATGATCCATCAATATTTGTTGGTGTCGGCAATGAGATGAAAACTAAATCTACGATTTTAACAGTTTCATCCAAATCTAAATTCGGTGGCGAACATAATTCAGGAACGCAATCGTAGATGAAAAATTCAACGTCGGCATTTTTTAATAAATAAGTAGCTTTTCCAACAAAACCGAAGCCAATAAGTAAAACTTTCATAGAATATAATTTATAATAATGCTTTTTGTTTATATTTGTTTTATTATAAATTATTATAATTCGTCGTCACTATTTGTATCATCTGTATCATTATCTGCCACAATCTCACTTGTGTTTTCAATGATTTCATCGTCTTCGTTTTCGTTTTCATCATCATTATCGTCATCATCATCATCATTATTTTCATTCGCGACACCATGGAAACGAATATATTCTACAGCGGTATGTAATGATGCTGTTACATTATTACGAATAGTTGTACTAATAGAATCATCTGTATCAAATTCGCCACTATATCCAAACATTTCGTCATGATCAATACTTGGAAGTTTTTTGAATACACTTTTATCATATTTTTTATAAAAATTCATATGTTTCTCATCATAATTATCAACCATAAATTTATTATTTTTATCCAGTTTAAATAGTTTTCTCCCAAAATATGGATTGTATCTCACAAATAAATCAAACTTTTTCACCAAAATTTCATATGAATTTGTTATTTTTTCAGTTCCAACGACATAATACTTTGATAAATAATACAAATGTAAATAGGGACGCATGATTTCTACCAATTTATTTTTAGGGAAATTTTTATGAATACACAATATTTTATATTTTGAATTATTTGATTTTAAGGTTTCAATCATGGAAACCACCGTATTATATAATATATTTGGACTAGTTGAATAGACATATCTTTTGATTGATTCATCTCTTATTAATTGTTCATTATCTTCCCTGAATATTTCAAGATCAAAATCTACATTGAAAAATTGTTGATACAAAATCGGCATCGCAAATGGACGACTTTTCATGAAAAAATAAATATTATATAAAGTTGCCTTGTCAAGAGGTATATTGTTATACGGATTTTTTGGAATCAATGGCTCACTGAAAAATAAATACGAATTTGATAAATTATTATTCATTATATTCACCAAATCACTTGCGGAAAATAAATATTTACAATTGTTTTGAAAGAGTACAAACACATTCGGACTTTTTTCATCCAGTTCATTCATATATAAATCACTGGATATTTGAACGACTGCTTTTTTGTATTTATACAATTTGGCAAAACGCATAAACGCCAAATGGATTTTTTGAATTTTTGAAAAATAGGAAAAATATAAATCCTTTGTTTCGTCATTATAAAAGATATTTTCCATTACATTGGTCAGAAAAGTGAATTTATATTTAATAAAGCGTTTATAATCAAAATCTTTTTCTAATAAAACACGATATATATTTATTACATAACAATAAAGCTCAATATGAATAATTTGTTGTATTATATTCGCTGTTTCTATACTATAGACTTCACGCAATAACTCACAAAACAACGATGGATATTTTTCTTTTTCGGTATTTTTATCAATAGTAATAAATGGTTTATTTGATACGCATTTATTTATAATTGAACAAAATAAATGCATGTATTAAATAAAATCAAAATAATTATATAATATTATAATTATATTTCTAATACATTTATATTATTAATATTTGTATATAGATGAAAACAATACTAAAAAAACCAAAAAACAAGAACAAATGTTGCGAGACAGAAAAATGCTGTGCTAACATCGAATGGTCATTGGGTTATCTTATAGGCGAAACAGTATCTTGTTTTGTAAATTTATGTCTTCATTTTGTAAATAATGCGAATAAAGGGTTTGCTTCCCGAAATAAACCGAACAAAACTACACGACGACCATGATGTTTATAATTTTACAGTAAAAAATAATAAAAACACAAAGATTTTTATTATTTATATATTTTTATATAATTTAACCTAGACCCTAAAATCCAGGATTATAATCATCGTCACCGCCTAAATCGCTAGCTTTGATATTGACTACATTATTCTCAATAACCAATTTATTTTTACTACATTTATCATCTTCATCTTCCATACCACCAAAGACGTCATCAATCATTTTGTTGGTATCCTCTTGTTCATACTGAATGGTATCCTCCAATTTACGCATTTCATCCAAATCAAGCACCACCTGGAATGCGTTGGTGCCATATAATCCTTCTTGACCACACATCACATTTGCCGATACACCACGCATAATATCCAATTCCGCATGTCTTGCCGCTTTCAAGAATTGTTCAGGTGTTTCTTCAAAAGATGCCTTGGCAATTGGACCAATGTTGTCATTGTTAATACCATGTCTAAATATGGAGATCATTTTGTTGGTAAATGTCATTCTATCGCACAACATTGCCATGTGATGATAATTAATATAGGTGCCATCAAATTCAATCACTTCCGCCAATTCATTATAAATGGTTTGTCGTGCTGCCTCAATACCAAATATATTATATATTTCAACAATATCATTACTAAATGTTCGTTTGGCATCAATATAATCAAGCGCTAATACATCCAATATATTTGTACCAATGGTATCCAATACCCATATATCTTGTTTCTTGTATATACCTGATGTTTCCACCAAATTATCCTTTATCTTACGAAGAATTACCTTGTTGATATTTTTAACACCACGAATCACTATATTGTGTAATATTTGATCTTGGAAATTCTTCAACATGTATATTTGGTCAGACTGGTCAAGCGGATTTACGTTGCTTTTATTTTGTCCAATTGGTGCGACACCCTTATCTTTTATTTTATTCACAACTGTATTCATGCGAATTCTAAACACTAATTTGTCCGCATTATAATCCGAATAGACGCAAGCCACTTCATCTCCGTAACTATTTTTCAAGGTGAAATTCACATCGTCCATGGTAATATTTTTCTCCAACATGATTTCCGAATCCATTTCCATTCGTAGAATCCATTTCGATTTTTCATTGGTTTCTGGTTCAACTGATTTCTCCATACATTCATCCACCATTTGTTCAAATGATTGAAACTGTTCCATTGTCGTCTCGTCCTCGCCAATCAATGTATTTAAATCATCTGGATCAAAACAAATATCAATGGATTTCACAATTTCCTCCATCTTGGTATGTTCCAACATGTACATAATGGATTGCGCTTTTTCTCGGTCGGTTTGTTCCTCTGGTTTCATGTAAATGGTTAATGACGGATTTTTTGGTTCAGGTGACAAGGATAATATTTCCTCTATTCTTGGCACACCACGAGTCACATTAGATTTAGACGACACACCAGCAAAATGAAATGTATTCAGTGTCATTTGTGTAGTAGGCTCACCTATGCTCTGCGCCGCAATCATTCCTACCATTTCACCAGGAGCAACAATCGCACGCTTGTAATTCACCAGAATGTCTTCAAGTAATATGGTCAATGCCGCACGATTAAATCGTTTCACTACCAATAATTCCTTTGGCGACAGATTGAAATAATAAAGCGTCTTGAATAAAAGGGTTGGTGGTGCGCAACGGATTTTTTCCAACTTTGAATAAGTGTTTTCAATCATTTCAAATGCCTCTAATGGTGTAATATCAACAATCGAGTTCGCATTGATTTGCTGTTGTCCTTGAACATTATTGATTAAATGAGCAAATGCCACAGGTGTGCTTACTACACTATCGCCCTTGTTTTTGAATATTTTCTTGATGATTTCGTCACGTTGTTCAATCATGAAATCGGTGTAAAACTTACATTTTTCCTGGGTTTCTTTCATTTGTTTCTTATAACGAGTCATTACATTTTTCAAAAAGAATGATGACAATGTTTTCATTTTGTCCTTGTCCTCGGGAATATTAAAGTGAGCATAAATATCTTGAATACTCATATTCACCAAAGGTATTCCTTGGTTTTCAACCTTTACAGGATCAATATTATCATCACCATAAGAGAATTGAACCACCTTACCTTTATTTGTGCGAACCGTCATGTCATAATTTACCATAAGGTCTTCTAAACCTTTAATCAGTCTTCTTTGAATATACCCCGTGGTCGAGGTCTTCACTGCTGTATCAATTAAACCAACACGACCACCCATGGCGTGAAAGAACAATTCTTGTGGCGATAAACCATTAATATAAGAACTTTCAACAAAACCACGAGCACTTGGAGTGTCGTCGTATTTCGTGTAATGCGGTAATGTTCTGTGTTCAAAACCATAAGGAATTCTTTTTCCATCCACGTTTTGTTGTCCCAAACAAGAAATCATTTGAGAAATATTTAAATCACTGCCTTTAGAACCGGCATTCACCATGATGACAAAACGGTTGTCTTTATCCAATGATTTTAACCCGATTTTACCAGCCTCCGAGGATGCTTGATTCAGTATATTATTGACTTGTGTTTCAAATTCTTCTTGATTCGTCTTACCTGTATTGTTTTCAAAAACACCGATTTGTGTTTGGTCAATCAAACTCTTGACATCATTCTTTTTCTCACTAATGACTTTAATAATTGCCTGATTTGTTTTTTCATCAGAAATCAAGTCACTAATACCAACACTATAGGAGCTGGATTTCATGTATTCAGTAATGATATTTTGTAAATCATCGATGAAATTTGCCGAGGCGAAATTACCAAAATCATTACAAATACGATGGATAAGACCCTTTGAGCCACCGCCCAAAATATCCTTTTCCATTTGACCACGAATATATTGACCATTTCTTATTTCCAAGACATTATTTGATGTTTTCGCATCTTCTTTGTCTCCAAATAATTTGGTCTTGAAACCTAATGTAAGTGGTGGTAATATTTGGGATAATATATCAAAATTTGTAATGATATCTCCCTTGTCTAATAACGCATATTCGTTCACGCGTTGAAACATCATTAATATATTCATCGCCTCGCGTGGCGTGAATTTGATGCTTTCCCTTGTGAAACGATTTGATCCAAGCATGGAATCTTGAAAGATACCAATGATTGGTTTGTTGTTCGCAGGACTGATTATTTGATATGGCACTGCTGCCAAATGTTTCAATTCTGCGTCCGATTCCGCATCTTGCGGCATGTGAAGATTCATCTCCGTTTGAATTTTTGTGAGCATATATGGTCACAAAATTAAACGTTCCCTCAAAGTTTCCTAAGAGGACGGACTATACCTTGTGCTTCATCAAGCTGGTCAAGCTATCATTTGAAACCCGTAAACATCTAGTCTCTGAGCCTCCCCCATACTCTTACCATAACGAGGTTAGGGGTTTGGTTGCTGATTATCCAATCCATTCACGTTTTTACCATTGGGTTCGTCAATTAAACGAGTTCCTCACAAATGTTTCCATTAGTGAGTGGTAGTGAAGGCTCTAAGGAATTTCCAGCAGTTTGGATACGTTGCCATTCTAATAATAAATTAAAATGACTAGGCGATTATATTGATTCAACCAATGAACCAGTAGATATTACAACGTTTTCCCTACTAAGTATTATCTACAACTTAATAGGCGGTCGCCTGTTGGGGACAAGATGAATTTTATCCCCATCGAAGTCGGCATTGTACGGCTTGGTCTTGCCTTTATTATTTTTTCCTTACCATTTATGGTAAGGCTGGAATACACCTTGTGCCTTATCTGGTTGATTAAACCTTCATATAAGACCCGTAACCGTCTACTCTCTGAACCTTCCCCATGCTCTATCATAACGAGTTTAGGGGCTTGGCTGCTGATTATCCAATTCTTTACATTTTTACCTTTGGGTACGATAATTAATCGTGTTCCTCATTATTGTTTCCAATAGTGAGTGGTAGTAAAGACTCTAAGGAACTTCCAGCAATTTGGTCACGTTGCCGTTTATTATATTTAATAATATACGACTAGGGAGTAACACGCTTTTCACGCTCCCTGTTGCCGACACCAAGTCTATCGGCTACATTCATTCTAAAAGTATCACCGCGCTTCATAATACGCGCAATGTGACACATCATTGACATACGATGTAAAGTAGGTTGTCTGTTGAATAACACTGGGTCACCATCCATCATGTGACGATGAACGATATCCCCGTTTTCCAAGACAATCGACTTTCGATCAACATATCGTAATGTAATAGAATCTCCATTTTTCTTCTCCAAAATTTTGGCGCCAGGATGAATATCTGGACCATTTTGAACAAGCTTCATTAGAAACGCTCGATTCACATTATTTACGACAACCGGTTTCGTAATATTTTTCGCGATTTTCATTGGCACACCCAATTCGCGGATGGAAATATTCGGATCAGCAGTAATAACCGAACGCGCACTAAAATCAACACGTTTTGCCATTAAGTTTCCCCTCATACGCCCACCTTTTCCATTCAAACGGTCCTTGATGGATTTCAAAGGTCGCCCTGAACGTTGAGCAACCGACGCAATACCAGGAATTTTGTTATCAACTTGCGTGGCAACATAATATTGTAAGACGGTAGTCCAATCATCAATAATATTCGCTGGCGCATTGTTTTGTAATTTTTCCTGTAATGTCTTGTTGGTTTTGATAATATTGACTAAAATATGACTTAAATCATCCTCACTGCGTTGTTGCGCATCGTGTTTTACCGACGGTCTTACCGCAGGTGGTGGCACCGCCATGACTTGACATATCATCCAATCAGGACGAGACCATACAGGACTAAATCCCATAAAAGACACGTCTTCGTCAGATATTCTTTTAAATATTTTCATAACCATTTCAGGTGTCAATTTAATAACCACCTCTTCTTCTTTCGTTTTCCATTCCGCGAAAATAGTTGCTAAACCTTCTTTACGAATTCGTGTTGCTTGTAGGCAGCCACAACCGTTTTCGGTATCTTCACCACATCGCTTAATTTTACTTGCTAAACTAAACACATATTTCCATCGACTATCACCAGTTAATTTCAACGCTTGCTTGTATTTTTCTTTACTGATTAAAAGTTTGCTACACTTGAAACAAACGCAGCGTAATACTTTCAATATAGTATTTAAATATTGAATATAAAACACGGGTCGTGCTAATTCAATATGACCGAAATAACCAGGAGTTTGCATATAGTCCAAACCATCTGTTGGACAGATGAGACCTGGCTCTAATACACCCATACGCGGGTCAAATAATCCACCAATAATTGGTTTATTATTGACATAAGTGTCGCGCGAGGTGATTTCAGCAACGGATCCTTTACGTATTTCCTCTGGAGACAAAATACTAAATTGAATGCCGATAATCTTGGAACTATTTTGTGTAACTGTATTTATCTTTGTAGACGACATCTTAATATATTAATATAAATATTATTTAGATTGTTTAAAATCAATTTTATTTATTAAAATAATAGTTAAATTTATCTTTTTAAATCAAAATAATAATTATAAAAAAATTGATTTAAATTTTAGTAATACAAAAATATATAAACATTATACACAATGACCAAAGACACAAAAGTTAAAACCGCTACTACTACCTCTAAAAAGGATAAATCCTCAACTAAATCTAAAAAGAGGGAGGAAATAAAGCAACGTAGAAAAAACAATGAATCATCTGACAGTGAAAGTGACAGTTATATTGAAACTGAGGATGATGAGGAAGAAGATGAAATCGACATTCCAGAATATCGCAAATTTATTTCAAAAATATTTCCATCAAAATACATGGATAAAAAGGTCAAAGACACGAATAAATTAAAAAAATTATGTGACGATATTATGAAGAACGATAAGAAGAAGAAGGAAAAACAAGAACGCGATGATGATGATGACGAATCCGAAGAAGAAGATGCTGACGACGAAGAAGAGGAGGAAGAAGAGCCTAAAAAGAAATCACCAAAAAAGAAACCTGTTAAAAAATATGGAAACAAATTAAAAAAACCAACGAAATCTTTGAAACGAGATAAAAGCAAGAAAAATCTCAAAAAGGAGGATTCTGAAAGTGAAAGCGAAAACAGTAGTGATGATTCTGATGACGATGATGACGATGATGATAACGAAAAATCAAAATCAAACAAAGTCAATATTATCTTTACGATTGGTGGTCACGCAGATGAAGATGAAGAAAGTATTTGGGAAGACTATGACTCCGAGGAGGATGAAGATTATGATGAATCTGAAACCGAGGACGAAGATGAAAGTGTTTCAACGGATTCTTCAAGTGATGATGAGGATGACGACGATTATGATTCTGACGAAGATTATGTTGAGGAAGACGACGAATCAGAGGAAGAAGAGGAAGATGTTGTTGTCAAAAAATCCAAAAAATCGTCCAAGAATCATGTCTTGAAAATTACCAATGAAAAGGAAACCAATGCCAATTCAGAAAACGAATCAAGCGAAGACGAAGTTTTGAAACAATTAAAAGAATTACATGGCAAAAACAAGAACAACAAGGCGATCTTGGATTGTATTGAAACCTATGAAGAAAAAGTCAAAGAAAACAAAAAGAAAAAGGCAAAGAAAGAAAAGAAACAAAAAGCAAAGAATTCACGTATATTCAAACGCGTCATTCGTGACAAAAATACTATGAATGATTACAAGTTTTTCGAAAAGTTAGAAACCGAGGAACAAAAGAAAATCATCAAAGAGGTGCGCGAAATTAATAAAATCAGTCGTGTTGAAAAACCATACCGAATGACATTATTAGAATCCAATATACCAGCTGTATTTAAAGCATCTGCCATGAAGAAAATCGCATCGCTTAGATACATGGAACCTGGAAGTGGCGAGTATTACAAAATCAAAAACTGGGTCGATACTTTTATGCGTATTCCATTTGGCAAATTCGAAACCCTACCGGTGAATATTAGTGATGGAGTTGAAGCATGCCACGAATTCATGGAAAAAGCACAAAAAACTCTAGATAATGCGGTATATGGATTAAACGATGCGAAAATGCAAATCATGCAAATGTTAGGACAACTTGTGACCAATCCAGAGGCAATTGGCAGTGCGATTGCTATTAAGGGACCCATGGGTACAGGCAAAACCTCTCTTGTAAAAGAAGGCATTAGTAAAATATTAAATCGTCCGTTTTCATTTATTGCCCTTGGTGGTGCGACAGACAGTAGTTTCTTGGAGGGTCATTCCTATACATATGAAGGCAGTGTTTGGGGTAAAATAGTTCAAATCATTATTGACAGTAAATGTATGAATCCAGTAATCTACTTTGATGAATTGGATAAAATAAGTGATACGCCAAAAGGTGAGGAAATTGCCGGAATATTAACACATTTAACAGATACATCTCAAAACTCGCAATTCCACGATAAGTATTTCTCGGAAATTGATTTTGATTTGAGTAAATGTTTGTTTATATTCAGTTATAACGATGAGTCAAAAGTAAATCCAATCTTGCGCGATCGTATGTATAAAATTCAAACCAAAGGATACGATAAGAAGGAAAAGACGATTATTTCCACAAACTATTTACTGCCAAAAATAAGAGAACAAGTGAAATTCACAAGTGAAGATATCGTCATACCTGATAACACGATTCATCATATTATTGAAGAATATTGTATGAAGGAAGACGGCGTGCGTAACTTGAAGCGTTGTCTAGAAATCATATATACCAAACTCAACTTATATCGCCTGATGAAACCAGGTACAAATTTGTTTGAACAAGAAATGTCATTAAAAGTAGAATTCCCAATGACTGTCACCAATGATGTCGTAGATAAATTAATTAAAAAAGATAAAGATACCTTAAGTAAATCGTTATATGGTTTGTATGTATAATAAACCACAACCAGTAGTATTTTAGTAAATAGTAATTTATAAGTTGTAATGTAAATAATATTTTTTTTAACTAAAAACTAAAAATAATATTATTGTATGTTATATGCAATCTAGATTCGATTTTGTATTTTCATATTGGGTATTTGTTTGGTTTTTATTATATCATTTCAAAATAGTATCCTATAATCCCAAATTTGCCTTGGTAGTTGCGTTATTTGCGAATATAATAAAATTATTCACTATGATTTATTATAAAAATTCATTCATTTATATTGTTTTATTTATCCTCATTCAATTATGTATCAAAATATATCCTTTATGGACATTACGAAATATGCCCCTCGGTATTCCTGAAATAATTTCAACAATGATAGTATTCATTATCTTTAATTTTTGGTTGTGGTTGAACAATGAAAGTATTATTCAATTAACGAAAAAAGGACATGATGCTGTAAAGGAAAATAAAATAAACACTCCCCTTATTTATTCCATCGACAAATATATTACACGGCTTTAAATATACAAATAATTTGAATATTAAATATAAATATTTATTATTATACCCAATTATAATAATAAAAGAATCACAAATGATGAATTCGGTAAGTAGTAGCGATTTTACACTATCGTCTCAATTATTGGAAAATGGAAATAGACGAGAAACAAATATATGTGATAATGATCTTTTACATATATACATACTTTCGACAACATTTTTACTATCCATTGTAGGATTTTTAGTATATATCTTTGTTTTTGCTTAGATGCGTAGTTTTTTTAAGTAGGTTTTCATCTTTTATATTTTCTTCGAATACGTCTGGTGCTGTTTCTTTTGTTCTTTTTTGCTTTAGTTTTTCTACGACCTCCTTTACCATGTTTTCCTGGAGCTAAATTGTTTCCTATAAGATTGTATAAATCTTGATTTCCCATAACATTTTTCATCGCGTCAGACACATTACCAATCGTATTATTATGAATACGGGTTTTTATCATAGCTGAGGCTTTATCAAAATTTTTTCTAGGATTTATTCTAAAATATAATTGCGCTATATTTGTACCTCTGACAGAGTTAATATAATTTTTACTTTGATTACTAAAGGGTAATCCAGGATGTTCCGGATTACGGGTTTGAAGATAATTTACATTATTTTCACCAATTTCAACGCAAACTAAATAACTCCAATTGGGTTGTGTGAATAAAACTTTTTCACCCGTTTGAAGATCCTCAACATCTACTAATATATATTCTCCATTATGATATAATTGATCAAATTCTTGTAAAGTGGGTATAGGAGGACAAGTTGTTTCCATTATATGTATAAAGCGAAATTATTCGCTTAGTATTTAAGTTGTTTATAAATAATAATTATTTATATAAAATTATTATTTTAAATTTATTCTCTTAATATTCAGAATAAGGAACATTATTTCCAGCCCGGTTTATAAGATAATTATATTGCGGAACTGTCATACAGGCACACCCAGTACTGTTGGAATAAGCATTTGGGCAACATTCAGGTTTAAATTCGGTATTCGCAAAGAAATCCAATTCGCCTTCTGGTAAAGGGATTGGTTGTTCTGGGCGATTCAAGATATTTTGAATAGCCTTATCTTTTTTCAAGTCGGTGGTCTTGGTGTAAGATAGGTTAGGAGTGAACCATGATGAGGTGTCAACAGGGACATCATTTGCTTTGGCAAATTGCGCATCTTTCATGGCAGTGAATGCTTCTTTTTTTCTGTCAGTAAATGCTTCGACTACTCTAGAGGCAGTGCTTTTAAAAATACTGTGAAAATCAGATGCTGAAACGGTACAAGTAGAGAATAACAAATGACCAAACATTATCCAAAATAAGACAATAATAACAAATAATGTTACTAAATTAATTTTTAATCCAGGTATAGCGATTTCCATTATTATATATAATTATAAGATAATTTTTATATATAAGATAATTTTTATTTAACTAAAATATACATTTTTATTTACAATTTGGATCTTTTTTTGGATCACATCCAAGAGCCGCAAAAGATTCTTTTCCAAGCGGAGCAAAATATCCTTCTTTTTGTCTGGAAATGACAAATTGAAATAATTTATAAATTAACCAAACTATAAATATGAAAAACAAAATATTAAAAATTTTTTTTCCAAAACTTGTCTTCTTGAACATATTTATAATATAGACATAGATTTTTATTAAAATATGATTCTAATAATTTTGTTCATTTTTAACTAAAACACTTGTCAATCAAAGAATTATAATCTCCAATACTAATTCCATTCAAATAAAAAGTATTTTTATCGGTCAATAAATGGTATAATTTTTTAGAATTACCTAAAGAATCTTGATTTAAAATTTCCACTAAACCATAGACTTTTTCTCCATTTTTTAAAATATCACCCAACTTTACGCAACTAATCTTTGATATTTTTCGATCTTTTAAATGAATATATGTGTATTCATCGAAGCCCATATCAAATAACTTGTGTATATTTGTTTTGTCTAAATCTTTTTCCTTATATTCCGGATTATTTGTTTTCAAATAATCATTAATAACCAAATAATTGTCTTCGGTGATTTCATCCCAATCGCTAAATACATAATCCCCAATGGTAAATTCCTTACAAGTTGTATTTAAACAATAAATAATTGGCTCATTATAATTTTCAACCACTTTAGCATCTGGATGCTTGCTTACAAAAATCCAAATGCCATTATGTCTTACACGATGCGAACCACTGACAATAATATCACCTAATTGATACATTTTATTATTTATTGCTAATAATTTTAATTTAGCAGTAACAATATTTTTATTATCACCTACTTGCCATAATTCATCTCCAATATTTATTTCACTAATTTTTTTCATTGTTCTATCAGACATTTTCAACAATGTGTTTTTATCAAAACAAACACGTATTTTGGGTTTTGACGGAACTTTCGGAATTTTAAATCCACTTGTTTTTATGTGTAAAACTTGGGTTAAAAATACAAGAAAAATAGCCATCGATATAGAAACCGCACTAAATATAGCGGTTCCAGTAATTGCCATAGGCCATGTGACCGGAACTAACCATAAACTAATGATTACAGCAACCGCAGCAATTAATACATAAATAATTAATTGGACTAATGCTCCTAAAAATGCTTTTAGAGCATAATATGTACTTAAACTAGTATATATACCAGATGTAATAACAGCGATTACTTTTTTAACAAGATCATTAAAACCAATAACCATTTTTGTAACAGGTACTGTAAAATTGATAATACGATTTAATATTTCTTTGGTAATATTTGCCATATTTGTTCTGATATTTGAAATCAATATTCTAGATGAATCGATTGAGCTGTTTAAATCACCGTAAATAGTTGATAATGATGATGTAAGAAAAGTCAACGGTTGAAGAGCAAATGAACTAATAGAGACTAAAATACTTTGAACACAAAATGTAAAGTTTTGTTGAGTAAATTCTGCCATAGTCATGTTATCGGGTTTATTAATGAATCCAGCAAAAGGGATTACTGTTGGTTTACATCTTTGATTCGCCCAATCATCTTTAATTGGCTGTATATCTTTGATTGTTTTAAAATAAAAAAAAATAAATATAGGTATCATAAAATATATAAAACATAAAAATACATCACCCCCATATTGGTCAATAAATCCAATATTTTTGTATAAATTTTTTACAGTATTATATGAATCATTAAATGTGTTGTCAGATGTATCATTTTTATTAATATTATTATCCATATATAAATGATGGATAATAATGTTTTTATTTATATTTATTATTTGTATTAATATATTTTTAGTATGCGATGTCATCATCTTCCCAATCCCAAAATACAAGTTTGCCGATAGGTATTCGATGATCTGATGTAATCAAACAACTAAACCAATCACTTGAAACCTCGGTTTGTTCTACCGCCTCAGGGTGTTCATCAACATATATAAATTTCTTTTTTTCCTCAAAAAATACCATATGCTTTCCAGTGACATAAATATCATCACCATCTACACCCATTTTTTCAAACTTGTATAACTTATTTTGATTTTCTAAATTATTCATTTTCATGATGGATTGTATTTTAATATCATTTTCTAAAACATCTCCTAAATCTAAATCCTTCATCAAACGTACATTTCCATTTTTTAATCTTATTTTTGTTTCTGGATGGAAACAAAGTGACCTTACCATTTTACCAGGTGGACCATTCCAAGTACTTTGCATTGTAAGCATACTTCCATACATAATATACATTAAACTAACCATTGAAGCAATTAATTTACCTGCTAAATCTTTGATTGATATGATTAATTTTTGATAAGATACTACAATATTCATCAATATTGAAAAAATACCACTTAAAATGGTACTCATAAATGTTCGTACATTACTTAATACAGTTCGAATCGCATCAATATTTCCAACAAATTGACTAGCTAATGTAGATAATGTAGATGTCATATAGGTTAATGGTTGGAGTAAATAACCCATATAATTCGTTTGCATGTTTTGAATACAAAATACAAAATCCTTTTCAATATTGTCGGATAAAGGCATGTACATAGGATTACAACGGTAATTTGCCCAATTAGATTTAATATCATTAATCGAGACGAATAAAAACATTGATGCCGTTATAAGTATAAATCCCATAATAGTAATTACTAATTTCGCATAATCTGATCCAGTAGGCATAGTTAAATATTATGTAGATATTATTTATATATTCTAACACTAAATAAATTATTTTTTAGATTTTCTCGATTTTCTTGATTTTCTCGATTTCCGCATTCTTCTTGTTTTCTTTCTACGACCTCCAGTTTTGTTGTGTGGTACTTGTCCAGTAGAAAATCCTGATGTTGGCGGAGCTAATTCTACACTATCATATTTACTATTTTCATTTGCTTGTAATAATGTAGAAGCATTACCAATGGTTTGACCTATTACTGATTGAGACCCAGCCATTTGATCATTATATGGAACAGGCATAACTGGAACTACAATACTACCCGCACCTCCTCTATGAGTATATTTAATTCTTCTAGTTTTTCTTTTTCTACCACCAACTTTTGATAATGAAGATAATAATTCTGCGTTTTGTTTACCACTAATATATGCGCTTTCACTAGGACTTCCAGCAAGCATACCTTTTACTTGTGGCGCCGGTAATTCTTGATATTGTAAACTACTATTTGACGTAATATTTGACATATATATTATTATAATAAATTAAAATATAAAAATAAAAATATGAAAATAAATAAATGGACGACAAGGCAAGACTACAACTCCAAAAAATGATCAAGGCAAATAATGTGGAAGACCAAACAGAGTTAATTCGGGAATTAAAACACAGTCATTTACTTCAAAATGATATAAATAATTTAATCATGTTAAAGGCAAAACATAGAAATAATCAAGATAAAATTAATGAGGAAGGTATGAGTGAATGCGGTTTTTTATTCACGTATTATACGGACATTTATAATAAAATCCGCAAAGATGAAATTGATTTGAAAATCCTAAATCAATTTTTGAATATATTAAGAAGAATTGAAGATGGAGAAATCGACCAACATGAAGGGTCTTTTCTTATTGGAACATTACTCAAAGAATTGTATGTTGATAGTGCTTTGAGAAAAGCCGAAAAATTAAATCAAGATGAACCTGAAATGGTACAGCCTAGAGAGGTGGTAAATATTTCATGGAAAGACTTCAAAAAAACATTATAATGAATCATCTTAATCGTCTTCTTTTCTTTCTTTAAAATAATTCATAATATCCTCTTTGAAGATTTTTGAAAAACAATTTGTTGGAACAAGTATTCCATTTTCATCGTAACAAATATCTCTATCGGGAGAAAAATGATTCTCCATTAATATTTTCCATCTTTCGGTATATTTACGATTCTGTTTTGAACCATGAAAATAATGTCTGATCACTCCAGGTGTATATCCCAATCTTAATTTATTTGCTTTATCTTGAAATTCAAACATAGAATGATTATATTCATCACTATAATTTTCATTTGTCATATATTCTACTTTATTTATAAATGAAAGAGCCATTATAGAATCACCAGAACCCAAAACTCCTTTATCATATAATCCTCCTATTTTTTCATATGCTTTTCTGGTGATTGCCCACGCATAACCAGGATGCCAATAATCAAGACCTTTTGAGGTAAATAATTTTTGTTTACAAAAACTATAACCAAAGCCATTAAAAATATTTAAGTTTGTCTTTATTTTGCTCATATCAACACAATGACTAAATAATTGAATCACATCTTTACACCCATTCAATATTTTTAAAGTATCTAATGCCCATGAATTACTTTCAAATTCGATATCGGCGTCAATCCAAGCAAATGCTTTATAATTTTTTGGCAATAAATGTTTTACACCTAAATTTATCATATTTTCTTTATGCCAAATAGGTGTATCTGTTTTTAATTGTAAATGATTTTTATTTTTTTTATCGGTAATAATAAATTTTTGATTTTCATATATCATTTCAACAATAAATAAACGCACATGTTCTTCTTCCTCTTCAATTCTTTTTACAAATTCTTTCAATAAAATATATCGTTTTGCGTATAAACATGGATTTGAAATAACAACAATTACATTTAATTTATCTTCAATTGGTTCATTATTAGTTATTGCTAATTTAATATCATTTACTTTATAATCTATAAAATCTATTTCAATTCCATTAATCACCGTCATTATATAATTATTTTATATTAAAAATTCTAAAATAATTATTATTTACCATGATTATTATTTACCACGATTTTTTTTTAAACGATTTATAATAAAATTATCATTTACACGTTTTGTATTTTCAGTTGGTGCGTTTTTCATAACTGCTGATGGTTTTAAAACAATTTGTATTTTTTTATCACTTGATGATTCATCACTACCGCTACTACTATTCGTAAAACTCAATGATGGTTTTAATTTTACAGAGGATGATTTTTTAGAGGACGATGATTTTTTAGAGGACGATGATTTTTTAGAGGACGATGATTTTTTAGAAGACGATGATTTTTTAGAAGACGATGGTTTTTTAGACGATAATTTTTCAAAAATAATTGGTTCTTCAAGAACAATCGTTTCTGATAATTTATTTGATGACTCTTTTTCTTTCACGACATCTGGTGTAGATTTTTTTGATGATGTACCAAAATCGATTGGTTTATTCATATCAATTGATTTATTTTTTCCATCAAAACTTTCAGCAACTGACAAATCTTCACTTATTTTCAAAGCTTCATCATCTTTATTTATACTTGATGATTTTTTTTCAACAACCGAAACAAACTCAGGTGATGGTAATTTAGTAGGTTGGATTGATTTTGATGACGATGTGCCAAAATCGATTGGTTTATTCAAATCAATTGGCTTTCTTTGAGACAATGGTGTATTACGAGTTGGTATTTTAAACGATAATGATGAACTCGATTTTTTAGACGATAATTTTCTAGAGCTTCTTGTTTTCATTGTTTTATTTGCGTGTTTCATTTTTTCACATTCTTTTGTAATGACATTTTTTCTACTTCCATTAGGACAACGAACACGTTTTATTTCTGACTTTTTCTGGCATTCGCCAGTTTTCCTGTTTTTTCGAGAGCCATTTATACAACGGTGAATCATAATTTGAGATAATCGATCACAATCACCGGTTTTATTATTTCTTCTTGTTCCATTTTTACAACGCATATAATAATATATATTATAAACATATTATTATTTTTAGAATTCCAAATCAAATTCAAAAATAATAATTAAAAGTTTCTAAATTACAAACACTACCTAAAACACTACCATGTTTCTCTCTTTGACTCTATTTTCAAAAAGGTAAAAGGGTTTAAAATTATTATAATATAACATATATAACTTGATTTATAAGTATGACATTAAAATCTTATAATAAATCAAAAACCACATTAGTTATTGTAGAATCACCAGCCAAGTGCGCAAAAATAGAATCGTTTTTAGGTTCGAATTACAGGTGCGTGGCTAGTTTTGGTCATTTACGAAAACTGGAATCACTGGATGATATCGACCAATATTTTAATATTAAATACAAAAATGATGAAAAAAAAGAAAAACAAATAGACAAGTTGAGGAGAGAAATATCACAAGCCCAAGAGGTAATATTAGCGACGGATGATGATCGTGAAGGTGAAGCTATCGCGTGGCATATTTGTTCTCTCTTTGATCTCCCTATTCAAACTACAAAAAGGATCATATTTCATGAAATAACAGAATCCGCAATTCAAAATGCCATGATGAATCCTAAAACATTAGATATGAATAAGGTGAATTCACAACAAACACGCCAGGTGCTTGATTTGATGGTCGGTTTCAAGGTCTCACCTGTTCTGTGGAAATATATTTCGAGTAACGGTTTGAGTGCTGGTAGATGCCAAACTCCAGCCTTGAAAATCATTTATGATAATCATATCGAAATCTCAAATCAACCAGGAAATAAATTATATAACACAACTGGATATTTCAGCGGAGGAATCGCCTTTGAATTAAATAAGGAATATGATAGTGAAAATACCATGTGTGAATTTTTGGAAAAGACTTGCGAGCACGACCATGTATTTACCCGTAGTGATCCTAAAAAAGTATTTAAAGAACCACCCCAACCATTAACGACATCACGCATACAGCAATTAGCAAGTAATGAATTACACATATCACCCAAGGAAACCATGAAACTATGCCAGACTTTGTATGAGGAAGGTTATATTACCTACATGAGAACAGACAGTAAAAAATACAGCGCGGAATTTGTAGAAAACGTAAAAACCTATATTATACAAAATTATAATGATAAAAAGTATATTCATAATGAAATTGACTCTTTAAAAAACAACATGAAGAGAGAAAACGAAGATAACCCTAGCCCTCCACCAGAGAAAACCAAACCCAAAAAGACCAAAGGTGCGTCAAAAAAAGCGAAGGACACCGACAGCGAGGTGAAACCTCAGGAAGCACACGAGGCGATCCGCCCAACCCATTTAGAAATGAGAGATTTAGGTGACGACAATGATAAAATCAAGGCAAGAGAGAAACGAATGTATAAACTGATTTGGGAGACCACCCTAGAAAGTTGTATGGCTCCGGCAGAATATTATTCCATCACAGCAAATATTAGCGCGCCCATGGATGCCAAATACGCCCTCACCAGTGAATTACTCGATTTTTTGGGATGGAAAATCGTGGCAAACGATAAATCATTGAAAGACGAAAAAGAAAACAAGACGTATCACCGTTTGAACCAGATAAAACAGGGAAGTACAATAAAATATAACAAAATCACATGTAAATTTGTATTGAAAAATATAAAACAACATTACACCGAGGCGAAATTAGTACAACTATTGGAAGAAAAGGGTATTGGACGACCATCCACCTTTTCAATGATTGTTGATAAAATACAGGACAAGGCATATGTGAAAAAAGAGGATATACCTGGAAAGCGCATTGTATGTAAGGATTTTGAATTGGAAGACGATACGATTAGTGAAACGGAAACGACACGTGAATTTGGGAATGAAAAGAACAAATTAGTGATACAACAAATGGGAGTCGTGGTCATGGAGTTTTTGTATAAACATTTCAACGAATTATTTAATTATGAATACACGAGTGAAATGGAAACAATCTTGGATAAAATAAGCAAAGGTGAAAAAGTATGGACCGAATGTTGTCATACTTGTTTAGGTGAAATCGACGGACTCATTGGCAAATTAAAAAATGTCGAGGTCGAACATACCACTAAAAAAACCACCGCAGGAAAACGCAGTGATAAATACGAAATACAAATAGATGATACACATAGTTATATTATCGGAAAATACGGTCCGGTCATTAAATGTACATTGGACCCTAAAAAAACCATGTTTCTACCAGTGAAAAAAGATATCGATATTTCTATATTAGAAAAAGGCGGATACAAATTACAAGACCTGGTTGATACCGCGACATGGACAGTTTCAGCAAAAGGCGGTATTAGTGGTATCAATACGAATGTGCTTGGAACATATGAAGACCAAGATCTCATTCTTAAAAAGGGCAAATTCGGTTTGTATGTGGAATGGGGTGAAAATACCAAATCATTGAAGGTTTTTGGAAATCGCCCCATCGAAAATATTACCTATAATGATGTAGTAAAAGTGATCGAAGAAACATCCCCAAACGCATCAAGTAATACGGTTCGTAACCTCACAGAGACAATAAGCATTCGCAGAGGGAAATTCGGTGATTACATATTTTACAAGAATGAGAAAATGTTTAAACCAGAGTTTTTCAAATTGAATGGCTTTCACGATGATTATAAATCATGCGATAAAAACCAACTCATTGCCTGGATAAATGATACATATCATATTTATTAGATCGACCAAGTGTTTGTAATTATAAAATCTGAAAATTATATAATATTTTAAATTATATAATTGTCGTAATGAGAGAAAACAACACAACATATAAAAAAAATAAAAAATATTTTTACTTTTATGGTGCGCTCATTATTTTTGCCTTGTATTATTTACTCACCTTATTGAAGAAAGAAGGATTCATTAGTACTATTTCACTTATGTAATTCTACTATTTTTTTCGTTTCAAATCCAAACAGGTAATTTCAAATGTTACTGCCAATGGCATATTTTGAAAATCTACGGCTAAACCATTATGGTATCTAAATTCTATATTTAGTTTTCTTATACTATTTAAAGGTGGATCAAATACTTTGGGGTTAAAAAAACCACTACAATAAGAAAGAGCTACAGGAGTACTACCCACTGGTATTTTGCCAAAGGCATATTCAACAGCACCATTGGTTATATTGGATCTTTGTGTAAATTCATCATTATCAAATGGATATGTCATATCAATATTATTCCACCCATTAATTAATAAATAAATATAAGACTCACCTAAAATATTTATTTTAAATGGCGCCTTTACATAATAAGCATGCGAACCAAGTAATTCTGGATTAGGTGTTAACCAATAACCATTATCACCAGGTACAACATCTCCATAAAAAAATCTAACATCAGACCCATCATCCAGTGCTTGTTTTGAGTATTCATTTGTTTGAAGAATAAATCCTAAATTATTTGGTAATCCCCAATTGGTATATTGTGTAAATCTTTTAGAATTCACACATAATGAATTATAATATTCTTCCTGTTTAGCATAAAACGTTGAATTATTTGTAATCTCAAAAGCAGAACTTCTATTTCCAAACCACATGTATTGACTCACGTAATTATAAACAATGACAAATTCATTATATCCGGTAAATGAAGATAAAACATCGGGTTTATTATTTGTAATATATTCTATTAAATATTCCGTAACTGCCCAATTGAATTTATTTGTTAGTTCGGTTGCCAATTGTCCTACACTATAAAATCCAGATTCGATTTTAAATATATATTCATTTTCTATATTTGCGCTTAAACCATAATATATTGCTTGTTGTAACGGATCGATTTCTCCACCTTCTGGAACATTTGCCAATGGATTATATATTTCGGTTAATCTAAATACCATGTAAACATTATTAAATAATTCATTAAATGTATCAATATTAATAGGAAGAGCTAATTCCGATACATTCAATGTTTTGACATTATAAAAATCACGAGGTAATTCAATCTCAAAAGTAGATGAACTTGGATATTTTAAAATATTTCTATCTTCTGAATGAACAGATACATAATATCTGACTTCTTGATAATCAGCCGTATCGCGAGGAACAGGCATCACTGGGTGATTTGTAAAAGTATTACTCATAAAATTATTCATTTTATATATAATATATAAATAATATAATATTAATATATAATAATCACAAATATTTATTTTATTTTAACTTTTATATAATATAAATATAATTCTATATAATATATATAGTATGTCTGGCGGAAACCCATTAGGAACATCTGGTCTTTCAACATCATTTAATAATAAACAAAGTTATCCAAATACAAGTGGCGGTAAAAACCAAGCATTTGTGAGTTTAGGTATTAAACAACTTACCACAAGTATTCCTCCAACTACAAATGACTGGGTATATAAAACGTACGCATATGGATTAACTACATTCAATGCTTTAACCCCATCTCTTTCGAGTAATAGTATATATATATCTCAAAATTTATATGTAGATGGGACAATGTATGGAAATTTAGTGGGTACAGTAACTCCTCCTTCTGATATTACACTTAAAGAAAATATAAATGATTTAGGATTAACGATTGATTTTAATAAAATAATGGATTTAAAACCTAAAGCATATACCTATAAAAAAGATAAAAAAAATAAAAAAACACATTATGGGTTGATAGCCCAAGAAATGGAACAAGTATATCCTGATTTAGTTTATAATGAAAAGGGGATTAAAACAATAAATTATACTGAATTGATACCTATATTACTATTAAAAATTAAGGACCTACAAGAACAAATTGATGTATTGAAAAATAAAATACCATAATTAAAATATCAACCATAAATAAAATATCATAATTATATAAGACAAATGTTTGATATCATTATAATCACTGGAATTATTATCACTTTAATTACAATGATGATTGGATCTAATAATCCAAACACATTATCAGGAATACAAATTGGGTTAGGTTTCATTTTATTTGGTGTATTGATGTATTGTAATTTGAGAATAAATGATATATATAATGTAAAAAATATTTTTGAATTAATTTTAGACGTGATGCCTTACTTATTGATTATATGTTCTATTATTATTTGTATTTATATAATTGGAAGTTATTTTACTAAAATATCAACTGATAGGGTAAGTGATAGTTTCAAACTATTTAAAAATTGGTTCATCATTTTGACGATATTTCAAGTAGCGTCTATTATCTATTACTATTCTAAACCAAGTGACAAAAAGAAATCCGATTATTTAATCTATATATTTGGAATATTTAATTCACTCTTTTTAATCATCATGTATACGAGTCTAACATATTTTACAACTGATGGATTTACAAATATAAGTTCCACTCTTATTTAGTACTGATTAATTTTAGAAAATTTAAATGTAACGCCAATATGTGTTTCGGTTTCCCATATACCAGAAATTTTCAATATAAATAAATAAATGTTTGTTTTATCTATATTTTCTGAGAATATTTTAATATTTCCAATTCGTAATTGCTCATATATTGATTTTTTAATAATTTTATTCTTAATATTTATGTTTTTAAGAATATTTTCTTCGATTTGTATTATATTTTCAATGATGTTTTTGTTATTGATTAAATTAAAAGTACATTTATATTTATTATAAAATTTTTCAACAACGACATCATACAACGGTACAAATAAATTAATCCCATTTGTAACAAAAAAATCAGTAGAGTATATGAGTCTTATGAAAAGACCCTCATTTACTACGTTGTTTTTTATTGGATCACAAAAGTATATATTATTTATATCAAATTGTTTCATATTCAACGCTATATTCATTATAAAATTCAGTTAATATAAATAATCGTTTTGTTTTTAAGTTACATTATTTGTTGAAATATGTTTAATTAGTTATAAAAATAAATAAAGAATAAATGAATACATATAATAGATTCTATGAAATTTCATGAAAGCCATTTTGAAGAATATATTCATACATGTGAAAAACAAAATTTACATCCAGCAATTGATAAAATACTTAAAAAATTCCCTAGTAATTTCAAGGATTTTAAAAACATCATTTTTTACGGTCCAAGTGGTGTTGGTAAATATTCAATTATGCTGAAATCTATTAAAAAATATAGTCCGTCTGAATTGAAATACGAAAAAAAAATAAGTATATTGTACAATAAAATACAGTATTATTTAAAAATAAGTGATATACATTATGAGGTAGATTTATCTCTACTTGGCTGTAATTCCAAATTATTATGGCACGAAATATATGTACAAATCATTGATATTATTTCGGCAAAAACTAGTAAAATTGGAATTATTGTTTGTAAAAATTTCCAGGATATTCATAGTGAATTACTTGAGAATTTTTATAGTTACATGCAGCAAAATAACTCATTATCAATAGATTTAAAATTTATTATCATTAGCGAACAAATTAGTTTTATACCTGATAATATATTGAATTGTTGTGAAATTATAAATATCCCACGTCCAACGAAAACAAATTATGAAAAATGTCTAAACAAAAAAATATATACTCAATTGAATAATATTTCCAATATTAAAAATGTAAATTCGGATGTGAATCAATTGTTAATGTTACCATATAAATTAATATGTAATAAAATTATTAATGTAATTATTGATGTTGATAGTTGTAAGTTTTTAAAACTACGAGATTTACTTTACGACATGTTTATTTATAATTTAGATGTTAGCGAATGTATATGGTATATATTGCATACATTAGTTGTTACTTTAAAAAAAGTAAAAGAAGAAAAAATATCGGATATATTAATCAAGACATATACTTTTTTTCAATATTATAACAATAATTACAGACCAATTTATCATATAGAAAATTATATTCTTTATTTATCAAGTATAGTAAACCATTAATAATAACTTAAATATTCATTTATACTATTCATTATAGTATTTGTTATAATATTCAACCTATAATGAATTTACAAGAAGCATTACAAATAATGAAAATAGAAAATGGATTTAGTAATCTTTCAATCGATACATTGAAAAAAAAATATCATAAAATGGCATTAATTCATCATCCCGATAAGAATGGAAATAGTGTAGAAGCAAAAGAAAAATTTCAAAAACTAGGTGAGGCATATGAATTACTAAAAAAAGAATTAGGATACATGAATCAAACAACAAGACTCGATAATGATGACCCGTTATTTAATAATAATACGGAAAGTGACGGATATTCTTTTTTCTTGAATATGTTTTTACAAAATATTGTAACTGGACAATATAGTGATGCGGTTCAATCAATTATTCGAGATATCGTGAGTGGTTGTAAAGAAATTTCTCTCAAAATGTTTGATAAAATGGACAGAGAAACATCATTATATGTATATAATTTCATTATGAAATACAAAGATTTATTTCATTTAAATGATTCTATTTTAAATACTGTAAAAGAAATTATACTGGAAAAATTCAAAGATATACAACTATTTACATTAAATCCAAGTATCGACGATTTGTTTGAAAATAATGTATACAAACTAGAATACAATAGTAAATTATATTTTGTTCCGTTGTGGCACGGTGAAGTTTATTTTGATGCGGTCGCAAATGATACCGTAAAAAGTGATGTGAAAGAAATAATCGTAAAATGTATCCCCGAATTACCTGATCATATTAGCATCGATGAAAACAATCATATATATATAAATGTAAATATAAAATTTGGTATTTCTCTCATTCATGATAAAATAACAACTATTTTGGTGGGGAAAAAAAGGTATGAAATACCCAATGAGCAGTTGTATTGTAAACAAAACCAACTTTATGTTTTCAAAAATAGCGGTATATCACAAATAGACGAGCATGACATGTATAATATTAAAAAAAAGGGAGATGTTGTGGTGAGAATAAATTTTATTTAAAAATAGAACATAGAATATTAGAAAAAAAATATAATATAATTTGTATGATTAAAATTATATCATATATTATATATGAATGATGATATAATAAAAACGAATATAGATTTTGATAAATTAGGTATAAAAAATCCAATTTTTAAAAATCTCACAAACGACGGCGCCGGAAGTGGTGCAGCGGTTTATTTAATAAATGATGCTACAAATAATAAAAAATATATATTGAAATTTTATCCAAACGAATATTTTATTGAAAAGAAGTATAGAATATTCAAAGAATTAGAGGTTTATAAAAAATTATTAAGTAAATTTCCGTATGATCAAAGTAATGAAACAACAAATACAAAGAATATAAAATATAAAAACTTGTGTAAAAATGATACAAAAGGTATTGATTTTGCGAAATTAATAGATCATGGAGTTATTAAACAAATGGAAAAACCAAATTATTATATTATTATAACATTTGTAGATGGTATTGTATTAAGTAAAAGTATTTTACCAGAGAATAATGAAATATGGAAAAATATCGAAAATGTAAAATTATTTGCGTCATATTTTTTAAAATCAATAAAATACTTACATGGTATATTAGGAAAAAAGTTTATACATAAAGATCTTCACCCAGATAATATCTATGTAGATTTTGATGAAAATAAAATATTAAAAAAGGTTACCCTTATTGACTTTGATTTAGTCGATAGTTCTGATCCAGAATTCAAAAAAATAGACAAAAAGTTATCGTATAAAGAAAAAATGGAAATTTCAATAACAAAAATTCAAAAAGAACTTTCATCATATTTTTCATATAAAACCAGAGCATTTATTTGTTATTGTTATGGAATATATAAAATGAATAATAAATCTAAATTAGATCCGTTACATGCTCCATGTGACATCGCAAGTGAATTGATTCATTTTTCCAAACAAATCAATAATGTAGATATTCGTCATTGGTTTGTAGTTGTAATGTCATTACAAAATTTATCTAATAGACTATCTAAAAATAATTATACGATTCCTTTAAATGAAATATTTAGTAGTTGTTTTTCAAAAAAACATATAAATTTTAAATTGTTCAAACCCATAATAGATTATTTACCTAGTTTAATTAATTTGGATAATTTGGATAATTTGGATAATTTGGATAATTTACATGAGTTTGATATTGAAAATAATATAAAAAAAACAACACGACGTAATATCAAACGCAAAAATAATTTAAAAAAAACGAAAAAATATAAAAAAAAATAATTATTCTATATTTTATATAATTTTTTGGTCAGTGTAATATATTTAGTTAAATATATTATAGTATTTTATATACATTTTATATACATATTAAATTCATAATGGTAATTGACTTGTTTAACTCAATACAAATATTATCAGGGGTGTTATTCATGTCATCATTAACCGCATTTAGTATATGTAAATTTTATAATTATTCATTTATAAATCCTGAATATACAGTAGAAAAAATATATAATCGTTCAAAAACAATAACGCAAAATTTATTCATCATAACAACCGAAACTGTTTTTTTAACCACAAATATATTATACCCGCGTTTAGATGATAGACCCCATTCACTCATACATTCAAGTGTAAATATATTATTATATGTATTTTATGTTGAGCTATTTTACTATACTTATCACAGATGGATACATAAAAATCATCTTTATAAATATATACATGCGGATCATCATTTATCAATCGACGTATATCCATTTGATACATTTTATATTAACTTGTACGATTACCAATTTTTGATTGTGTCACTGGCATTACCAATTTTTATCGTAAAATTAAATATGATTGAACACATACTGACTTTATATTATTATTTAACATATTCATATTTATCGCATTCAAAATTATTATCACATCATCATCATATACACCATAAAAAATTTGTTTGTAATTTTTGTTTATCAATACCAATATTTGATATATTATTTGGAACTTATCATGTATGTGTAATAATATAATATACTGTAAAATTAAATAATTATATTTATATAATTATAATTATTTAAAGAAAAATAAAAATATTAATATATAATGATTTATTTTTTAGTTACTACATCATTATTTAATGATTGTAATATCAGAAAATCACAATATATAAATGGTATATCCACTTTAATAAATATTATCGAAAAAAAAAATATAGAAAACTATAAAATAATTATAATTGAAAATAATGGAGAACGTCATACAATATTAAATGAACTAGGTGATGTTTTTTATACAAATAACAATAGCTTACCAAAAATTAATAGAGGTTACAAAGAATTACAGGATATTTTTGATTGTATAAATCATTATAAAATAAACGATAATGATTTTATTGTAAAAATTACGGGAAGGTACATATTAGATTATAATAGTGAATTAATGGAAGCAATAAAAAATTCTAATTATGATTGTATTATAAAATATGGTCATTTTTATTCTCCAGTAAGTTATAAAATGGGTGAATGTGTAACAGGATTAATTGGTATGAGAACAAAATATGTAAAACAAATAGAATTACCAGATGAAGAATTAAATGTTGAATGTAATTGGGCAAAAATAGCAAATACGATAGAAAATATACATATAGTAGATAAATTAGGGATATATATGTGCCCAGCAAGTAATGATTATTTTTTTATATAAAATAATAAATATAATATAAATACATAATAATTATTTATATATGGAAATTACGGATATTATAATAAACTCGATTAAAAATCAAACACCATTTTCGTTTAGTAAATATGGTGACGGTGAATTTTATTGCGCGAATTCTATTAGTGGAAGTAATTGTGATAATGATATGTATACAGATAAAAAAAGAATAGGATTAATAGAATCGTTTAAATATATGGTCGAAAATAATAATTTGAATTCTTATATAGGAATTTGGCATGATATAAATCAATGTAAGTTTTGGGAAAACCTAACAAAAAATCCAGTAAAATGGGCGAAATATCATACAATTATAATGGATAATGATGAAACACAGAAAAAGGTGGAATTATATAAAACAATAAAAGAATCAACTATGAAAAAAATATATATATGTAATCCATTACTAGAAAAAGCAAAAATATTGTTGAATATCGATTATATGATTCATATACCATTTAATAATTGGTTTGATACACAATTTGATCATATATTAGAACAATTAAAAAATATCATTGAACCAGATATTAAATATATTATAATGACAAGTGCTGGTATGGGGTCAAAAATATTAATATGCGAATTAATAAAATTGTTTCCAAATAATATTTATTTAGATTTTGGATCAGCAATAGATAAAATATGCACAAAAAGAACAAGTCGTGGATGGGAACCAGAATATGATACATTTATAACATTATTAAAAGATATTATACCTGAAGATTGGAATAATTCAAAATATGATTATATATATGAAGAATCTAAAACAAAATTAGGTATTCATTTATAAGTTAAATATATTAATATAATATTATATCAAAAATCTATACTATTATTTGATATATTATTTGACACATATTATAACACTAACAATGAAAAAAGGGTTATTTAATTACATAAATCATAATAATAATAAATTCGTTAGATTATTGTCTATATTTTGTCTTTATTTTGGCTCTAATTTTTATTTGTTTTTGTCTTTATTTTATGCGTCTGTCTTTTTCTTTACTACTTTCTTTACTACTTTCTTAGGCTCTTCTTGAACAGCTACTGGTGCTTCAACCTTTACAACAACTGGTGCTGGAGCGGGTTCTTCATCATCATCTTCAGATTCCTCATCAGATTCCTCAACAGCTGTATTTGTTGGTTCAGGGAAATCTACATCAGCCTCTTCAATTGGTGCTGGCGCTTTCTTTAATTTTTCCTTATCAGTTGACTTTAATTTGATGAAACAATGACCGACAAGTGATGTCTTTGGTTTTTGTACCATTGCTTGTACTAGTTTCCAAGTAATACCAAATTTACCATTGGCAAACCATAAACCACCGCACTGCATGATAACTGCGACTTGAGATCCCTTTTGAATCAAATCAAGAGGTGAAACAGTTGGGTTTGCTGGATTTGGAAATAATTTGGCACCATCTTCATCATAAACCTCGCATTTCCAAACGCCGTCCCAAACTGGAATCTTAACCTTTAATAAAGGCGACTTACTCATATCAGGCTCACCAGTATTTTTGTCCTTGGTATATTTCAACATTGGACTGTATAAAGCATCGACAACCTCAGCATTTTTATGAACTTTACCAAACCATTCTTTGGAATTGGCAAGAGCATCAGCTTTAATTTTCTTTTCCAAGTTTTGCATGTTGGTCAAGAAAGCGGTAGTATCGTCGTCTTTATACTCATCATTTGGAAATACTAATGACATTTCATATTTTCCATTACCTTTACCAGTGGAAGCATCAACGTAATCCGCAGCACCCCATGTTAGCATTAATGGAGTTGATAAACGAAGTCCAGTGTTAGTTGACTTGTTTAATATATTTACACTTTTTCCACCTGAACCACCAGCTTTTGGTGAGGTATAACGAATATTTTCTGCGTTGAATAAGGTTCCGTCTACGATTGTGTCTGCCATGTCTGTGTTGTATATGTAATATTTACTATATATCATTTTTAGAATCAATTTTTTTTTTAATTATAAAAATCAATTGTTTTATTTTTTTGTTTTTTATTTTTTATTTTCATTTTCATTTTCATTTTCATTTATCATACTCATATTGGATACAAAACAAATAATTATTATTTAATAAAAATAACTCAAAAAGATTTTATTATGAGTATATATAGTATTGAAATGAATACAAAAAATAATATATTACAAGAAAATAGTAAAACAAAAAAAAATACCCATCATCAAAATATTGATGAATATATTGAATACATTTATAGCAATTGTGAAAAAACAATGCCCCAAATAAAGAAAACCGGTAAGGTGTCAAATGACAATGTTATTATACCAACGACCAAGTCATACGATATTTTATTACGTAATAATTATAATTTACAACAGTTAAAAACAATCGCCAAACATTACAAAATGAAAATTTCCGGTAATAAAAACGAGTTGGTAAATCGTCTCTACGTTTTTTTAAAATTATCGTCTATTATTGTAAAAATCCAAAAGATATTTAGGGGAAATGTACAAAGAAAATACAATGTATTACATGGTCCGGCGTTCTTGAAACGCGAATTATGTACAAACCAAAGTGATTTTTTAACAATGGAGGAAATGAAAGATATGGATGCTACACAATTTTTTAGTTTTAAAGATACCGATGGGTTTGTATATGGCTTTGATATTATTTCTCTCTACAACTTGATTTTAAAATCTGGAAAGACAATACAAAATCCGTATAATAGAAATGTTATACCTACAAGTGTGATTAATGATTTTAAATCTTTAATCCGAACGAGTAAATTATTAAAAATACCTATTGAGGTCGATATTAAAGACGTTTGCGATGATTTATCTGACACAAAAAGTGTCGAATTGAAAATATTGGACTTATTTCAATTTATTGATTCTTTAGGAAATTATAGTAACCCAGAATGGTTTCTCTCTTTGGTGAAACCTCAAATCATAAAATTCATGCGAGAATTAGTTGATATATGGAATTATCGAGCACAATTACCAAGTGAGGTAAAACGCCTCATTTATCCTCCGGGAGGTAATCCCTTTGTAACATTGAATATAAATTCATTTATGAATGAAAACAATATATTAAAATTACAAAAAATGGCACTCTATTACATGGAGCGAATTGTGAAAAGTGCGCAAGACAAGGATCATATGGCGCTGGGAGCATATTATGTTTTGGGGGCGCTCACTTTAGTAAATCCTAACGCAGCAGCAGCATTACCATGGTTATTCCAATCGGTTGCTTATTTTTAGACGAGGTAATATTAACAATTTGAAATTATTTTTTATTATGTTAATATAAGAGATAATTAATGAATACCGTATTTAAATACATGTACCAAGCATCTACACCTGATTCAACTACGTCTCATAAAAAAGTATTACCAGTTGTATTAATAACTACACATGGTAATTATAGAATGATACAAGAGACAACGGGTACAGGAATTGTTGATAAAGTAGAAGAAGTCAAAATAAGTCAAGGTAAACTCCTCGAAGGAATGAAAATACATAAAATTGAAGCCGCTGGATTAGGAGTATGTACTATTACGAATGATACAAATGTTTTAGATGTATATGAAAATATAAAAAGATATATGCATGATGAACGAACACTACAACAATTTGTTAACGAATTAGTTAGTATTTTTGAAAATATTCATAAAACTCATATTAAAAATAAAGCCGAACTACTTGATAGACATGATGATGATAATCATGAAGTAATCGAGAAATATGCTCAAGCAATTCGTCGCGGAGAAATGAATACATATCAAGAAATAAATAGTTTAGATAATAAAGACCCAAATAAAAAACCACTATATTACGAAAAATTTTTTACAAGAGATATTATAGAAGATTCAGAAGAAAATCCTTATCCAGAGGATTTAGAAACCTACAACAACTCTGAATATAATGAAAGAATTAATTTAATAGAACCGGAAGAATCAAGATTTGATACTCGGTATTCGGGACCAAGAATTCAAGATATATATGATGATGTTATTGAATATCAAATAGAAAAGCACGGTCCAGATGATGTAGTAGTATTAAGTGGAATAATAGGTTATATAAAAAACATCAAGAAAATAAATGAATTTATTATTGTAGATTTGTCGTGTTCTACATATAATGATGTAATTAGTAAAAATAATGGTAAATATACTCTAATTGAACCAGATGAAATAGACTTAGCTAGAGCAACTCGTAGATTACGTAGAAATTCATCATCAGATATTATTAGATTAAACAGTAGGCGTCCGCTTACTCTAGTAGATAGATCTAGAAGTAGAGATAATTCTCCCTACCGTAAAGGTGGTAAACGAACTAAAAAACATACTCATAAAAAATCGTTTCGTCGTAAAAAATTAACGCACAAAAGACGCAAAACATGTAAAAATAAAAAACGTATTCGATTACGTATTTAATTAAAGAATAATATATTTTATTTAATTAAATATGCCCTATTTTCATAATGAAAAAGTAAATTTATTATTAATACACATTCCCAAAACAGGTGGAACAAGCTTACAATATTATTTTAGAAATAAATATGGAATACTTTTGAATAGATATTCTTTATATACTTATCAAAAACACGAATTTTTTGAAGGGGTTAGTTTTCAACATCAAACATATAAAACAATTAAGGAAAACCATGGGTATTTCAATGTGTGCCTGGATGATTTAGAAATAATAAGTGTTGTTAGAAATCCATATCATAGAATTATAAGTGATATGTTATTTGTAAAATTAATTGATGTAAATAGCAGTCAAGAAGAAGTATTTGATAAACTCGCGAATAAATATTTGTCAAATATGTTTAATCCGGAAAATGACAATCATCGAATACCCCAATACATGTTTTTACTAGATGAAAATTATGAATTATTGAAAAATGTAACAATATTAAAAACAGAAACTCTTAATAAGGATATGAAAAAAATAGGACACATCGATTTTGAAAATCATTATTATAAAACAACCATTTCGAGAGAGTATATGGATTTTTTGAACGAAAAATCGATCCAGTTAATAAATAAATATTATAAAAAAGACTTTGAATTTTTTGATTACAAAATGCTTTAGGAAAATCCGTGAAAATATTCATTATTTGTATTTTGCGTTAAAAACAATAAAAATCCATGTGTGTTAGATTTTTATTATTTAGGAATATGTTTGTGATGCCATATACTCACAATTATTTAGAATAATATATATAATGCGTTAAAAGACTTAAAAAGTAAATATTTATATAGTATATAATATGGCAAAAACCGTAAAAGCAAAGTCTGCTGAACAAGCACCAGTCGTCGAATCCGCTCCAGCTCAATCCGCTGCCCCAAAAGTAAAGAAAGTCAAGGCTCCAAAGGAAGCCGCTGCTCCAGTTGTTGAAGCACCAAAGGTTGAACAACAAGTATCATCTGAAAGCGCCCCAGTTGACGCTGTATTAAGTGAAAAATCCACTGAATTTTTTGCTAAGTTACAACAAGTCGGTGCTTTAATCTCTGCTTTAAAGACCGAATTCCGTTTAATTGAGAAGCAATGGTCAAAGGAGAAGAAGGCTGTTGAGAAGTTAAACTCAAAGAACAAGAGAAAGTCTGGCAACCGCAAGCCAAGTGGTTTTGTTAAGCCAACCCGTATCAGTGATGAACTTGCCTCATTCTTAGGAAAGGACAAGGGATCTGAAATGGCAAGAACTGCTGTTACCAAGGAGATCAACGCATATATCCGTGCTAACAAGTTACAAGATCCTGCCAATGGTCGCAAGATCAACCCAGATACCAAGTTATCATCCCTTCTTAAGTTAAGTAAGACTGATCAATTAACCTATTTCAACTTACAAAAGTTCATGAGTCATCACTTTGACAAGGCTGGCGCATCAACTACTGCTTAAATATAAAATATAAAAAACAAATATAAAACATAAAACAAAAAATATAAAAAACAAATAAAAATACACAAATATAAAAAACAAATAAAAAAATATAAAAACAAAAAATATAAAAATACACTTTCGATATTTTTATATTTATTTAAAAATTAAAATACTAATTCGCAAATATAAAACCATCTTGTTGTAAAATATTCTTCATTTTTTCCTTGTCGGTGATACCATTTGCGATCTTCATTTTATCAATATCAATGTTATAATTCGCACAAGATAAATCAAACATATTATATACGTTTAAAAGTAAATCCATATCTTGTTCCAATAATTTGTTTTTTTCAATCCAATTGTAAAACCCAATAGTTTCCTTTTCTTTTACATATTTATTGAATAATTTCATGACTTTATACAAATCGTACGAAGTATTATCATCTCGTAATTTTTGTATATTATAATCAGTCCCTGATAACACACATACTTGTCGAAAATCATCTTGATTCATTTCGAATTCTTCCAATATTTTTTTGGTATCGTATAAAACACATGTGTGATTTATTAAACTTAAATAACGCAATACACGAGAACAACCATAAACAAACATATCCATGTCTTCACTTAAACAAGCCCATACCTTTTTCTTTAAAACAAGTAACGCGCATAATTCATCTGCCTCACCTTCCGCATGACAATATGTCATACCATATGAACTAATTAGTTCCTTAACAATATGAATATGTTCTTTTTGAATATAAATAAACCTTTTTTTCAAAGAATCCATAGTGGATTGTATTTCTTGTTTTTCAACATCATCAAGATCATTATTCTTTTCTAATTTTTCTTTCAATAAATTGTATTCATTTTCAGCATATTTTTTATCCTGGTGTCTTTTTACGAGTAGTTCCTTTTTTTCAGTTCTAGATTTACCGTCAAATACAAAGATAGGAGTTATATTGTATTTTTTGAATACCGACATCATTAAATAGAAATTTTCAATTAATGAGTTGCCGCTTGTATATTTATACAAATAAATACTAATATCCACCGCTATTTTTTTACCATTCAAATCTTTTAATGATATACATTTGACAGTTTCTTTGGAACAGTTCTCTCTTATATAATGATTCAAATATTTAATTCCCATATTTTTATTTATAATTATATCAATGATATACTTTGTATAATAGTGTTGTGTTGTTTATATCTATTATAAAATTATAAAAATCACTTTCAATTTTTATAATTAAAGAGAGAAAATAAAAATTGAAATACTTTGGTTCTCTCATTGATGAATAAAACCAAAAGCAAAAAATGAATACAAGAAGTAAAACCAATTATGAAAACAATGCTCCTTATACTGTTAATATCGATTTTGATGACGCAAGTGAGTCATGGAAATCAAACAAAAAACCCACGGGAAATGGTTGTTATACCTATATTTGCGGTCAAGTTTTGAAAAATGGCAAACGTTGTATGAGAGAACAAGGCATAGATTGTGAAACATGTAGTTATCATAAAAAATAATGTTCGTAGTATATATATATTCATATTATATGGCGGAGTTTTTAGTAGAACGACCTTTACGAGAAGAACATTTACTAGAAAGACCTTTACTAGAAGAACCTTTACGTAAAAAAGAAAAAACTACAAATCAAGAACCTTTACGTAAAAAAGAAAAAAATACAAATCAAGAACCTTTACTAGAAGAACCTTTACTCAACAAAGAAAAAAATATAAATGATGAATACTTTAATTTTAATCCTATTATAGAAGTTGAAGATAGTTTCGCAAGACGTGGCTTAGACCAAACTACAAAATCATTTTCTCATGGGCTTCAAGTAGAAGTTGAAATTCAAGAAGCATATTTAACAAATTATATTGAAAAATATTTAGAAAATGTAAAATCTGGTTTCTCAAATTTAAACGAAAAGACAAAACTAGAAATATTAGACACATCATTAAATAATTTTCATACTTTAGTGAAATTTTTCTTTTATCAAAATAATATAGTACCTGAAAAAAATGGGTATCCTTTATATTTACCTATGTATTCAGTAATTGATAATTTATTTAGAAACAAAAAAATACCAATGAATTATTCTGGAATAAAAAAGAATGATATGTATTTTCCATTATTAGAATCATTATATAATAAATACGATATAAATATCAAATATATCTTTGGAGAAATTCCAATTCCAAAGAATACACCATTTGAAGAGAAAGGAATACTTTTTTTTGAAAGAAATTTTTTTTCACAATATATTTCTTATGAAAAAAGTGTAAAAGAAAAGCGTAAAAATGAAGAATTACTCAAAAACGTAAATCAAGATAACTTCAATAATCCCCATTTAGATTATGATATTGCGTTTGATACTGGATTCTACGGAGGAAAGAAAAAACGCGGACCACAACGAAAAAGAACACGCAAACATAAAAAGACCAAAAGAAAACTAGCTAAAGGAAAAAGTCGCAAAAATAAACCCTAACTAACCCAACTCACAAATTGTCATTCTCATATTTGAAAGTGTAAAATCCAATTCTTCGTTCGTTTTTTGTGATTTTTTTGTTGATTTCGTGGTTTTCATTTTATTTACTTTGATCATGAATTTTTGCATACAATCCACGGATTCATTCATTGATTTTGTTTTATAATTTTTTTCAATGAATTTACAAAATTCCTCCAAATTCGCATTTGTCTTTTTGAATTGTAACAAGGTAAAATTGTTTTTATCACACCATCCCAAAAATCCCTGGTAATTGTGTAATAAAATAGGACGAATAATGTAATATGCCAAAATATTAGAATCTTCCTTGTATAATGTTTCTCTCATGAGTGCTGATTCTTCTTTCTTAGAATACAAATTTTTATAAGTCAAACCCATAAAATTCAATGTTTTCACCATTTGAAAAAATCCATAGGTCCTTTCAAAATTAATAAAAAAATCAAAATTCGAAAGTAAATCATCATCAGTTGTCGAATTCTGGTCCAACGCAACATAATAACTACAAAAAATAACATTCATTATTTCTGCCCAAAATTCAGTATATGCCTCGTATAAATTTACATCAGATTGTACTGGAAAAAATGATAAAATCGCAGGGTTACATATCTCTCGATGTGTATTCATATCGGAAAAATCCAAGGCATAATTATGAAATGTTTCATGTAGTAACACTTTGAACCATTCTTCTTTACGAAAAATAACAATTTCTGGATCATCGTGACATGAATATGTAAATGCCGTGTTTACATTGTTTTCATTTAATACATAAATATTTGATGAGGGTAATTTTTTGGTCAAACTCGTGAAATAAATATACAGTGTCAAATGTTTTGAACATTTTTTTGAAGAGTACTGGTTTATAATATACAACCAAACAAGTATTTTTTCAATATATTCATTATAATAGTCTATATATAATTCTGGATTGTTTTCTTCTACTATAAAATATATTTTGATTTCCTTGTTGAAGAGAGAAAAAGTGTAAGACAAAGAATATGATGTTTCAGTATCAATATGTTCGCGTATTTCTTTAGGAAAACTGGTCGCATTAAAAGTTTTTGGTTTAGGGACATTTGATATATTTGTGATTTTTTCTATATGTATCTTGTAAAAATTAGAACCTTCATTTTGTTTTTTTGTTTTAATATACGTATCAGCATCTTTTAGTTCTTTAAATAATTTTTTTAATATATTTGTTGTTTTATTGGTTCTCTCAACATGATTTATACATTTGTTATCTAAAAAAAATGACATTAATAATTTACTTTTATTTGTAATTTTCATGTATTACTAGTTATATAATATAAATTAATAAGTTATTTTTATTTTATTTTTTATTTATATAATTATATTATAATATGGATAATAACCTAGAACAAGAACAAGAACAAATAATTGCTAAAGAAGAAATCTTCGAAGAATCTGTTGTTGAAGAAGCAGTAGTTGAAGAATCTGTTGTTGAGGAATCAGTTATTGAAGAGCCAGTAGTTGAAGAAGCGGATGTTGAAGAGGCACTTGTTGAAGAAGCGGTTGTTGAAGAAGCGGTTGTTGAAGAAGCGGTTGTTGAAGAAGCTGTTGTTGAAGAGGCTCTTGTTGAAGAGGCTGTTGTTGAAGAACCTGTACTTGAAGAACCAGTAGTCGAAACTGTAGTCGAGCCAGTAGTCGAGCCAGTAGTCGAGACTGTAGTCGAACAAGTTGTCGAACAAGTTGTCGAGCCAGTAGTCGAGGCAGTAGTCGAACCAGTTGTCGAGCCAGTAGTCGAGACTGTAGTCGAGACTGTAGTCGAAACTGTAGTCGAACCTGTAGTCGAACAAGTTGTCGAACCTGTAGTCGAACCTGTAGTCGAACCTGTAGTCGAACCTGTAGTCGAACAAGTTGTCGAACAAGTTGTCGAACCTGTAGTAGTTGTAGAACCTGTAGTCGAGACCGTAGTTGAACCAGTTACTCAAGTAAAACATGTTGTATTCGATATATCAGATAATGAGGAAATTACAATTGATTTACAAAAAAATAATAAACCAATAAATAATATACAACAAAATAAACCGTTTTCTTTAAACAGAATGATAAAACCTGTTAGACATCATTTATCAAGATTTAAATTCTTTTAATTTTATTATATTGTAAAAAGTAAAATGTATATTATTATGTAAATAACATAATAATTTACCAACATCCATCCTATTTTTCATGTAAAAGTTTATCACGAATCAACATTAAATCCTCCCGAATAACGGGTTCTTTACCAAGCTTATATTGTAATAATTTCGCATTCTTTGTACCTAATAAAAGTCTTTTTAATTCTTCATTTTGAGAGAACTTGGCATATAGCGCATCATTATTTTCTTTTTCTTTACGTTTTCCATAAAAATCCGCATCTATCTTCACTTCAATAGGACGAATCAGTGTTCCTTTGTATTTTCCACTCGTTCCCGCCGCAGCTTTTGCCATTTCTGGATTTTTTGATAATTCAGTACCAGATTCCATACTGAAAGATGTATAAAATTCAGGATTATTTTCCTTGAATTTTGACCCCTGATAATAATGTTCAACACTATTCCATCGTTTTCCATCCAATGTAAATGGCTGTATCCAAAAGTTATCTAATTTACGACGCCAATCCGGAATCGCAATTAATTCAGAAAAGTTTCGCAACATCATATCATCTGGCATTTGTTCATGAACACCCTTTCCGGGCAACTTTTTCGCAGAAGATTTATCATAAAAGACAAATACTATATTTTCATCATATAACCCTCTTATTTTTGCCTCCGATAATTCTTCAAATTTCGCCTTTTCAGCCGGTAATGACCCAGAAAATTCATTTTTTTTAAATTGTATAAAATCCGGAATCAACGAAAATAATCCGTCGCTTTTTTCCATACATCGATTCACAATCATTTTTTTAATATCATATGGTATTTCTTTGAATTTAAATATTTGTTTTTTCTTGTATCCAACCAAATTATAATGCCATCCACTATTTTCCAAAATAATATAATATTCCGGCATAAATTCACCACGTGATTCCAATAGAGGATCATTTAATTCTCCACAATTCAATACATTTGCGTAATCCTTTTCTTTATATGCTTCATTTGATAATAATATAAATTTAATATTTAGAATGCGTTCCAAAGTAGATAATGCCCATTTTTCACCCCAAAATTCACAGCTTTTAATTTTTTCTCTGAATTTATCCAAAGTATCAATGTCTTTCATAAATTTCACATCTTGCGAAACCTCTGAAGTTACCTTTTTCTCTCTCAATAATTTTTCTCGTTGATCATTTATTCCCTTGGCAGCATCAATAAGCATCTTTTTTTCGTTTCTGTCCAATGTCCCCTCGTATTTTTGTTTCACATTCATGTATTCTCCCTCTAAATGTTTAATATCTTGGGAATCTTTTACCAATGTTGTCTTAAGAATATCGTAACGTTCTTTATAATCAAAAAATAATTTCTCTGTAACTTCCCTTGATAGTTTTTCTCTTATTTTTTGTACGCTCGTGATTTGTCCTATTTGCGCAAACGCATCGCGAATCGTCGCAAATAAACAATCTCCTCCGCGTTCATTATCAATAATCGAATAATAATTATTCTCCATAAATTTTTGTATCCAATTGTATTCCCTTTTTGATGTTTTTTCTTCTGCTAAAAATTTTCCTCGCATTTTTTCAGCATCACTTCGATTTTCCTCATTGAGCGTTTCAGGAATCACAAAAGCATCTGTGGTTGGCTCAAAAATATCTTTTCTAAGCGGCGAAATAGTAATTTCTTCGGGATCTTCTTTTTTCTTTGATTCATTACTTTTTATTTTTTTACTAATTTTACCTGCTTTATCACTTTCAGAATCATCACTCTCCGCATCACTTTCAGAGTCACCTTGAGAATAACCTTTATCATCATTCGTTTTTTTTACAGATTCGCCCATTATTTCATCATCTGGCACCAATCTCATTTTATCAAGCATATCTTTTTTAACAAATACATAAATCAACGGCTCATCCATATTTTCAATATCTAAATTACCATCTTCACCTATATAGACATTCTTGTCACTCGCTTTAATTTCATAAACACCAATTTGAATAACCTTGTTATTTGATTTTACTAAATAAATCGGGAAATATACAATATTTTTGTCCTCATAATTTGTTTTTGCGTTTCCAACCGCAATAATTACATTCACACCTTTGATTTCCGTCTCGTATAAATTTACTTCTTTTTTCAAATCACTCGGATCCACCTTTTTCAATTCAGGATAACTCACCTTTTTATCTATTTTTGACAATACCATATGAATTAAAATATAACAATATTTTATATTTTTATTCCATCAATTAATTTATTTCAATTCCAAATGATAAATTTTTTCATCATTTTATCCTCCTTTAATTCATTGATATAATACCACAACTCTTTTCGCCGAATCACCGTATCATAATTGTCATTATTATTTTCAAACAGTAATATTTGTTCAATTATATCTTGTTTTTTCATTTTATTTGTTTTTACATCTTTCAATAAACCATAATACTCACAAATCAATAATAATTGTTTTACCGTAAAATTCATGTCATAATTTAACATATCCGTATATAGTTGGTCATTTTCATAACCGGTATTCTCATTTTCATGTAAAGATATATTTTCAAAATCCTCCATCAGCTTTTTTAAATTAAAATCCGCGTTTGATTTCTCAAAATCATCCACCATTTGAATATTTACATTTTCATCTATTATTATATTTTCATCAATCATATTTGTTGTTTAATATAAATATAATTATAATATAATACTATTATTTTATGTTATTTTATACCAAATATATGTTACATCTCATTCAAGTCCATATACTTGAATATGGATTTGTTTGATAAACTAGGGTATGTTTTTACTTTACACAAAGATAATCTATTTATAATATCTGTAAATAATTCATTATTTACGTAAATATTTTCAAAAAGATCTTTATTATATAAAAGTGAAATATTTTCAGTAATTTCATCAACTACACTCTTTTTATTTTCTTCTTTAATTAATTTTAAAACTTCTTTCATCAAATCACATGTAATTTCTATAATCTTTTCTGTTGTAATAATCCCATTCAACATCAAATTCACAAAAAATGAACTCAATGATTTTCTTTTTTCATTTTCAGCATTTATTTTTATAAACTTATTATAATCCTCATCTGGATTCACATGTTCAATATTCTGGAATAATTCTAAAAATGTATTGAAACTTTTTTCAAATACAATCTTTATAATTTCATAACGATTAATTAATCCCGCGTACAAATCAGCATATATTTTTGAATAAAAACGATTATTTGATGCGATGTCAAATATGGAATTGCCAACCTTCAACATTTCCTCTTCACACGTTTCGTCTTTTACTAATTCGTCCAATGTTTCAACTATTTTATTATATAATTCAATATATGTCTTATCTGTTATTTTATTTATCAATGAACGAATAATTACAATTTTTGAATCAATACCCACCTTTTGTTCAATTTTTGTTGCCTGGAAATTACGAATAGATTCCCAATTCTCATCATTTATATTTTCATTATTTTTATTACGTCGTTTTTTCTTATACCCATCCCCATTCATTTGTTGATTATTTTTTCCTACAACTACGTCCCTTTTATTAAATACAGGAGTCTTTATATAACTAGGAGACCCAACATGTTGAGCAATATCACTTATAATATTTATTGTTTCATCTGGTAATTTAATCTCAAAACCATTAAATAAAATATTTGAGAAATTTTCTAACGTATACTTCATCTTTTCAGTCGTGTATATCTATATTAATAATGTTTCATTTATATCTATTTTTTATAATAATAATTATTTTATATTAAAATACACTTAAACATATATTTACAAATATTATTATCATGTCATTGGAAAAAGATAAGTTAGATAGTAGTAGCGATTTAGAAAATTATTATGATGAAATAAATAATTGGGACGACTTAGATATAAATAAAGATCTTTTAAGAGGAATTTATGCTTATGGTTTCGAAAAACCGAGTCCTATACAGAAAAAAGCAATCAAACCAATTATGGAGAAAAGAGATTTAATTGCCCAAGCTCAGTCTGGTACTGGTAAAACGGGTACATTTTCTATTGGTGCTTTATCTTTAGTTGAGGTGAATGATAAAACAACTCAAGTATTGATATTATCTCCTACCAGGGAATTAAGTAAACAAACAGCAAATGTAATTACAAGTATTGGAAGTATGATGAATGGACTCACTATTCAAACAATTGTTGGTGGTACATCTATTAATGAGGATTCATATACTTTGAAAACGAACACACCACATGTAATTACTGGTTGTCCTGGTAGAATTTACGACATGATAAGAAGAGGACATATTAATAGTAAGACAATTAAACTTGTCATATTGGACGAGGCGGATGAAATGTTGTCGTCAGGATTTAAAGAACAAATATATAATATTTTCCAATATTTTACAAATGATATACAAGTTGCGTTATTTAGCGCAACGTTGCCCGATTATATTTATAATATTACCAATAAATTTATGCGTAACCCGGTGAAGATTTCAGTAAAAACAGAACAACTAACATTAGAGGGAATATCGCAATATTATGTAGCAATTGAAGATGATCGACAAAAATATGCGACATTAAAGGATTTATATTCCGTAGTTTCAATGTCACAATGTATTATTTATTGTAACAGTGTGAAACGTGTTGCTGATTTATATGATGCCATGATTGAAGACGGGTTTCCTGTTTGTAGAATCCACAGCGGAATGGACAAAACTGATCGTAACAATACATTTAGTGAATTTCGTACAGGTAAATACAGGGTTTTAATTTCTTCTAACGTAACATCACGAGGTATCGATATTCAACAAGTAAGCGTTGTTATTAATTTTGATGTACCAAAATGCGTTCATAATTATTTACATAGAATTGGACGCAGTGGTCGTTGGGGTCGTAAAGGAATCGGTATTAATCTAATTACTAGACGTGATGTTACGATTATGAAGGATATTGAGGCGCATTATTCCTGCCAAATTAATGAATTGCCCGCGGATTTTGATACTTTGTTAAAATAGAATTAATGAATGGTGTCACTATAATTTAGTGAAATGTATTATTCGTAAAACAAATATAAAATATATATTTGTTTTATTTATGCCTATTGTTTCAAATATAGAAAAAATAAATGAATCTTTCCAGATTCCCATTTGTTTTAATGAAAAAAAAATAGAGTTGAACAAAAACATAATCACGGATTTAGAACTTGTCGATACCATTGATGCGTCATGTAATCCGATTTATTCGTATGTATTTCAACCGCAAACCTGTTTTGGAAAAAAAGTAATTCGTCAGTTTTCAGAATATTATACAACCGACACTGAATTTTTAAAAGAAACACAGGAATTATTAAAAAATTATAAAAAACACGAATTAACCAACGATGAGACGCCTGAATTAAAAGACAAATATTTTACTGGTATTCTTGATATATGGGATGAAATTAAAAACGATATTGGATTCAAAGACAGGTACCATTATGTTGATGTTCCTATGCTAGAATTTTTAAATCAGTATAGCCCTTTTTTACAAATAATGAGTATATATAATTTAGCATCACCTGTGCTTTCTTTATTTGTACCAGTTATTATATTGATAATTCCATTTTTAATTATTAAAATGAAAGGAATGACCATTACCTTTAATGAATATGTGGAAGTTTTAAAAGTCATTGCGTCTAATCACGCAATTGGTAGATTATTTACTGAATTTAGTGAGGTGAATTTGAATGAAAAAATATATTTATTAATATCGGCTGGATTTTATATTTTTTCAATTTATCAAAATGTAATGACATGTATGAAATTCAATAAAAACATGATTAAAATTCACTCACACATTAAAAGTATTAAGGAATATATTGAATATAGCATATGTAAGATGAATAATTTATTAATATTTACTGACAAATTAAAAACATATCAAAGTTTCAATCATATGATGCGGGAAAAAATAGTAGAATTAACAAAAATACAGGAAGAATTAGCAAAAGTGAGTGAATATAAACTGAATTTAAAAAAACTAGGTGAATTGGGAGTTATATTAAAATCATTTTATACCTTGTATAACAACCATGATTTAAACAATCATATCTTATATACATTTGGAATAAATGGTTATATAGACAATTTAGAAGGAATCGTGACAAATGTAACAACTAAAAAAATGAATCATGTAAAATTCGATAAGAAAAAATCAAAAGCAAATATAAAAAATTTATATTACCCAGTAAATGAAAACCCTATTAAAAACTCGGTGAAAATGAAGAAAAATTTAATTATTACTGGTCCAAACGCATCAGGAAAAACCACTATTTTAAAATCGGTTTTAATTAATGTAATACTTAGTCAACAAGTGGGTTGTGGATTTTATGATAGCGCTACATTATCTCCATATAAATATATACATTGTTATTTGAATATACCCGACACTTCTGGAAGGGACAGTTTATTTCAGGCAGAAGCACGGAGGTGTAAAGAAATCTTGGATTTGATTAAAATGAATCCAAAAGAAAATCATTTTTGTGTATTCGATGAGCTTTATTCTGGAACAAACCCTGATGAGGCGGTTAGAAGCGCATTAGCCTTTATGAATTATTTAATAAAAACCAAAAGCATATATTGTATTTTAACAACTCATTTTATAAAATTATGCGAATATTTAGATAAAAACAATAAAATCGAAAATTTTTACATGGAAACCGAATATTTGGATGATGGTAAGGATAATGGTATAGAAAATTTTAAATACAAGTATATTTTAAAAAAAGGAATATCAAATGTAAGAGGAGGAATTAAAGTTTTGTATGACATGGATTATCCGAGTGAAATTATAGAAGAATCCAGAAAAATTTAAAAAACCCGAAAAAAAATAATATGATTCTTATATAATATGAATTATTTAACAGAAATTAACAATTTTATAAAATATAACTTTACTCATAATAGTAGTTTAGCAGATATTTTATACTATGTATCCTATTTATTATATTTCATTGCATTTATTTTATTAACCAAATATTACTGGAAATCAAGATATGGGTTTGATCCAAAATTTCAAACGTATGTACAAGTATTAATTGCTGGCACAATTATAATTACAGTTTATTCCGTATATTTTCAAATAATTTCTTATAAGGATAGTGTAAATAATCAGGAAGTACAATATTTTGATAGTTTTTATAAAGAGTTTCTAGACGAGACAATTAAATTTTTTATTGATCATCCTGAAATGAATTATTATTATGATGAATTATTTTACAATAAAAGTGATTATGATGAAAGAGAACGAAACAAGGATCTAGAATCACAAATTAGTATTATTATATTTTCAAGAATGAGTTCTATTATTAATTATATAAATACCTACAAAAAAACCGAAAATGACGAACGCCGGGATAAAATTCAACAATCTGAAAAATTATTATTGAAAATATTAGATTCTTTCTTTGGGTCAAAAATATTCAATGAATATTGGAGTAAATTCAAAAACGGGTTATCTAATAAACAAACAATTGATTATATTAAAGCGCATTTTAATAAATAATATTCGTTTGTTAAAAAATATAAATATATATATATTTTTTAATAATGACAACAATATTTAGCATTTCATTTCTAATTTGTTTAGCAATCATTTTTATTCTGGTAGCTGGTGTCTTTATGTATTTTAATCAAAAAATAAGTCAACAAAATGATAAAATTAATGGTATGTTTGATTTAGTAAATACTATGGCTGAAGAATTAAATTATATTCGTAATGTTAGCACTAGAGGTAACACAATACAACCATTTTCCGGTCAAACTCAACAAGTCCTTGCGAATTTAAATGGCGGATTTAAACAAAAAGATGATGAATTAATACAAGTATCGGATGAAGAAGATGATGATGATGATGATGATGATGATGATGAGGATGACGACGAAGAATATGATGAAGACGAAGAAGACGATGATGATGATGATGATGATGATGATGATGACGAAGATGAATCAGAAGATAAAACAAAAAATATTAAAATCATAAATATATTAAGTGATTCAATATATGGTGTTGAACACGATGACGTTGAAATAATTGAAGACGAAAATAATAATGAAAGTGATGATAGTGAAGATGATGATGACAATGATGATGAAAATGATTTAAGTAATGAAGATGATGAACCAGTTGAATTAATTGATTTAATAAACCACAATGTTTTAGAAGACCAATCAAATTATAATACATTTACGAAAGAAGACCCTATTACTATTTCAAGTAATGGAGATAATTACGCGATTGATTTAAATTTATTAAAAACCATCAATATATCTAACAGTAGTTCGAATGAAAATATTGATTACAAAAAAATGTCATTAACCAAATTAAGGGAAATTGTTGTTGAGAGAAACTTGACGAGCGATTCATCTAAAATGAAGAAAAACGAGTTACTCAAATTACTTGAATAAATCACGAGCATAATAAAATAAAATTATATATTTTGTATAATTTTATTATAGCATTTAAATATATATGTCTTGGGGAACTTGTTATTCCGGTTCAAATAATATTCATTTCAATTATCCACCAATCATGGCAGATGGAAGAAATTATGCCACCTGGCAACCAGAAGCAGTTGTCAACAAAAGAATTCAACAACAAGAAAATATTAAAACTAGTTGGGAATATAGACAATATTTAACACATAATGGTATTGAAATCATGAAATACAATACATCAGAAGCATGTTATGATATGGGGTTACCTTCGCATATTCAAACGGGAAAAACCCCATCATCCAATGTGCCGTTATTATATAAATCCACTTATGATAATGCTAGACCAGGTTACGGATATAATAACAGTGACCTGAAATCACCTTATTTGACTCGTGAGCAATTACAAGCGCGGCTTATATCGCCTTCTATTGTTGTTCCAGAATAAAATAATAAAATAATAGAATAAAAAAGTATTATAAAAAAGGATATAATATTTTTTATGTAAAAATAGATATAGATTTGTTATATATGAATCATTGTTGCCCAGATTCTTCGAAAATTTTGAGTATAGATGTGGGAATTAAAAATTTAGCATTCTGTCTTTTAGTAAAAAAAGAAGAACACTATACTATTGAAAAATGGGACGTTATTAATTTAGCACAACAATGTGAAATGAAATGTAAAGAAACGGATAAAAATAATCAAGTATGTGATAAGCCCGCAAAATTTACCAAAAATGGAAAATGCTACTGTTTGAAACATTCAAAAAAACAAGAATATCAAATTCCGAATGGTGAATTAAAAACGAATTTAAACAAGAAAAAAATTCAAGATTTATACGATTTAGCGGGAAAATATAAAATAACATACACCACTCCTATCAAGAAAAATGAATTGATCTCTCTTATTAACGATTATATACATAATACGTGTTTTGAACAAGTTGAAAGTGGCAGCGCATCAAAAATAGATTTAGTAACAATCGGAAGAAATATTCAGTCAAAATTTGACACCATACTGGAAGAACATTGTCAAAATATAGACAAGGTTATTATTGAAAATCAAATCAGTCCCATTGCGAATCGAATGAAGACAATACAAGGTATGATTGCCCAATATTTTATCATGAAGAATAATAATATTTGTATTGAATTTGTTTCCTCTGTAAATAAATTAAAGGATGACAAACAAACTAATGTTGAAAAAAGCGATGAAAAAATGAAATATAGTGATCGTAAAAAAAAGGGAATACAAAAATGTTTAGAAATAATTACCAATACACATTATTATCAATGTTGGGAAGGCTTTTTTTCAAAACATGCCAAAAAAGATGATTTAGCTGATTCTTTTTTACAAGGATTATGGTATGTTAAGAATAAAATGTAGTGGAAATTTTTGGGGAGTAGATTTAGAAAAAATAAATAAGTATATTTTTTATATAAAATAAATATATTTATTATTCGTAAGACTTAAAATTATATGTTCTTATTAATTCATAAGACATGGATAGCGAAATAATTGATATTTCAGAAATAAGTTTAAACGAGTCGCCAATGAAATTTAAATCAAGTAATTTTGGCGGAGGACTTGAATTATTAATGAATGATAAAATAAAGGAAGGATCAAAAACACCAACGAGTGATATTCACATAGATGATTTAGAAAACTTAGAAAACGAATTAAATGATCTAGTCGATGATGATTTTCCAAGTAGAAACACGTATGAATCTAAATCTGGTTTATTTGACGCAAAAATAGAATCGTCATCATTTTCAAGTGAAAAACAAAATGTAAGATTTAACGATTCCGGATCTGGTCCAACTATAGGTCAAGCAACAGCCGATCAACATCACGACGCTCAAACTTGGGACGGTTATGGTAAATTTAACAATATTCCAATGAATCCCGATAAAGCAGGTCACGCTGAACCTCAAATGACCAAAGAAGAATTATTAAGAGAAAAATTCAAGTATTTAAGAAAGTTGGAAAATTTAGAATCCAAAGGCGTGAATTTAACAAAAAAATATACCATGGAATCACCTCTTGCCGAAATGCAGGGTGAATATGAAATGATTATGGAGGAAAAATCAAAACAAAATTCTATTAAATTCCAGGGCAACATGTTAATGGCGTGTATTAATGGTATTGAATTTTTGAATAATCGTTTTGATCCGTTTGATGTCAAATTAGACGGTTGGAGCGAACAAGTAAATGAAAATTTAACCGACTATGATGAAATTTTTGGAGAATTATATGATAAATATAAATCACGCGCATCTATGGCGCCTGAATTGAAATTATTATTCCAATTGGGTGGCAGTGCTATGATGGTACATATGACAAATACTATGTTTAAATCTGCTATGCCCGGAATGGATGATATTTTACGACAAAATCCTGATTTAATGAGACAATTCCAATCTGCCGCTGCGAATTCTATGAGTCAAACGAGTCCCGGCTTTTCCGGATTCATGAATGGTTTAATGAATCCTGAGGCTATGAATGGCGGGGGAGGACCACCACCACCTATGGCGACCCAAGGTCCAAACGCAGTGCCACCATCCGTGTCACGCGGAGGTAATAATAGTGCCTATATGTCAAGACCTGATTTGAGCATGGGATCAGGACGAAGTAATTTCAATGATGGTATTAATATTCGCGAAAATTTTGGAGGTATAAACGATTCAGAAAAAACTTCTCGGTCATCGCGTCCTGAAATGAAAGGACCTAGTGATATTTCCGATATATTATCTGGATTAAAGACCAAGACCATCAATATACAAGAATCATCTGCACCACCAGCGCCCGTTTCTGTACAAAGACAAAATACAACCGCCACATCACAAAATGAAAACAGCACGATTTCAATTAGTGATTTAAAAGAATTACAAAGTGAAGGAACTATGCCTAAGAAAAGCAAAAGACGTCAAAAGAGTGATAAAAACACTTTGAGTTTAGATATCTAATTATAATTTAAAAAAAAAGAATATAAAAATGTATCTTAAATAAAATATATACAATACATTTTTATATAAATATGAATACAAATATGGATGAAAAAGAATATGATTTCATTATTTGTGTTTATGGTTGTGATACAATTCCAAAATATAATGAACAAATACGTGTGATTAATGATACCTGGGGAAAATTATGTAACACCTGCGAATATAATGTAAAACTTTTATATTTTCTTGGAGAAAAAACGAATGATGACTCTTTTATTGGGGAAAATTATATTCATTTACCTGGTGTTTCTGACGATTATTCATCCGCATCATATAAACAATATCAAGGATTAAAATATATTCATGAAAATTTTAAATATAAATTTGTATTTTGTTGTGGAACAGATACTTATGTGAATATACCAAAAATGGTTTGTTTAAAAAATATGTTTGATTACAATGTAAATTATTATATTGGCGGGGATATGGGATGGAGAGTAATTAATAATAGTAGATATATATTTTTTTACGGTGGTGCTGGGTTTGTTTTGACAAAAAAATGTTTATCATTATTATACCCATTATTACCAAATATTATGAATAAATGGAGCGAGATATGTATAAAACATAATGATATTTATGAAAAAAATAAAAATAGTACAGATGCGTTCAATAGACTAATGATTCATTCTAAACATATTGACGCATGCGACGTTTCTATTGCTTATTTTTTACAGCTACCCGAAATAAATAGTAATATTATAAATTTACCCAAATTATTTTATTTTTGTAACTACAGAGGTTTCACATATGACCCAAAAGAACCAATATATACAATTAAACCTGTATATACCGATCATATTATAACCTGTCATCTAATGACTACACAAGATTGTTATGATTTTACAAAATTATTAATTGAAAATTCATATTATATGGGTACTAATATATTTTCATCGTCAAATATAGATGAGTTAGTTGAAAAAAACGAATTAAACGGATTCATGAAACATCCAACGCCAGATAATAGTGTGTGTTATAAATAATATAATAAATATTAATAAAATAACTATATAAAAATTATATAATTATTACATTACTAAAGAATTATGAGTGAATTAAAAATCGCATTAATCACAGGTATTACTGGTCAGGACGGGTCTTATTTAGCGGAGTTATTATTAGAAAAAAATTATTGTGTTTGGGGGTTGATTCGTCGTGGGTCAAACATTAATACTCAACGTATTGAGCATATTTTTAAACAATTGAATCTTCGTTATGGAGACTTGAGCGACGGTATTAATTTATCCAATATTTTGAATGAAATATACAATACTTATAAGGAAAATGTGGGCGTATTAGAAGTTTATAATTTGGGTGCCATGAGTCATGTCAAAGTCTCTTTTGACATGCCCGAATACACTGGTAATGTTGATGGGTTGGGGACACTTCGTCTATTAGAAAGTCTTCGTAATTCGAGTATTCCTTTGGAAAAAATAAGGTTTTACCAGGCATCCACATCGGAAATGTTTGGTAAAGTTCAAGAAGTACCACAAAAAGAAACGACGCCTTTTTACCCACGATCACCTTATGGTGTTGCTAAAGTATATGGACATTGGATCACCAAGAATTACCGTGAGGCATATGGTATGTACGCGTGTTCCGGTATTCTTTTCAATCACGAGTCGCCTAGAAGAGCGCATAATTTTGTTACCAGGAAAATAACAATTGGACTCAATAAGATAATAACCGGTCAAGACACGAAACTGGTTTTGGGTAATATTTATTCCAAAAGAGATTGGGGTCATGCCAAAGATTATGTGCGCGGCATGTGGTTAATGTTACAACAAGAGTGCGCAGAAGATTATATTTTATCCACCAATGAATTTCATAGTGTCAAAGAATTTGTTGAAAAATCATTCGCATTAAAAGGATTTGATATTCAATGGAAAGGCGAAGGATTGAGCGAGGTAGGATATGACGCCAAAACCGGTCGTGAATTGATTTTCGTATCAGAAAAATATTTTAGACCTACAGAAGTAGATGAATTGTTGGGGGATTCAACCAAGGCACGTACTGAATTAGGGTGGTCATCCGAATATAGTTTTGATGATTTAGTCAAAGAAATGGTAAATCAAGATTGTGGGTGTTAGTTTGAATTTAATTTATTTCATTTATTTGATTTAGAATAAATATATAATAATTATTTTATTCTTATATATTAGTATATTTTATTTGTAAATGGATAGAACTGATATTGATAATGAAGAATTAACAATGTATATGGAAGATAGAGTTTTAAAAGCTATAAAGAAAATTCCATTCGAAGAACAATATTTTTTAATTATTGTGTTATTTTTAAAATTTGTATTTTGTTACGGTGTTGAAATTACGACATTTGTTATCATATTTATTTTAAATTTTTTAAAATTAAACACAAGTAGTGAGAGTAATTATTATTACAATTTAATTCTTGATGGATTAACATGGTTGAATGAAAACTTACAATTACTTGTAGATAAATATGTAAATACGAAACCAGACGCGACCGAAATTGAAAGATATAAAGCATTTGAAGATTATTTGTTACTTCTTGAAGCAAAACTGTATGTATTGCTTGCAAATTTAACTTGTTGTCATGGTGAAATATTTGGAAAACAATATCTTAAAATTGTAGATGTTGATACAGAACGTAAATATATTTTAGATGAAGAAAAATTAAAAGATCTATTTTCTGGAGGTATTCCCGTTGAAATCATGGATCAACTCATGGAAAAATATGAATGCATGAATAAAGAAGATTGTATCAACAAAATGATTGAAGACATCAATTCAATTCCAGAAATAAGCAACGCCTTGAAAATCATTGTTCATAAACAAGACCTTGAAACGGAACGTAGAATTGGTCAGCGAGTAAAAATTAAAAATGGAATTACAACCTATTTAAGAAATGACCCAAAAGAAGTAGATTTATCAGGAAGAATGGTTTATGTATTCAATAAATCTAAAAACTACAATCGTATTGTGAAGGTTGATGGAGAATGGTATATAGGTTATCAAGACGAAAAATACCATATTGACCCGGTTACTGGGCAATATAGATATCCAAATCTTCAACAATATGTATATTATACTGGAGGAAACGACCCTATTAGAGAAATTGTTTTTCGCGATGATGAAGTAAGTGCCAATGTAAAACCAATGAATTGTTATCGTGTTTATATAGAAGAATCGCGAATCCCAATTGTTTTACCAGAAACTGCGTTCGATGTAAATAACATAGAAACATATATTGAAAATCCTGAATTTAAAAATGCTTTTGAGGGTATCAAAGAAGTGATTTATAATATATTCACACATCAAGATGATGGCGATAAATACATTGAAAATTATCTTAATAGTGTAGCAGAAAAAGAATATAGAACAAAAGAACGCTTTCTTGAAATAGTTGGATATATTTTTGGAACACAACAACAAAATCAATATAACGAAATTCGTCCCACTAATGAAGAAGATGATTTACAAGAAGATGAAGAACATATAAACCCTTTCGCAATTGATCTAGTCGCACCTCCGATTTTACATGGGTGTGATGTAGGTATTCGTTATGTAAGAGATAGTCTCATTTATTTTACGGGTCGTATGATAGACAACACCCCCGCATTTCGTGATTGGCTTTTGAGAATTTGGAATAATATGATTGATAGATTGAATGAAATTTTAAGAAGAATAAACCCACCATTTATACCTGAAATTCCAGAGACCGAAAATCAAGTAGCCGTTATTCCACGAAATCAGGTTGATATTATTCCACATGTTACTCAACAACAAATTGATTTGATATTAAGACAACCCCCAACAAGACCTAGAGCACCTTCTAACCCACAAGGAAGAAGACCAAATACTCCTCAATTTGGAGAAAGAGATACCGAGGAACAAGAAGCAAGGAGACGAGAAGCGCAAGATTTTGTAGATGATATGAATGAACGAGGAGCACAGTGGGAAGATCAAGGAATTTATAATCAATCGAATATTGGACGACCCCAACGAAACCAATTGTATCATGATTTAGAAATACTACCTAATGCGAGTCAGGAAGAAATTAAAACCGCTTATCGTCGGTTAGCTCGACAATGGCATCCTGACAAAAATCGAAATAATGTCGGGGAGGCAACAGCAAAATTTCAAAAAATTTCATTAGCTTATAGTGTTTTATCTGACCCAGTAAAACGAAATAATTATGACACATATGGTACAATCGGAGGAAAAACGATTAAGCATCGTAAGGGAAGAAGAAAAGGAACAAAATACATCAAGACCAATAAAAGATACAAGAAAAAAATCCCCCGAAAAACAATTAAAAAACACCAAAAAAAATCATCAAGGAAAAGAAAAACTCGTAGAATAAACTAATATTTTTTGTTTTTACATATTATAATATTATAAAGCAAACATGAAAAAAATATTAGTTACCGGTGGATCGGGTTTAGTAGGTAATGGAATACAATCTATTACAGATGAATTCAAGGATAAATATGATTTTATCTTTGTATCATCCAAGGATTACGATTTGTACGATTTCAAACAAACGAATAAAATGTTTGAAGACATTCAACCAAATATGGTGATTCATTTAGCCGCAAATGTCGGCGGTTTATACAAAAACATGAATCAAAAAGTAGACATGTTTGAAAAAAATTTAATGATTAATTACAATGTAGTGAAATGCTCACATGACCATCATGTAGAAAAAATGGTGGCATGTTTATCCACGTGTATTTTTCCAGACAAAATAGAATACCCCATTGACGAAACCATGTTACATAATGGTCCACCACATGGATCCAATGACGCATACGCTTATGCGAAACGTATATTGGAGGTCCATTGTAGCGCCTATCGTGCGAGCTACGGTGACAATTTTGTGTGTATTATTCCCACCAATATATACGGACCACATGATAATTTTGATTTAGAAAACGCACATGTATTACCTGCTCTTATACATAAATGTTATTTAGCGAAATTATATGACGAGGATTTTATTGTTAGGGGAACAGGAAAACCTTTGCGGCAATTTATTTATTCACAAGATTTAGCATGGCTCATTATGATGGTAATGGAAAATTATAACGGTGATAATATTATTTTGTCGGTAGATGAAACCCAGGAAGTCAGTATAGAATCCGTCGCGCGGACGATAGCACGCTGTTTTGATTATGAACATAGAATCGTATTTGATCCAACTTATAGTGACGGACAATACAAAAAAACTGTTACAAACGATAGATTACGAGAACTACTTGGAAACGATTATAAATTTGAATTCACATCAATTCAAGATGGTTGTAAAAAAACAGTTGAATGGTTTATCAATAAAATGAATGTTGTGTAATTATTGTATTCAATATTATATTTGTATATATATAATATTAAACTATGGACTCTGAAACCCTAACTAACTTATCACCTAAACCTGAAAAAAAAACATTAGAAAATGGATTATTCATATTTCGTCGTGATTTTAGAATTACCGACAATAATGGATTAAACCAAATGGTTTCCTTGTGTAAAAATGTCTATACTATATTTATATTCACTCCTGAACAAGTCGGCACCGGGAATGCCTATAAATCAAATAACGCGGTTCAATTCATGATTGAATCTTTAGAAGATTTATCTGCGGCAATATCACAAAAGGGAGGTCGCCTGTATACCTTTTACGGACATAATGAAACCGTGGTTTCCAATTGTATTAAATATTATCATATTGATGTAGTTGGTTTTAATAAAGATTATACTCCATATGCTTTAAAAAGAGACGCTGCTATTGCGGAGCTGTGTAAAAAAAGGGGCGTAGAATGTATTCAAGTCGGGGATTACTATTTACACGAACCTGGAACGATCTTCAATGGTTCTGGTAATGCATATCAAAAATTCACTCCCTATTACGAGACATCTATGAAACATGCGGTGGAAAAACCAGCGCCTCAGAAAAAACAAATGAAATTCGCGAAAAAATCGGGGTCGGTACCGGGGAATCACTTGATTTCTCTCAAAGATGCCTTTTTCAAATTCACAAAAACAAATGAAAATATCTTGATTGGGGGAAGAAAACAGGCTATTCGTGCGTTAAAAACCGCGTTAAGAACTCAAAATCATTACGCATCCACCAGGAATGATTTGGACAAACCGAGCAGTAAATTGTCGGCGTACATCAAATTCGGTTGTCTCTCCATCAGAGAAGTTTATTGGGCATTTAAATCAAAACATTTTCATGATTTAAATCGACAGCTTGTTTGGCGTGACTTTTATATGAATGTTTTGTACAGTTATCCGCGTGTCTTGGGTCACCCCATGAAACCCTCGTATTCAAAAATAAAATGGCATCACAATTCGCGCTGGTTAGAAGCCTGGAAAAATGGGATGACTGGTTTTCCCGTGGTGGATGCTGCTATGCGCGAACTCAACACAACAGGTTTCATGCATAACCGCGCCAGATTAATTGTTGCTTCTTTTTTAGTGAAAACCCTTTTAATCAATTGGAGGGAAGGAGAGAAATACTTTGCCACGAAACTCACTGATTATGACGTTGCGTCTAATAACGGCAACTGGCAATGGGTTGCCGGAACTGGTGCGGACAGTCAACAATATAATCGTATTTTTAATCCCTGGACGCAATCACTGGAACATGACCCCAAATGCGTTTATATTAAAAAATGGATACCTGAATTGAATGAGCTTGACCCAAAAATTATACATGAATGGTATAAACATTGGGACCAAAATAAAGATATTCAATATGTAAAACCAATATGCGATTTTAGCGAACAGAGAAAAGCGGCATTAGAAATGTATTCGGTTGTGTAAATATACTTTCTCTCATTGTTGTCATAATACAAAAGTAAAATTTGCGATTATTCATCCATATTTTTATATTTTTATATGTATAAATATATGTTTATTGATATTGTTTCGAATTACATGACTAGTTATATTTATTCGAATATTAAAAATATAAAATATGGAATTTTTCTTTCAGGTATTTTTTTATTTATTCTTTTATGTATTGTTATTTTTAGTATTATATTTTTTATTATGGTTACCTATATTATATTTAAAAAAGTAAAAATCAATATTGATAATAGTGGTATTCTTTTTCATGAATATAATAAAAAAAGTAGGACTACACTCGAAAAATATGGTGATTATGAAATAAAAAAAATATATTTAATACGACAACCATTTACCAAATTAATGACATTATTATTAAATATGCTTACGTTTTATAATTATAATAAAATAGTTAATCATTCAAATATTTTTCCATACCACACATTATTAGTTTTTGAAATTAAATTACCAAAAAATAAACGTAAATTCATATTACTTGAAAAAAATAATTCTATAAATATTTGCGAAGACTTTACAATACAAAATACACAAGATATGAAATTTATTCATATTAAAAATAAAACAACGATTAACGAAATATTATTAACAACCCAAGAGAGAATTGGAGCCACGAATTATTACAATTGGAATTTATTTACAAATAATTGTAAAAAGTTTATAAAAGAAATCTTACTAACAATTGGAAAATATAATGATTCTTGTAAAGAATTTATTCAAGAAGAAAATATTAACGATGTATTTGTAAAAACAAAACCTCTTCCTACTGAATTTTTATTACATATTATTAATTCTGTTGTGAATATTTATAATTTTACTGAAAAATATTTACTTGATAATGATTTTGTATTTTTTTAACCTAAAATCAAAAATGATCTGGTTTTATTTATATTCATATTTATTTATCTTTATCAACTAGGATTTCCTTGGCAACTGTTCTTATTATTTTATTATAATTCTTTTGGGCTTTTTCCTGGTCGGTTTCACCCAAGCTCTGGTCTATCAACTTGGTATAAAGGTCACTCTTTTTATGATTCGGGTCTTTGTATTCTGGATTGGCTTTTGCCCAAAGAGACATTTGCTTGACATTTTTGTGTTCAATTGCTTTAATTGCTTTTATCATTTGCTGTTTATCCTCATCTTTATGCCAAGTATCATTGTTTTTAATATGAATCACCTCCCTTTTCAAATCGCTACAGTGAATCGGGCGCTTATTTATATCTAATTTGTTTAATCCATTGACTAAGATGTTACTAATCCCACCACAATACCCGAGGGGTCCAAAATTTTCAAAGTCGGTTAGGGTTAGAATGAGCGATTCCAGGAAATCACTAAGATTTAATGCGTCTTTACAAGTCTCGTTCAAGAATACGTTCAGGTTGAATTTGTTGTTCGTATTATTTTGTGTAATATTGTTGGTGACATTCCGGTCTTTGCTCATTTCAAGCATTTGTTTGTTCTGTTCAAGAATAAGTTCCTTGAATTCCTGGTTCTGTTTCAAAAGCTCCATGATTAAATCCGTGGAATATTGATTATTTTCGGTGGGTGGTTCCTCCTCCACATTCATTGTTATATTTTCTGGTTGTTTTATTTCACATTTTTTTTTGTGTCTCCATAGACCAGCTCGGTCATTGTATGATTTTTCACAATTTTCGCAATTAAATTTTTTTATAGTGGGCTTTTTTAGGTAAAAAACGTTGTCATTTGTTGTATTTTCGTTGTTTTTATGCTTATTGGTGTTAATATGTCTTTCATAATCTCTTTTATATGAGCATTTAAAGTAACATTTTTTACATTCATAAAAATTTGGGCTTTTAGGGACTAAATCGTTGTCAATTGTTGTCATATATATACAACAGATTTTTACCTAAATCCTTTTCCTTATAAAATCTTAATTTTATGCTCACAAAATTATGCTCTCACTTGTTTTTCCATGAAAAATCAAGGACAGCTTTATGCTGTAAAACACCCTAAAAACCCCTGTTTTTCACCAAAATACCCCCATATTTCAAAAATGGACATACCAAAAATGTCCATTTTTACTTTTTCTGTTTACTTTTGTTTGAAAATTAGAAATTTTAGAATCTATAATCTTCGATAAATTTTAAAATTATTATATAAATATATTATAAAATGTTTCCTAGATTACTGGTTGCTTCTGCACTACTACCATTTTCATATGCCACCAATATTATATATGTATTAGCCTATTCTTGGACACCAGGTTTTTGTTTTACAAATAACCCGAATTATCCTGGCTGTTTAGACCCAAAACCTTATTGGCTAGAAAATTTTACACTACATGGACTGTGGGCTCAATACGATACAACCGGGTATCCGTCCTATTGTTCCACCGAAAGTTTTGATCCGAATATACCTATTGAAATTGGTTGGACCACAATGACTACATATTACCCTGATGTAAAATACGAGGAAACTGACCCCGATTACGATAGTTTTTGGGAACATGAATGGGATAAACACGGTACTTGTAGTGAATTATCTCAATACGATTATTTCCAACAAGCAATCACCCTTGTAGAAACATTTACTACCCCTCAAATCATACATCAATATATCAATACCACAAATTCATTATCAGCGAACGCTGCCCGTAATTCTTTTGGCGGACCTACCTATGCCGCATTACAATGTAGTGATTCGAATATTCTTACTGGCGTTTATACCTGCTGGTCTCATTCACCAGTATTACAAATAGAATGCCCATCATCTGTACAAAAAGAAGATACGTGTAGTTCTCAATATTTGACGGTGGTTTCATTATAAAATATTTACAATTACGAAATAAAATTGAAAATATTTATATTATTTAATCAATATAATATCCTCTCTAAAAATGATATTTAAACTATTGTGTTTCCTGATATTTACACCTGAAGCAAAAAGAATATATCAACACAATGAGATGCCAAATGTCGATAAAAATATATATATATTACACCGGGCACAAAAACATTATTTCAATGAACATTTTGCTAATATGAAAACAGAACATGATAAACTAGTCATGGTAAGCGCAATCGTATATAATTCAAATTTGTATAAAACAGAAAATACAACATTGAACACATCAATATATTTCAAGAATATATTGGACCAAGACATTGACGTTATTCTAAGTAAGACAGTAACTACACGGTCGGATTTCACTCCATATACATCAAACGTAGTAACTTATGACATTGTAGAATATTATGTTGGAAATAATTTTATTCCAAATGAGGAAAATATAATGAGCAACAATTATGACAAGTGTATGATTGTTTATTTATAACCTCCCCCCCCCCAAAAAAAAATAAAAACAAAAAAGAGTAAAATAAATAAATTTGTTTATAATTATAATATATATGTATCGAAATTATATTAGTAACCATCCAATCATTGTATCTATACTTTTATTTTTAGTGATATTTGCCACATTTCATTATTGCCAACCTGGATTTTTATATAATCCCGATGGAAGTATTCGTCAATTTGGGGTTGGATATCGAAACAAGACAATTCTTCCCATTTGGCTATTGGCAATTATTTTAGGAATATTGTCGTATTTGTTTGTACTATTTTATTTAGCACAACCGAGGTTACAATTTTAAGATCGATATGTCTAACTCATTGTATATGTTGTTGATGTTGCCTGTTCATTTTGTTTTTCTATAGTATCTTGTTTTTTTTCAAAACTCGCCTTTTGTTCTTGAATAGATTTTAAATCTTTATTACAACCACGAACTGCGATGTTGTATTGAACCACACTAGTTACTAAAATAGCAGTATTGATATACCATAATGCCTCACCTATATTATCTCGTATTAAAACAGTATTTAGTAATTTTTGTTTTAATTCTACACTTTCTGGAAGTTGGTCAGTTTGATATTCTGGTTTCATCAATGGAGTCAATGTTGCTAAACTTTCTAAAAAATTATCAGGTACGATTTGATTAATAATAATAGAGGTATTTCCACAGATTTTTATAATTGCGTCTGCGACTGATTGATATTTTTTCTTATCTTCTTCGCTGAGATTTCCTTGATTCATTGTATTTTCAATATCAGGATTTATTAATAATTTAGTCAATACATCATTCGCTGATCCAGAAACACAAAAATAACCAATTACATTTGAAAACGCCGACTTAAAACCAGGAAATAATATTAACATACTAACCAATAATCCAAAAATGAAAACCCACGGAATAAGCGTAATTAAAAAGCCAGCACCAATGTTACTAGCAATATCTCCACCACATGTATTTATAATATAACTAATATTAATAACAAGCTGACTGATTAAAACCAAAATCATGTAAATAACTAATGATGTGTTATTTGCCGATCCATATTTGGACATTTCTTCGCTGTTTTCCGCATTTTTTAAATTTTCATAGGTAAGTTTTGGTTTAAGAATAGTATAATAAATAATTGTAATAATGATAAATACAAATACAGAAATGTATGAACTATTCATATATATGTATATTGTGTATAATTTATTTTGAAATAATAAAAGTAATTATTATATATTATATAATTTATGAACTTTAACGATTTTTCTAAACCAACCTTAATTGAGCCTGGTGTAAAATTTTTTTTAAATCAAACATTAAAACAATGTCACGAATTTAAAAATAAATACAACAATATTATATTCAATATATCATTAGCTGTGGGTTTTTTTCTACTTTTAGGAACAATTCTTCTTTTTAAATACAAAGGAAAATTAACTCCTTCTGAAAAACAACGAAAAAATCACGAAAAACAGCAATATGTGTTGTCAAAAATCCGTAATTACCAGGAAACCAAATTAAGAGCACAACAATCATTAATCACTGGGTTACCTCAATGGGACGACGAGCATACTCTTTTACATCGAAAAGTGTAATACAAAATATAATATAAACATAGTGATAAATAGTGTACCTCTATAAAAAGATATGTCTTGTTTATTGTATTTGTATGTTTCGCAACCATAATTACACAAAACCCTCAAAATAAATCCCAACGGTCCAGACGCATATTTACATAATCGTGAAATACAAAATTCCTTGGTTTCTTCAAATGTATCTAATGGGCTTATTATACTATCCACGATTACACGGTTTGTAGTATAGTCGATTCCACAGACAACAATTTTCGCATCTAATTCCTTTGCCAAAACATAAAACCCAGTTTTCCATGTTATCGTTCCACCCGAAGGAAACAGAATACGAGAAAAATTTGCCGTATTTTGTAGTGATAAAATTTCATTTTTTACAAATCCACCCTTATTCGTTATTTGTATACACCAATCTGGAAAATATGGGGAAGGACCTCTTGCATACACTAGAGGATTCTTTTCTCCAAATGATTTGAATGCTTTGTATAAGATATATCCGTCAAAAAATGGTGTTGAATGTGCTGCGACACATATTTTCTTGGGACTATTTAGGAACTCTTTTTCAAGTTCGGATGTTGAATATAAAAATTTCCAATTATGTATCATGTGTATTATATTATATCATATACATGTTATTTCATTAAATGATTTGTAGATAACATTATGTCTATGGGTAATATCTAGGAATATTTTTTAAATACCAATAACCAAATATATTTGTTATATGATGGTAAATAAAATATCACCAATTTATAAGTAATATGGCAGAAATCGTAGATATTGAAAATATAGAAAACGTGGAAGAAAACAAGAAAGAAAACAAAGAAAACCCCCTACATGACGCAATAAATAAATTTTACATGTTGAAATCAAAATACGAGGATGATTATGAAAAAGAAAAAATCGCATTAATCAAATTAAAAAACAAAAATAATTTAAGTTGGAAAGATGTCAGATTTGAATTTAAAAAAAATGTTCCCAAATGTGTAAATTGTCAACGACGTGTGGGATCTATTTTTGAAATCAAAGTCAATGACGAATTTGAAAGAGTATTGAAAGCAATGTGTGGAGACAGAAAAGATCCTTGTCCATTTGATATAGAAATAAATTTAGGCATAACCTATGATTTACGAGATTTAATGAATGAAAACGAAGAAGAAACAAAGAAATTCAAACATCAAATCATATTGGATAAGAACGATTTTTTATTTGGATATATAGATTCAGAACAGGCTGTTCAAAAATTTGATGAAATTAAAAACGAAATTAATGGGTCAATCGAAAGTTCAGAATATTACATGTCATTATTGAATGAACAAATCTATAATCTAGATAAAAAAAATAATTTAAAAAAAATACAAACCGAGGTATATACAAATATATCAAATATTAAAAAATACGCGGACGAATATAAGAAGACACATAATAAACAATTCATGAGTGATATAGCGCGTATATATTATCAAGACATGACACCACGTTTAAAGGAAATCATGGAAGAAAAATACGCGGCGTCTTATGTTGATCAAGAGAATAATATGAATCTTTTAGTTCAAGAACCCATTTCTTTTGAAAATGTAGAATACACTTTAGGTGATACGGGAGTTATTAAAATGAAATTTGGAGTGTCGTCCTCATCAGGTAAAAAAGACAAGACTCGTAAATCAAGGAAAGGACAACCCAAAAATGTTTCAAAGAAAAACATTGTTATAGAGGAAGGCGCAACATTATCTCTATAAAAAATTATATTTTAATAATATATTAATATATAATAGAAATAATGTCAATCACAAAATATATATCGATTCCTGTATTTTTGTGTAGTTTAGCATTTGGTCTTTTTTTTGTCTATATTATGGGACCAGAATTAAAAGAGGTTTATATGTACCCAACTCCAGAAAATAGTGATTCTGTACAATACCGTGATAAGGCGGACAATTGTTATATGTATCAAGCGAATGAAGTTAAATGTCCCGCCGATAAATCAAAAATAAAATCAACACCAATACAACGGTAAAACATAAATATTTTAGCGAATGGTTAAATAATAATCGTATGTAAATATATGTTGAGACTATCTAAATTTTTACATACCGAAACTGGGAGAATATTAATGTCCATCATTTTAGGATTGGGTTTAGCCACATTATTTAGAACAGTTTGTAAAGGTAAAAACTGTGTCATTTATAAGGCACCACCTATCGATGAAATAGACGATAATGTATATAAATTCGGCGATAAATGCTATACATACAAAAATGTTTCTACAAAATGTAACAAAAGTAAAAAAATAATAGATAACGAATAATTTTCTCTATTTGCGTATCTTGTATCATTATAATAATCAAACTATATTATAATAATATGTCGCGGGATACAACAAGTATATTAGACTTACCTACGGATCCAACTGGCGGCGGAACAATCGGAGGAAATGTTTCTTTTTCTATAAATGAAAGAATACCTGATGGTAATAACCAAGGAAATCCAACTCAACCCCCACCCGGAGTTAGTTTAGACCAAAACACAATTACACAATTAGTAAGCGGATTACAGCACGCTAGTTCAACTGGTGCGACCCAATTACAATCTAGAGACATTCCAAGAAACACAGATGGAATTGTACAAGATCCATCAATACAACCCAATTATATTCCTCCAACCCCAGCAGAATCACAAGATTATATTAGGGATTACCAGGAAAATGAGGATATTATAGCGGAATACAATAAACAAAACGAGAGAATGGGTACCATGGATCAAATGTATGACGAAATACAAACACCTTTATTGTTATGTATATTGTATTTCTTGTTTCAGTTACCAATTTTTAAAAGATTGTTGTTTAAATATGTACCATTTTTATTTTTTAAAGACGGAAATATAAATATTTATGGTTATTTATTTACGACTCTTTTATTTGGTGTTATGTATTATATATTGTCAAAAACAACTACATTGTTTGGGACATTTTAGTGGTGTCATTTATTGTATTACATTTTTGGAAATTTCTACAACATCTAAAAATGTAAAAATCCAAAAATGTAAAAATCTAAAAAAAGAATCCGCGTTTCTTTTGTGTCCGTTTTTTGTTTTTACCGTTTTTCTTACTTTGAACCCGCAATGTTTTTACGTATTTGTTTTTAAGTTTTCCATAATTCTTGGTTTTTACCCTTGCGATTTTTATCTCTGCAGGTCTATAAGACAAAAACCATTCTTGAAATTCTTTACCCTGACGATCATGTTTCAAATCCCTGAATTTTTGCGCCTTGTCAGACCTAATTTCTTCAATTGTTTTTTGATGTCCGTAACAAATTATATTAAACCGTTTCAGCAAACCTTTTTGACTCAATCTATTTTTTTGTTGTAATTCAAATAAATAGTTTGCCATACACAAAATACGATCCACATTATAGTATTTTTTTTCAGCATATACAAAAGCCAAATAATAACTCAACATAGTATCAATCGTCGCTATTTTTATTTTCTGACCTCGAACTGTAATTTGATTATAACTATGGCAAGCAATAGGTTCATATACAAAAGCAATTGTATCTTTTCCAATCATGATTTGATAATTTTTCGGAATCACATCACCTATTGCTTCATTTACTATAATACGCGCGTTATTCACATCAATATCTTTTAATCGTTCTACTACAATTTCGGCAGTCAATCCGGCATCTTCAGAAATGACATCAAAATCCGGGATTTTTTTGACTTGATGGTGTATTTCTTTTGGCATATACTTGGCGTACATGGACATGGCATATCCGCCAAAAAATACGACAGATTGATTTACAAGAGTATTTTTCACATTCTCATAAATCGCCGCTTCTTTTTTGTGGTCATACATTTCTCTTTGAAAATCAACATCATTGCAATTATCGGTTTTAAGCGGATAATTTTTATTCAAAAGTGTCAATCTTTTTAATATTTTTTCCCATCGAGAAATATCTCCTGCGGGGCGACTCAATTCAAGATACATGGACATTCTTAAAAAATTTGGCGGTGCGTATAAAATACCGCCGACACTTATACTTTCGCGTTTAATACTTTTATACAAATCAACGTGTAATAATGTAATATCAGCGATTGGAATAAAATTCACAAATACTTTATAGGTCCCGTGATGAACCCCCGACTTCGCTTCCACCTCGGTGAAACCTGCCTTAAAATATAAATCTGCCAATTCTTTCGCATCATTTAAAGCATTTGGACTAAAAAAATCATAATCCGGGATTTCAATGTCCTTATCATAAAATTGTTCTTGTTTGGGAAGTATATTATTAATGGCTGTACCACCATAGCAAATAAGACTTTTTTTCTTGATAAAGTTTTCAACAATAGTTAAAATTTTTGTGATATCTGGAGAATTAATTGCTTTTTTACGAACCATATGTTCGGCTTTATCTACAGCTGAACGTAAAATGACTAATTCACAATCTTCAAATGACATATTTTTATCGCATAATTTATTCATATTTTCCTAGATATATTATCTAACATATGTAGAGATAATATATTTATACATTTCCCCACCCCATAAAATTCTTAATCCAGATCCCTAAATTTTAAATTTATAATTTTTAGTGCTAACGGATCGAGGTTGATAACTAACCGCCGGATTTTGTGGTTTTGGGGGAGAAACAGTTACTGGTATATCACGTAGTTTTTCTGGTTTTAATACAAACGCGCAACCAGCATCATTAAAAAATTTATCACTTTCTTTTAAATTAACATCATCATGTTGAAAACGCATCGCAATCATTTGACAACCAGTTAATCTTGCCGCGGCACCACTTAGATTTGACGGATTCGATCCTTTATCTGGCATAGCAATCGTCATATTTCTTCTATTGAAATTCTGTAATTCGGTAATATCAGGAGTGTTTTTAATATCATAATTTCTAAGAGCGCGCATAAATACCGAATTACTCAATATATTTACATATTCGTACAAGTCACGATTATCCATAAACGCCTTGTTACTGTTATCAATAATTAATATAACTTTCTTAGATAAATCAAGTAATTTGGTATTTCCAAAATTAGTTTGTCCATTTTCATAGCTTGTCCCAGGTCCCATAAAATATTGGTCGTAACTATCAAATATTTTCGCTAAATTTTGGAACATTTTTTGATTGCTACTTTTAATTCTTAAATGAATTAAGATGGGATCTTTTGGATTAGGCGCACCAGTATCAGAAAAGCCATAATTTATAATGATTTTCATAGCATCAGCAAAAGGAACACTATTGTATGTTTCCTTAATATAATAACTATCATTTGTTGAAGTCGCAATCACTGGTTGATCATTAATTGAATATATTTCAAAATCAAGACCCCTACAACCTTGTTTAAGAACATTTGTTAAATTACAGGTATTTACATAATCATTCTTGTACGAACCACCACTACAACAGTTATATGCGGTTTTAATATAATAATCTTTCAATGTATATTTTGAATTAGAATTTGCTGAATTGACCGACTGTATTTTACCATTGATAGTACCATATTTATCATTCATATAATTACATTCACTAACCATTAAATTTTTAATGTATATATAATAAATAATAAATGAAATGGCGAGTGTTACTATTGCGGTCCAGAAAATATATGGCATAATATCTTCTTGGTCGAATAGTTTTTTGAAATTGTTTTTTAATGTTTTTATATTATCACTATTCATGTTTTAGTAGTATCTATTATATAATAATAAAAGTATTTTAAAAATTAAAATAATAAAGTAATAAATATAATTAAAAAATTAATAAAAATATTTAAAATCAGTTAAATATAAATTTATTAGTATTATATAATAGTAGATAAATGAGTGGAGGATTAATACAATTAGTTTCAGCAAGTAATCAAGATATAATTTTAACAGGAAATCCAAGTAAAACATTTTTTAAATCGACATATCATAAATATACTAATTTTTCATTACAAAAATTTAGACTTGATTTTGAAGGAGCCAAGACTTTGCGTTTATCAGAAGAATCTAATTTTACATTTAAAGTAAAGCGTTATGCGGATCTTTTAATGGATTGTTATTTGAGTGTAGATTTGCCTAATATATGGAGTCCTATATTTCCGCCAAATACCGACGCCGCCAGTACAGAAAATAATACAGGGGCGTGGATTCCATATGAATTTAAATGGATTGAAAATATTGGAGCACAAATGATATCGCGAATTACTATTACTTGTGGAAACCAAACATTACAAGAATATTCGGGTGCCTATATACTGGCAATGGCACAGCGCGATTTTTCCGCGGAAAAGAAAGCGCTTTTTGATAAAATGACCGGTAATGTTCCTGAATTGAATAATCCGGCAAATTCGGGTAGTCGTGTAAATTCATATCCAAACGCATATTACACTACAAATCCAGCAGGTGCTGAACCGTCAATTCGTGGTAGAACATTATATATTCCATTAAATTCATGGTTTACTATGAAGAGTCAAATGGCATTCCCTTTAGTGGCTTTACAATACAATGAATTACAAATAAATGTTACAATGAGACCAATACAGGAATTATTTCAAATACGTGACGTCATGGATAGCGAAAATAATTATCCATATGTAGCACCAAATTTTAATTTATATTATATGCAGTTTTACCGTTTTTTACAGACACCACCAGATATTTCTCTAGGAGTAAGCTCATATACTGACACCAGAACATTATGGAATGCAGACGTTCATTTGAATTGTACGTATTGTTTTTTATCAAACGCTGAATCGCGTATATTTGCTTTAAATGAACAAAAATATTTATTCCGGCAAGTGCGAGAAAACATTTTCTACAATGTGACTGGGTCGAATAAAATACAATTGGATTCGATCGGTATGATTTCGAATTATACATTTTATATGCAGAGAAGTGATGCGAATTTACGTAATGAATGGAGTAATTATACTAACTGGCCTTATAATTATTTGCCTTATGATTTAATACCAGCATCAACAAGTGGAGATTTACAAATTACCAGGACAAACCCCGACGGTACAACCACAGTTGTATATATTGGTCCTGGTGTAAATGCGGATGGTAAATTAACAGGATGGTTATTGACTGGAAATTATAATTTAGAAAATGAAAAAAATATATTAATATCTATGGCGCTATTATTGGATGGATCATATCGTGAAAACGCACAGCCTGTAGGGGTATATAATTATATAGAAAAATACACACGAACCGCAGGTAACGCGCCAGATGGTTTATATGTTTATAATTTTTGTATGAATACATCGCCATTTGATTTACAGCCATCGGGTGCGATTAATATGAGTCGTTTTACAACCATTGAATTTGAGTTAAACACGATTGTGCCATCACTTGACCCGTATGCCCAGTCGCTTACTATATGTGATCCTGAATCAGGACAAATTATTGGTATAAATAAACCAACATGGAGAATTTATGATTATAATTTCAATTTGGTAGTGTTTGAGGAACGAATCAACATGGTGACTTTTGTTGGTGGAAACTGCGGATTAATGTATGCTACTTAATAAAAATAAACATTTCTATAAAAAGAATACAAATACAAAATAAATAATATAAAAAGATTTTACTAATTATATTATTCAATACGATATAAAATGACAACAATTGAATTAAATAATGATGACATTTTATTGAAAGATCCAAATACAAATTTATATGTGTGTTCTACATGTAGTTATTATACACCTTTGAAAAATAGTTATATTAAACATTTAAAAACGGATAAACACAAATTAAATATGAATCCTTTGAAATGTGATCATTGTAATAATTTGTTTTATACAAAAATCTCATTTAATAATCATGTGAAGTCTTGTTTAATTCAAGATATAGATGTTGTTGATGATGATGATGATGATGATGAATCAGATGAAACGATTTGTGATAACGACGAATTGGTTGAGTATGATGAAGACGATGATTTGGGGTTATTATTAGAAAAATTTGGAAATCAATATGATCGGTTGATGATTAAATATATATTACTATTTTTTTTAAAAATAAAAGAAAATATGTCGCCAGTGAATGTTTTACTCATTTTTGTATTTTTTATGTGGATGCGTTAAAAGCATATGCTCCATCATCCACAAATTCGCCACTAAATGTGGATCTTACGGGATATTTCATCATAAATGTTAAATCCCCAGACGGATAATATTTTTCTTTAAAAATATTTTCTTCTAAATCAAAATCTGATTTCCAAGTGTCAACGCCCATATTATATTTTGCGGGTTTTGCTGCTGGATTAATATATTCGCTGTTTTTAGTAATATCTTTTGAAAATGTACTCATGACTGGTTTTATGTTGGTTGCTTGATCCTTTATTTCGCGATTATAAATTGGCGGAGGAACACAACCATAACAATCAACATCAGATACACAATCCTCGCCTGTTATGCGACAACGTCCAGGTGGTCCGCAAATATTTTTACAAGTGTATTTATTAAAAGCCGGATTGGGTAAATTTACACTATGCGTGGTATCTGGACCTTCTTTAATCGTCGCTATACTCGTAAATGATTCTTGAATGTAATTATTCTTGAATAAATAATCTGTCCAATAAAAAATGATAACAACCGAAACAACAGCAATTATTCCATATATTAATAATTTTATTTTCATTTATGATAACTAGAGAAAAAATATTTTGCGTTTTGGTAAATTTAATGAAAATATAATATTAAATAATAATATGAGTAGAGGTAATCAATCAAATACATCAGATATTGATAAAAAAAAAAAAGAAACGAAACCTGATAAAATAAATTTTGAAAATACTTATAATTATGGTGTATACTTATTTAGACAATTCATTACTCTGGCAATTATTATAGGGGTTGGAACTGGCATCGTATATAGTAACAAGGCATTTTTATCAGGTGTTGTTCCAGTAAATACCAAGTATTTTCCATATACAAATATAATTCCAGATACAGATAATACAAGCACACCTCTTCAAACAAGCATTAACAATGTGAAACTTGGAGGTGATAAAAATTATTCTACAAAATTGGAATTTTTTAATGAAGATAATGATAAAATACTAGAAAGTGGTTTATTCGGGTATTTAAGAAATATAAAATATAAAAATGTTTATTTATTGTATTTTTCGAGTGTTTTACAAGATGTTTTAGCAACAAATTTACAATTAAACAAAACCATTTATAAATTGTTTGGGTCAATTTTTACAGAGTCTATCAATATTTTTATTGCGCCATTTTTATTTGTCTTTTGGTGTATGTTAATGTTTTTTATAAATTTCGCAAATATAATTCTTCGTTTATTAACAAATTTAAAATTATTATTCAGCAGTCCAAAAAATCCAAATTCAAAAAAATCGTTCTTTTCTAATCCATTGGGATATTTCATGAATATATTTTCATCTGACGATTCGAAATCTACAAACGACGAAAATATCAAAGAATGGGAAACTGGAAATATATGGTCAGGTGTCAATATATTTACCACAATGATATATGTAATTTTAATCATATTATTCACGATATTTTTTGGCATCGCTTTTGTATATCCATTTATTTCAATATTTGTCATTATATATTGTTTTGCTCTTCCATTATTTATGGTAGCAAAAGATGTAAAAAGTTATAATAAACCAAGCAAATATAGTTTTAAAAATGCGATAGCAGACGTTCTCAAGTATAAATCTCAATTAATCATGTTGATTCTATCATATTATATAATATCTGGTGCAAACACATATTTTGGTAATACTGTAACCGCAATATCCTTTGTAATATTTTTAATCATGTTTTTCTTCACTCCTTTGTTTGAATCATATAAATTGAATATTAAAGACAATCTAACACCTGGTATTATTCCAGAAGCCCAGGCAACAGTAACACCAATAGTTGAAGCAGTACCTATAGGAAACGCAACAGAAATTGGAATTGATACACAAAAATCGGTTGAACCAGCTGTTTTACCAGTAAGTACTCCCGAAAATAATATTGATATTGATAAAAAAATAATAGGTGGTAAAAAAAGACGATCTTAAAATAAAATTAAATTATCTACAATAATATAAAAAATTGATAAGATAATAAAGATAAAACAGTATATAAATAAGAATTATGGAAACACAAAATCAACCCCAAAATAACGATAATCGTTACAATTACAAAAATACTTTTATAAAAAGATGGGATGTTGAATTTTTGGATTTTTATAGAAAAAAAGAATACAAAAATATTCAAATCAATTTATGTAATGACGAAATCCGCATTACAATTGATAACAATATATTTATTTTATCAAATAAATATCCATTTTATCCGCCGAAGGTGTTGATTCAAAACAAACCTTATATTAATTATTTGAAATATCCGACAAGTGAAAGAATACAAAATATTTTACATATACATAAAATTTCTTGTATGTGTTGTAGTTCAATTTGTAATAGAGATATCTGGTCTCCAGCATATAAAATTGAAAATATTTTGAATGAAATAAAAAATGTAAATGAGGTGAAACGTTATGTTAAAAATTATTTATTCGTTGATGATATATGCCGAACTAAAAATATTGATACAGAAACAATCGGAATGTTAATATTGGAATTTATAGTTTCTACCCCCCAAAAAATAAATAATAGGAAAATATAACAAAAACAATAATAACAATAATAACAATAATAACAAAAAATAATATAAAGAATTAATATGTTGTAATAATTGGGGGTAACCAACCAACGATTCGGGTATCCCATGTGCTCCCATGGCTTAGTGGTTATAGCATGCGCTTAGTAAGCGTAAGGTCGCGAGTTCAATCCTCGCTGGGAGCTTATATTTATTTTTCTATTTTAGATTTGTATTTGAATTCAAAAGGAAAAATAAAATAATATAAATTATAATATAAATAATTTTTAATTACTTATATTACACCGGCTAAAATGCAAAATTTAGTAAATGTACCTTTTGTAAGCGTATGTACTCCAACCTTTAATCGCCGTCCGTTTATTCCTATGATGATGAGTTGTTTTTTAAATCAAACATATCCCAAGGAACGCATAGAATGGATTATTATTGATGATGGTACAGATAAAATATATGATCTCGTTTCCAACATACCTCAAGTGAAATACTTTGGATACAATGAAAAGATGACTCTCGGTAAAAAAAGAAATGTTATGCATGAAAAATGTAAAGGCGAAATTATTATTTACATGGATGACGATGATTATTATCCGCCTGAAAGAATATCACATGCTGTAGAGACTTTAATACAAAATCCGCTGGCGTTGTGTGCGGGTTCAAGTGAAATGTATATTTATTTCAAACACGTCAATCAAATGTATCAATTTGGACCCTATGGAGAGAAACATTCTACCGCGGCAACGTTTGCTTTTCGAAGAGAATTATTAAAACAAACGCAATATGATAATGACGCATGTTTAGCAGAGGAAAAACAATTTTTGAAAAATTATACAATACCTTTGGTACAGTTGGATCCCATGAAAAGTATTTTGGTTTTCTCTCATACTCATAATTCTTTTGATAAAAAAATGTTGTTAGAAAACAAGGAAAAAGACAGATTTATTAAACTGTCTGATAAAAAAGTGGATGATTTTGTAAAAGACCCCAGTATTAAATATTTTATTATGGTAACCATCGACGAACACCTTGAAAAGTATGAACCAGGTGATCCCAAATATAAGCCCGATGTTTTGAAACAAATGTCGGAAATGAAAGAACGACGAGAGAAAATAATAGAACAGCACAAAAAAGAACAAGATGAATCAAAACAAAAGATGAATTCAATTGTCAATAACAGTAAAAATATTGATTATTCTAATAAATTTCAAGAACAATCCTCTTTGATAATGGAGTTGATGAGAGAAAATAGGGAATTAAAGGAAAAAATGGATTATTTGGAAAAGAAAATTAAGGATTTAATATCGAGTAGAATTCAAGAAATGAAATCGGTGACCAAATAATAAATAACAATAAAACCAATATAAATACAATGTTGTAGTAATATACATCAAGTAGCAAGAGAGAAATGCTTTACGAAGAAGATATGTTTCACCCTTTAAATCCCGAATCTCAAATCGTGAATAACAATATTGTTAAAAAATTCATGGTTTCAACCACCAAAAAAGGTTTTTATTCACTTAAAAGAAAGATAAACAATATTAATGTGAAAGTAGATGTGTACGCAAGTGGAGAATTAGGAACAATTATTAGAAATGCTATAACAGGTGAATATTATTATGGATATAAAGTAGGCACTGTAAAGGAAGATTTATTTTACAAGACAAGTGTTTCGACCGGTGAGACTGGTAACGAAGCAGTCGTGTTATTTTTTGAAAATCCAGAACAATATGAAAGACATTTTTATACGCAAGTTGATGCCGCTGATAAAGAACGTTGGTATAGTAAGTATAATGATGCGAAACTGAAACAGAAATAATAAAAAAATAAGGATATAAAAATATATACATTAATAATATAATATGAGAGTTATTATATTATTTTTATTGGCGATCCCATTATATCAGTGTTTTCATTTTTTACATGTACCTATTCCAAAAACGGTAACAACATATTACTGTATAGACCCAAAAATACAAGACAACGAAGAAAAGAAAAATTCTGGCGATGAAACACAAACCCGTGAAAGTTTTATTCTTAGCACTGATCCGAATAAAAAAAGATTAAGCTATAAATACACCTTTAAAGGTACTGGGATGGATGAACGATATTCAAATACACTTGATGAAACAGATTATCAAATTCAAATGGAAAAATTGGCGAAATTCAGTTACCAAATGAAGTTGTTGAAAAAACTAGAAAGCAATAAAATCGCAGAACCATGTAAATTAGAGGCAATCAATGAATACAATTATTTGTTTGAAAAACGCAAATATGTTACGAATATTGAATCAGGTGGATTATATAATTTTTGGGAAAATGATCCGGATGTTTAGTGCCTTTTTTTATGCGAATGTGGTTTATGAATTTTTCTATTTTTTATAAGACGCCTAGTTGTATGTCTCTTTCTCATACGTCGTGTTCGTCGCCCGCCCATAATTAAGTTATTGTAAAATTTCAATTCATTATCTTGAATTACTTTATTTACTTCATCTATACTATTGGCACCATTCAAATTAGATTGAATAAGCCCCCATGATTTATTTCCATCACCTTTTCTTATTTTTTCATTTAAAAGTGTTATAATTCTATCAAATGAAAGTGTAACCCTGCTGCCCTGACTATCTTTAAATTTTATATCTTTATTTGTTACCCATTCTTTTACATCTGAACTTGGAGTAGGTGTCTCGACATTTTCTTCTTCAACTACACCTACGTCTTTAAATCCTGATTTAAATTCATTCATATTTTCTTCTAATTTTTGAACTCGTTCAGAAACATCATTTAATATTTGTTCAATTTTATTTACTCTTTCATCAGTAGAACTCATACATTATATAAATATTTTATTTTTACTTATTCCATATTTGTAAAATATTTATTCGCAATAAATTATTCACAATTTATTTCATCGCATATATTTTCATCATCAACCACAACATCGTCTTCAATCCCCTCAGCGTTTTCATTCGTAAATTTATCTAAATATCTATAAATACGATTGATATCCAACTTTGATATTTCATAATTTTCAAATAAATTCAAAATTTCAACATCATCATATTTCTCTCTAATATCCATAAAAAAAGAAAAAATATCTTTTCTATCCATTCCAAGTTGCTGACATAAATTTTGTATAAACAATAAATTATTGTATTCGGTTGAATACTTGGTGAGCACTTTTGTAAAACGCACCTCCCCCGGATTATATTTCAACTCTTTATTATTCAAAACATCTACATTTTCATGAAACAATTTATTATTCTTAAATGTCTTGATGAGAGAACTCATTTCATTAAATTGCCAAATCTGTTTTTGAAAAGTAATACGATCTATATAATCAGCAAAACACATATTATCAAGCAACTTGATATAAATAGGCACTGACGTTTCTTTATCCATTTTATCTAAAACATCTATAATATTTTCATGCCATAATAGAGCAACAATCGTGCGATCCGTATCATTCATAATTACATTATGATCACTCAAGGAATAATGATTATTAATTAATTTGTGCGTTATTTTTTTTGTGTCATCATTATAAGATTTGGTATGAAAGATATTTTTAATTAAATCTCCCTTTAAAACATTCTGGTTTTTCTTATAAATTTCAAAAATCGTATTTAATTTTCGTAAATCATATTGTACAAACTGATGTATTTGTTCTCTCATGTCTTCATTTATATAAGGCATAATCATCTTGATAATTTCAATAATTTGTCTTTTGGTAGGTATTTTGAGTTCGATAGTGTTACAAACCTTCATCAAGTCTTTGATTTTCTTATCAATATGGTAATTCCCAATACAAATAATCGGGTTATTCGTATATTCCTCTAATTTCTGTTTTTTGGTCTTTTTCGGTCTGATTAATTTAATGAGACTATTGATCCCCCCTTTGTCACCACTATTCATGCCGTCGATTTCGTCCATGACAATCACTATTTTTTTCACCTTTTTTTTAAACATACTCATGATATTACGGTCAGACATGTTGTGATTTGTAATGGTATCAATGATTGCCTTGTTACGAATATCCCCGGCATTATACCGAATCACATCGTAATCCATGCCTTTCAGAATATCCATGACAAATTGTGTTTTACCGGTACCAGGCTCGCCATAGACGTAAATTCCCTTTTTAAATAACGCATTTTGTTTGTTTGATTCAAAACCTTTCAAAATATCTTTCATTTTTCTCACTTCGTGTTCTCTGTTTAAATATTTATTTATGTCTAATTCATCCATTATATTTTTATAAATATTCTTTTTATGTTGATTTTACTCATTTAACATTTGTGTAATAATATTTTTACAATTGGTGGATTCGTTGGCATTACACAAATTAATTAAAAAATGAATAAAATTCTTATAAATTATTTTTTTATAAAAATACTTTTTATTCACATTCCATAATTTAAATTTTTCTCTCATCACTTGTAAAAATACAAAGTGATTATCATTGCGAATAACGTCGCGAATATAACTATCATAGCGTTTGATAGATTTAGTAATGATGTAATGATTCTTTACATATGTTTTTTTATCTAGCCATACAAGTGTTTTTAACGGTAAAAACTGTTTAATGTATTTTTGAATGTCTTCTGGTAATTTAAGAACTAATAATAAATATTGTTTTTCTTTTTCTTCAGTATTCATTATTATAGTCAAAGTATATTATTTTATTCCATATTATATTTTATAAATAATACCATTGTATAATTCAAAATTGTATAGTATATTATGAATTATGATTTATTTAGAAGTTGAAATAGGAGCACATGGATCAGTTGATAAATTAGTAATACCGTCCCAAGTTACTCCACATGTATTTGCCCATTTGTATTTATTACATAGAGCATCCACACCATTATATGGCGCAGCGGCAAAATTCATAGTTAAATGTTTTCCAGGTGCGATACTTCCATTACAAGTGCCTAAATCTTGTACATTTACACATTTAGATCCATCACCAGACGCATCTAACCAATAATCTGGACATTCACCTACAATCGGAGGCCATGTTTTATTTTTTCGAGTATTTGTTATTGATAATCCAACAATAAGTAGTATAATAATTAGAAGAATGATTAATAATATTATTGTCATTAATTGAAATCCGCCCATTATACATTTACATTATAAAATAAAAAATATAAATAAAAAATATTTTATATTTAATATATAATGGAAATAACAAATAATCAATTGGCAACCAATGGAAGAGTAAATGCGAAATATCCTAAAACTAGTGATTTATTTCAAATGTATGATAAAATACCAGTCAATCAATGTAGCACCTTTAGAGATCCCACGGAAGGATTATGGGATAATACCGCTTTATCAAAAACCTTCTTTTCAGCAGAAAATATGGGAATTATACAAAATGGAATTCGCGCAGGTGTATATAAAAAATCCAATGGTCAATATACTATTAGTGACCAAGATGGAGATACTTTAAAAATAATAATGCGAAGTATTTTTTTACAGAATGCTGCAAATCAACCCACCAATATTAAGGGACAAGTAGAACAACTAAATCAAATAGTTTTGAATTATGCCGTGGAGCAAGTATATTCAGAGGCAGTCGGCTATTACAAATATATAGAAGACGCATCTAGCATGTATACTCTCATGGATCCTCCAATCATGTCTTCTAATAATGACAAGCAATTGGTATTGAAACCATGGTTCTAACCCTAACCCAACCTCAAAATAAAAAATACGAGATATTTCATATTTTTTATTTACAGAAATTCATATATTTATTTTTTCACCAGCTTTTTCTTTTCAGCACTACCACCACTAACAACTTTTGCTGCGCTTCCAACCTTTCCAGCACTTACACCTTCGCGCATTTTCACATATTCCTTTTCCAACACATCCAACTCTTTCAACCACATTTCACTCGTGCTAGTGGTTTTTACATATTCCAATTCGGACACTTTATCAGCGTGTTCCTTGTTCAATCGCGCCACATTTTCCTCGGTAACACTATCAAGCGGCAACTTGGTCAAATATTTGAATTCCTCATCATCATTCATGACCGAATACTTTTTCTCATTCAACATTTGTATCACCGCATCTTTTTTCTTGTTTCTAAAATCAATCGTTCCCGCTAGCAATTCGCTAATGTATCTGGATTTATTCGACAATACCAATAATTCTTTGCTCAAGGCATCCACCATATAATCCTTTCGTTTTTGATACAACTCTAATCGCGTTACAAAATAATCATCAATAATATCTTGAACACGGTCATACTTTTTCAACTTGTCATTGGCATCAAACAAGTGCATATTTGTCGAATTATTTGTCGAAAACAACTTGAATTGTTTCTCCACGCCATTACACCCGTGATCCAATTGGGTTGCCTCTAATTCAGCCAATTTACCTTTTTGTAAAGTAATGATGAAATCAACCGATGTGTCTTTGCTCATATCATCATATTCTTTCACCACTGGAACGATTTTCTTACCTGTTTTATCCACTGATTCAGTCAAACCCTCCAAGTATTCTTTGAAATCATCCGTCCAGTAACCCACCGGTAATTCCGTAACGCGGATTTTATCAACCCCCATTTTTTCATACTTTCCTTTGAATAAATATTTTCCCTCATCAGACACTTTTTGTATTGTCCCACGAAATCCTTCGTAATATGGAACAAACTCAATGTCACCTCCTGGTAACGCGCCTGAAAGTTTTCCGCGAATATATTGGATAATTTGACTTGGATTATAACACATAATATCCGTGCTGAACCCAGTGCCAATACCTTTGGAACCATTCACCAATACCATGGGGAGAATCGGTGCGTAAAAGATCGGTTCAACAAGCAGACCATCATCATTCAAATAAGTCAATATATTGTCATCCATTTCAGGAAAGATGTGTCGCGTGATTTTATTCAGCTGAGTAAATATATATCTTTCCGACGCACTGTCTTTACCACCCTGTAATCGTGTCCCGAATTGACCGTTGGGCATCAACAAATTGATATTGTTGGACCCGACGAAATTTTGCGCCATACCAACAATCGCGGCATTTAAACTCGCCTCACCATGGTGATACCCGGAATGCTCAGAAACATAACCACTGAATTGCGCCACTTTGATTTCCGTGGTCAAATTCTTCTTGAATGCGGAATACAAGATTTTACGCAAACTGATTTTCAAACCGTCCATCAAATTTGGAATACTACGGTCACAATCATATTTTGAAAAGTGGATTAATTCCTTGTTGATAAATTCTTCATAGGTGACCATCTTGTCATTGGTATTCAAGAATGATTCACGATTATATTCACCTAGCCATAATTTACGATCATCCGCGCGTTTCTTGTTGAAAACCATGTCTATTTTATCATCACTGTCTTTACCTTTGTATTCAAAACCAACGGTCTTTTTCTTTTCAAAATATTCACGAAATTCCTTGCCGGTACTTGTACCTAAACCTTTGTAATATTTCACATTCCAACCTTTGCCTTGCGCATTCGCATTTTTCCAGGTTTCATATTCGCCTTCATTATAAAACACCAATTCTTGTGTCCCTTTGCGTGCTTTTAATATCGGCGTATTCATAAATCCAATAAATCCGGGTATTTGAACCAACGACGCCCATTCGCTCTGAAACAAATTAATGACTAATCCTTTAATATGACTCCCATCATGATCTTGATCACACATAATCATCACCTTACCATAACGCAGAGATTTCGCAACGTCTTCCGCGTTTTTATATACGCGCCCGGATTCTAAACCGAGAATTTTCTTTATTTCCGCGATTTCCTTGTTTTCCGCGATTTTCTTGGTCTGCTCACCACGAACATTCAAGATCTTACCTTTCATTGGATACACACCAATAATGTTACGGTCTTCCGATGATAACCCGGAAACAATACCTGCCTTGGCTGAATCTCCCTCACAAAATATAATACTACATTGTGCTGACTTTTCAGTGCCCGCCCAGTTGGCATCAATCAATTTAGGAATTCCACGAATACTTTTCGTTTTTGACCCATCGGTCTTTTTAACCGCCTTGTTTTCCTTTACTTCCGTCAAAGCGCACGCAGCATCCATAACACCCATTTTTGCGATTTTTTCAATAAACTTATCGCTAACACTACAAGTTGATCCGAATTTCGCAGACGGCGTATTCATGAAATCTTTGGTTTGACTGTCGAATGCTGGATTCTCAATATCACATCTTAAGAATAAAATCAGTTGTTCTTTAATACTATTCGCATTCACTACCACTTTTTTCTTTTTTTCAATATACGCTACTAATTTACGAGTGATTTGACCTAATATATATTCGACATGTTTTCCACCTTTTGCGGTGTGAATACCATTTACAAATGATACTTGTATGAATTCGTGTGTCGGAGAAAGCGCTACTGCGTATTCCCAGCGTTCGCCAGAGTCTTCGTAAGCGCGAATCGATGATGCTACATCTTTTGACGACGCACCAATATACATGTCAATATATTGTTGGAAATTCTTTACAGGAATCAAGTTAGAATTGTATTTTACTTTCAGACTTTTATCTGTAACTGCTGCGACATCATAGACACGTTTTTTCAACAAGGAAATAATATCGGGTGTCAATCCAGCGATTCCAAGACGTGCATAATCTGGTTTGAATACGATTTTCGTATATGGCTTTGTTTTACATTTTGTGATTTTTGGTTTTTCAATGATATCCAAATTATTCTTGAATTCTTGGAAATATTTCAAACCTCGCACATGATCCACAGTTTCAACAGATCCATAAGTTGACCATATTAATACTAATTTAAATCCAAAACCATTCTTTCCGCCAACAATTTTCTTTTCGGTTTTATCATAATTCGTGGAAGTTCGTAAGTGACCGAAAATCAATTCAGGAATCCATATTTTGTATTCTGGATGTTCAGCAATATCAATACCGTTACCATCATTCATCATAGTAATTGTTCCATCGTCTTGAATCGATATATCAATATAATTCACAGGTAATGCGTTTTCCACTTTGTTTTGAATCGCTTGTTGCATACGAATGACGTGATCACGACAATTGACAATACCTTCATCAAATAATTTGAAAAGTGCGGGTATATAGGAAATATTTTTCTCAACAATACGTGTCTGGTCATCATTAAGGATCCATAAATCGGTTTCGACTTTTTCAACAGATCCAATATAAGTATCGGGATTGTCTAGAATATGTTGTTTGTCTGTTTTTTGTTGATATTTGTTTGCTAATTCATCACTGGTAGTTGTCATATTAATTACTGGTATAAGTATATAGTCTATATATGTTTAAGTCAAGGTTAGATATTATTTTGTTTCAATTTTTATATTATTTTATATTTTCACAAAAATACAAAAAGATTAAAATAATTTAATAAGATTATACGCTTATAATATATATAAACAAATGTCAAATTCATATGCGTCATTATATTTTAGACCCGGTATGAATAATTTGGAATTTCCCAAAAAATGTGTAGATAAATCTCCAGCGAGTTGTTCTAAAAATATGAAAACAACGAGTTTTTATTTTAATAATGGTATTGTAGATGAAACCCAAACGCAAAGTCAACGTGCCGCAACTATCATCAATTATTATCCAGGTGGGCGCGTAAGTTTTGGTAATGAAAATATTGCTTATTCTAGACCCATCACCTTTTTAGGAAAAACCGAGGGACAACCGGGAGGATTAAATAGACCACTAAGAAATAAATTTTAGATTCTATTTATTTTAGTAATAAATTTATATTTAGAAATAAAAATAATTATTTTCTCTATTCATTTTATAATGACTCGTTTCTCAAAAGCAGCTGATGGACATTACCATATTCATGGACGCAAATTCCAAATCTTGATTGGATCAAGAGCAGAAGTATTTCACGGTACCGCATACAAGACCGCTGGTGGATTAACCAAGGTCGATTTAATTCAAAACAAGAATGGTCGTATTGTGTCAAAGGTAAAACATGCTACCGCCAAGAAGGAAAAACGATTGGTTAAGGCAGGTTATGGAACCAAGAAGGGAAAATTCGGATATGTCAAATTAACTGGCACCCGCAAATCCAGAAAATAAATTATAGGACTTACGAATTATAAATTAGCAATTGAAAATTGACAAGTTAAATCAAATAACTTGTCAATAAAAACACTATACTTTTTAACAGCATAACCAATCTAAACTAATGAATTTTTCGTATTTGATATAAGGCGTAAAATTATAAAACAAATATTTTTCAAAGAATCGTTTATTTACACAGCGCGAATCGTGTTCTTTCACCTTTTCACAGTAAAAATCATACACCTCGTCAAATGAAATCAAGGATTCGTTGGTGCCTTTTTTTAAGCTTACTTCAGCGTAGTGTTTTTTAAACATTTTCAAATAATTATCCACCTCGCCAGTCTTGTCCCACAGGGAACACGAAATATTTAGCACGTATTTATGATCCACGATTTCAATTGTGGGATAAAAATGATGAATAATTTTCACTACATCATGCTCGGATATGTTTCCTGTTTTTGAACTCAAATATGATCCACTTTGAGATGTTTGGATCCATTTTTTGAATAAAGTACATAATTCATCGATTTCAAAATCGTTTTCAAATTTGTCCAGTGGCAAAACTTGAATACTTGTATCCCAAAAATGAATGAAATCGCTTACATAAGGCGTGTATTTGCTAATTACATTCAAATAAGAATCCGCAGTCTCATCATATTGATATTTTTCTTTTAAAAGTGTCTTCAAATGGTTTGAATAAATCATATTGGGGAGAGAACACTGTGATATATAATTTTTCCATAAATAATGCATATTTTTCCAATTAATGGAAGAGATGAGTCCCCCATTACCAGTATATTCCATACTTTGAATACATGTATTACAAAAATTATCCACAATCACTTGTTGATTATTGTTTTTGAAATACAATGTGTATTTTTTAATTTCTTCATTATCCACTTTGTTATGAATAAAAGTTTCGGAATCATCATACCTATTTGAATAATGAACAGCCACGCACAATAGGTCTAATCCAATGTTTTTTAAAATATTTTTCCAAATATCCACCTGAATTGTATCATTCATGTTTATAATACGACATTTGTCAAATGAATAACTATCATGATATTTAGTCATAAAATTAAAGGTCGGATTTGTAAAACCACTTGTTATGTATATAATGTTTTCCAACTCTGCCAGTATTTTTTTTACCGACGGTTTAATAAAAAAAATCAAGTCAGAATTCTTTTTTAATATATTATCACCCAACACGGTAAGAAAATATTTCGCCTCTGCTTTTGTTTTAAACAAACTAGACGGATACAAATGATTCAAAACATTTTGAATTGTTTCCGGCTCAGGAACACACTTGAATAAATGACGGTCTTTGATTTGTTTTATCATATTTACCTTTGTCTTGTATTTCCATTGTATCAAAACACCGTCTTTTGAAATATTTGTCAATAATTTATGTTGTATATGGTCTTCCTTTACAGAAGCAAAAGTATTGTTGGCGTATTCATAAAAACAATTATTATTGGGTAAATAATAATACCGGTTTTTACTCAAGAATACTTGAATAAATATTTGTTGTTCGCTCGTTAAAAAATCGTTTCTTTTGAGACGCTCTTGATGAGTCTTGTCTTCATTTTCTAGTGTTGTCGGTAATATATTTATTAAATGATATTGAAGACGCTGGGTCATATAGGTATCACCATAATACTTTTCAAATAATTGATATACATTATTTATAGCATATGCCTTTGTTTCATCATTTATGATTGATGGGTCCGAGTGTTTTATTATTGTTGGGGTTTCATGTGTGGTTTGATCCATTTTAAATTCACGAATCACAATTATATAATGTTGTTGCCATTTCTTTAAATTACTTTACATATATATTTTGATGTCCTATTTTCTCTCATTGACATCAAAATATAACATTAAAAACGGTTAAAAATTTATAAGAATAACAAAATTATAACCATTTGTAAGGTCCATCACCTTTTATTTCTACCTCATTTTTGTTTGGTTCAACCATGAATGAGAGACGCTGTCCATAAACTGTCCAGTAAAACGCTCCATTGACACCATGGACCAAGAATTTATTCGCGGAAACCTCCGTTGCGAAATATTGGGGTTTATATATGTCTCCATCATAAATAGGTGTCAATTGAACTGTTAGATTTGTCGCTAATTTATCAACATAATCAGGTAATTCAATCACGACCGATTCATTGTTGGTGATGACACCCTTACCTCTGTAATAAACACCTGCCTCGGGTCCTTCCAAACAACCATGGACAAGAAATTTTTCCTGATCCTTTGGATGGTCAATGACGAAAGATTTCACAGAGGTCCATAATGAACCGGTTGAGACTTGTAATCCAGATGCGCCACCAATTGTAGTATCATAATATATCGACCCTGCGACACCAGTAACACCTGCGCTTGAGCTATAATTTCCTACACTCACGACACCATTGGAAATACTGTTTTGACAATTCCAAATATAATATCCATAGATGACCCCCGCAATATATTGACCTGACGCTGAAATGGCAACACTCGTCCATGTCGCGTCAGTTTGATCATTTGGGGCATTATTAATTGAGCTCCAATTATTACCATAGTCAGTTGAAGTAAATATAGAACCGGTATAACCACTAGGTGATCCAGTTGCGTATTGAGCTACAACTTGGTATTGACCTGAAGCCGAAACCGAAATAGAGACAAGATTCGCATTGGTTGGTGATCCGATACTTTCAACCCAAGTATTACCGTAATCATTTGATATATATATTCTTCCACCTAATGATGTACATATACTTTGATATTGTCCTGAAGAAGATAATGATACTGAACTAACGATACCATTTCCTGGTTCATATGAATTTACAGTCCAATTATTTCCGTAATCAGATGAAGTATAAATATAATTTGTAGTACCATCGTTCATACAAGCAGTTTGGTATTGTCCTGATGCGGAAACTGATATACTTTTCCATTCATTACTAGATGTCGATGAAACCTGTGTCCAATTATTACCATAATCATTCGATATCCATATTGATCCTGAATTATCCGCACAAGCACTTTGATATTGCCCGGATGCCGAAACAGATATTCCTGTTAATCTTGGAGTATAATCAAATTTTTCTGACCATGATGCTCCAAAGTCACTTGATACATAAATATAATATACTGACCCATCATAGGCAATAGCTGATTGATACTGACCCGTACTAGAAATGGATACGTTTAACCATTCATATCCAGTTGTTAAACCAAGTTGTGTCCAGTTGTTTCCATAATCAGTTGAAACAAATAAAGACCCACCTGAATCATTTTCACACGCAGTTTGATATTGACCTGATGAAGACATTGAAATAGAATTCCAATTTTTCGCAGAATTTATAGTTTGAATCCAGTTTTGTCCATAATTTGTCGAGGAGTCAAAACCTTGAGTAGAAAAAATATCGGAATAGGAACCAGGCATTAAACCTGGTGTATTTGTCGTTGCGCCTGCGATTGAATACGCAAATTGTAAATACTTATCACTTGTAAATGTAGCACCATAAGATAAACCTGTAGCACCTAAAGCAGTGACTCCATTAAAACTATCATTATATTCTGTTAAAAGACTCGTCCATGTTGCGCCAACATATTCACCACCCACAGTCGCGCCTAAATAAAGTTGTAATGAGTTTGAACCTATATCATAATACATACTTCCTGGATTAAAACCACCCCAAGACGAATATGGATCGCCATTAAAATTAGCAGCAACAAATACATCTTGAAAATATTTAGTTCCTGCCACAAGTTGATCAGTTGCGGTTAATAACCCAGGATTTACATTATCGGCTGGCGCTAATTGTAAAGAAATAAAGCCATCATTATTGATTAAAGTGGCGCCATCAATCCAACTCACTTCGGCAACAGAAGTTACGCCAAATAAAGTCGTACCAGTTGCGCCAACCGCACCACGAGCACCAACAAGGGCGACTTTTGCGCCATTCTCCCATGTAGCAGTTTCATCATTAATATTTTTGATAGTAATTACTTTATAATTATCCGTAATAGCAGTTATTAAAAAATATGGTGTGTTATCAGATGTACAATGAATTGTAATATAACAACCCACTGACAAATATTTATTATTACATTCTGGTAATATACAATAGGTACCTTCATAATTTGGGTCTAAACCTTCATATTCAGAACTTGCCATAAATGTAGTAACCAGTGGTCCAGGAGGTCCAGTTTTACAACATCTTTTTTTACATTTTTTATTAGATTCATCGTCATCACTACTACTACTTTGGCTACAATGTTTATTTTTTGTTGAATCACCTAAACTAATTGTATGACTCGATTTTTTATGACTTTTATGATTTTTCTCCATTATATATTTAACGCGTAAAATATTTTTATATAACAAAAAGAAAAAACAAAAATATTTTAAAAATTAAGATTTATTTTAATTCACTGGTGTAACTGCGGATGCCCATTTAAATTCAAAAATAGAACTAGTAGGTCTAGTCGAATAATTAATACGAATAGTAATATACATATTTAATATATTTGTATCTGTTGGAATATCATCCGCACTTGGATCGATATATACCCAATCATTCAATGTTGCCGAATACGAATAATATGTATCTCCAAACTTTGCTGGTGTTAACAACATACCTGTTGGATAAGTAACCGTTGGATCATCATCCACAAAAAATGTAGATGGATAATAATTAACTAAACCATAAGTTGCATATTCAACTGTAACATAAAATGTAATATTAAATTTATAACTATTAATTAGACCATCTACAAGATCTGATGATGTCAAATAAAAAGACATATTATAAAGATAATATTTATTAGATTCAAAATTTCCATTTAAAAGCGTTGTAAAACTAACATATTTATCCGTTTCACCATCATTATCCATAGTGAATGATTCATTCACATATGAAGAATATCCACCAGTTGACAATTTACCTTGTGGTCCAATATAACCAGTAACACCTTCTGTACCGTCGGGACCAATCGGTCCGATTGGACCATGAGGTCCAACGGGTCCAATAGGTCCAAGCCCTTTTAAATCACAACATTTTCTTGTGCCCAAGTTACCTAAATTGCTCAAATAATTATTTGACAATGACATATATAATTAAATTTAGAAAATAAAAATTTAATCATATTTTAAAGACACGCTTATATAATGTTGTATGCTACTGATATTTTATATTTTTAAATAATAGGTGTAACAGTAGCATTCATTTTTATTGTGTAAGTCGATGATTCATCATCAGTTGTAGGAGCTACATAAACATCAATGTAGTGGTTAAATACGCCAAATATTCTTTGATTATATAAAAACCAATCATTTACTGTTCCAGTATATGAATATGTTGTAGTTGACGTACCCGCGGTTGTTCCGGTTAAAAAATATGGGGTAGTATATGTAACACCATCATTACTAAATGTGGATGGATAAAAATTAAATTGTGTTGTATCAATATACTCTCTCATATTAAAAGAAATATTTGGATTTGTAATACCAGTCGCGCCTGAAATATAGGTAGAAACATTCACTGAATAGTATGATCCAATATCAAATGTACCATATACAGGTATTGAAAAGGGAGTGTTACCATTAATATTTTTTCCATTGTAACTAATGGTTCCAAAAGCACATGTACTATAAGGTGCGGCAGGACCTGGAATACCAGTAGGTCCTCTAGGTCCAGGAAATCCATAGGGTCCATCCGGACCAGGAGGACCAGTGGGTCCAGTTATACCAGTACCTCTTAATTCACAACATTTTTTTGATCCAAAGTAACCCAAATAACCTGAATAATCATTTGGAAATGACATAATATATATAATTGGTAAAATTATATTTATTTGTAAATTTATTATTATTTATAAAATTGTATATTTTTTATTTTTTTAATTTAATGGTTTAACAGAAATGTCAAATTGAATAAAATAGTATTCACCAGATTGGCTTGATGGAGATATATATATATTGAAATATTTACTGGTTGGATCATTGATATCATATGTTGGATTATATAAAAACCAATCACTCATTGTTCCTGAATAAGCAGCATAATATGTATTTTCAGTTAAAAAAAATGGGACACCAGTATCCGTATTATTATACATTGATGGATAATAGATTTGATAATTACCACCTGGTATTTCCTCTTTATAATTAAAAGTAATATTAGTTGATGTTTCATCCGTTGTTAGTGGGGTATCTCCATCATAACTAATCCAAAAAGATATATTAAATAAATAATATGTATTTGGTTTGAAAGCAAAATTATTGTATACTACAAAAGGGACTGTGCTATCTATTGTTACAGACTCTTCACCCGTAGTGTATGAAAAATAACCACCAACTCCATCTGGACCAGGGGGTCCTGGATAACCTCGCGGACCCTGGGGTCCAACTGTTCCAGTATTTCCAATTGGACCCATAGGTCCAGGAGAGCCAACTTTACCTAATCCTCTATAATCACAACATTTTTTTGAAGTAAAATAACTCATATAATTATTGAATGATGACATATATATAATTTAGAAAATTTATATTCATTTTTAAATTATATTTTAGTATTTGTTTTAAAATATTCACATTCACAATCACAATCTTGATAACGTATAAAAATAATAATCAATAATCATTATTTAACAACTAGGTAAAGGTGCTAAACATAATTTGATTTCTCCCAATGAAGCCACATTATATTTCACTACTAAAGGCAAATCATTTTCTAAATAAACCTCGATTTGAGAACACAAATTAGTACATTTAATAAAATATCCTAAATTCTTTAAAGAAAATTCACCTTGTATAATTTTAGATGAATCTTGTTTCAATATAAAACCCAAACTTCCATCGGATTCAGCACGATGGATTTCTGCTGATGCGAATTGCCCAGAACATTTAAATATTAATTCACTGCCGACTGATTTTATTTCCAACTTATCTGAAATACTTGACAAATCCCGAATTATTTTTTGAAAGTCAGCAGATGGTAAATTGATAACAGATGAGAATTTTACATCCGGATATTCTAATTCTTCCGTATCTGGTTCAATCAAACGTAATTTTTGAGTTTTACATTGCTTAATTTCTCCATTTTCAAATTTTAAGGCTAAATGTGATACGACTCCATCTACATAATCACCATTTTCAATGTAAATACTCAAAGTATCGTCGTTATCAATAGAATTAATCAACTTGAATAAATGAAACATATTGACGCCAATAATTATTTTTTCCTTTTTACATTCATAAAATTCGAAATTTTGGGACGCCAAATATAAATGTGCTAAAATCGTATGAGATTTATCCATGTTTATAATTCGAATACCATCTGGTTGAAATGATATATTTGTTTCTAATAATATATCTTTTAGAGCAGTCATTAATGTTCTAAAAGGAGCAATTTGAACTGTTTGTATTGTCAATACATTTCCTTCATATGTAGTTGGAGTATTTTTTGGCGTGTTCATTATAAGTATTTTTTACTAAAAATCTTTAAATACTTTTTATGTTAAATTTAAACGCGTTATATTTTAATTATTTCCTATTCATATTCAGAATTATTATAAATATTATAAAATTAAATTAAATTTGTTTTCCGGGATTTTCTTAATCTTACTGTTTTTTTGAGTTTTTTTGCTAAAATTAATGCTTTACTAGACTTTTGACAACCTTTTTCCAAAATATTATAATCTACGATGGAAGCTTTTCCTGATGTAAGTGCACTTGCTAAACGAGCAATACCCCATGATTGTGCTGTTTGATTTGGTCGTGATCCTGATGAATAATACGCGCCTTCGCCTTTATTTATTATTTTTTTTAAAGATTCTTTAGAACATTTAGTTTTTTTAGATAATTCATTTGTTGCATCAATTTTTTCAACATTGTACATTTTTAATGCTTTTTTTATATGTTTTGATTTTTTTGATTTAAATGAATTAATTTTTTTTCTTGTGTAATAGAGTCCTTTTTTGTACATTTTTTGTGATTTTTGGAGCATTTTACTTTGTTTTTTTTTATCTTTCAAAGAAAGATTTTTTGGTAGATATTTGATATTGATTTTCTTTGTATGATTGTTGTATTTCATATTATATAATAAATATATTATATTTTGATAACAATATTATTTAATCATATAAATATGTTAAATTAATATATTTTTAGTAAAATAATATTTTATAAAGGAATATTATAATGAAAGGTAAAGTGAGAAAAAAAATAGATGGTTATACAACTCAAACAAGAGATACAATTAACCCTTTTCCTTTGAATATCGGAGAAATTAAATGTTTTACTGTTGATACAAATTTAGAATATGTATCTGGACAACATGTCATATGTAAAAGATTAATGGACCGTAGCAGTTATTTTGAGGGCATCGTTGAAAAATATTCTTCTACAAGTGGTTTATTACATGTTCGTGCGACTCGCTTTGTTGGTAATAATTCGTGTGATATATATAAAATTAAATTAAATAATTGTAATCATTATTGTAGTAGTAGTAGTTCATCGGATAGCGATTGTTCATCAAGTTCTTCTGATAGTGATTGTGGTCATCATCATAAAGGTTTTACTGGTTCAACTGGCGCGACTGGATCACCCGGAAAACAAGGCTTACGGGGTTTTACTGGTGTTACTGGTCAAACTGGTGCGACTGGTATGACTGGTGCGACTGGGTTTACTGGTGCAACTGGCGGACCTGGACCGCAGGGACCTATTGGACCCAGAGGTTTTACTGGTGTAACCGGTGTGACTGGACCACGTGGATATGGAGGAACCGGCGAAACAGGAGCTACTGGATCGACTGGTGGAACTGGCGCAACTGGTGAAACCGGCGCAACTGGTTCTACCGGTGCGACTGGTGACCGTGGTCCTATTGGGGCTTTAGTTACTACGATTATATCAACACCTGGAACAATAACGAGTGGAAATACTGGTAGTCAATGGTATGATTTATCATCGTTGTATAATAGTAATAATGTATTTATAACACCTAATTCTTATATAACCATTGAAGGAAATACAAGTGGTTATCTTCAAGTAGTTGGTATTACATCAAATACTGGTGATACATATAGTTTAGATCTCTACAATTTTACTGATTATGACGCAAGTTGGATTGAAAATTCGGATTTAACAATTGTTGGACCAAAAGGTTATACTGGTACTACTGGTTCTACTGGTGCTACTGGCGATCGTGGTCCAATTGGTGCTTTAGTAACTACTATCATATCAACACCAGGAACAATAACTAGTGGAACTACATCTAGTGAATGGTATGATTTGTCATCATTATATAATACAAATAACGCATTTATAACAACTAATTCTTATGTAACAATTGAAGGCAACACAAGTGGTTATCTTCAAGTTGTTGGAATAACAACAAATACTGGCGACACATATAGTTTGAGTTTTTACAATTTTACTGATTACAACGCAAGTTGGGATGAAAATTCAGATTTGACAATTGTTGGACCAAGAGGTTATTCTGGTTCTACTGGTGCTACCGGTAGTATTGGATATACTGGTTCTACTGGTGGAACTGGTGCGACTGGTTATACTGGTGCTACAGGTAATACTGGTGTAACTGGTTCAACTGGTGCGATTGGTTATACAGGTGCTACTGGTGGAACTGGTGTTACTGGTGGAATTGGTGCTACTGGTTATACTGGAACAACCGGTTCGACTGGTGGTATTGGTAACACTGGTACTACTGGTTGTACTGGAGGAACCGGTTCTACTGGTGCTACAGGTGAAACCGGTGCGACTGGTGCGACTGGCGGAACTGGTGCTACAGGTGAAACCGGTGCGACTGGTTCAACAGGTATAACTGGTGCGACTGGTAACACTGGTATAACTGGTTCAACGGGTTCAAATGGTGTTACGGGTAATACAGGTTCTACAGGTTCTACTGGTTTGACTGGTTCGACTGGTGCGACTGGTAATACAGGTATAACTGGTGCGACTGGTTCAAATGGTGTGACTGGTAATACCGGTGCGACTGGTAGAACTGGTATTACTGGTTCTACTGGTGCTACTGGTAATACAGGTATAACTGGTGCTACTGGTTCTACTGGTGCTACTGGTAGAACAGGATCAACTGGTGCTAGTGGTTCTACTGGTGCTACTGGTAAAACTGGATCTACTGGTGTTACTGGTGCGACCGGTGAAGCTGGTATAACAGGAGCGACTGGATCTACTGGTGCTACTGGTAGAACTGGATCTACTGGTTCTACCGGTGTGACTGGTGCGACTGGTGCTACTGGAGAAGCTGGTATTACTGGTGCAACTGGTTCTACTGGAGCAACTGGTAGAACTGGTATTACTGGTGCGACTGGTGTTAGTGGTGCGACTGGTGCTACTGGTGGAACAGGAGCTACTGGTAATACTGGTGCTACTGGTAGAACTGGTACTACAGGTGCTACTGGTGTTACTGGTAATACCGGTGCTACCGGTTTTACAGGAGCTACTGGTGCTACAGGTAGAGTTGGTGATACTGGTGCGACTGGTAGTACAGGTGCTGCTGGTAGAACTGGTGCGACGGGAGCAACTGGTTCTTTTGGTTTAACTGGTGCGTCAGGAAGTACCGGTCCTACAGGTCGAAAAGGTGACCAAGGAGAAATGGGTGCTACTGGTGGTACTGGTGTAACTGGATCTACTGGTGTGACTGGATCTACTGGTGCTACCGGAAAAACTGGTGCTACTGGAGGAACCGGCGCAACTGGAGCAACTGGTGGAACCGGCGCGACTGGTGGAACTGGTTCTACTGGTGGAACTGGTGCTACTGGTGGAACTGGTGCTACTGGTGGAACTGGTGCTACTGGTGGAACTGGTGCTACTGGTGGTACTGGCGCCACAGGTGGAACTGGTGCGACTGGTGGAACTGGTGCTACGGGTGGAACTGGCGCGACTGGTGGAACTGGCGCGACTGGTGGAACTGGCGCGACTGGTGGAACTGGTGCGACTGGATC
>JACCED010138572.1_pt1 | contig 106483 bp, 101 predicted proteins | sample 7455021 | NCBI WGS metagenome assembly JACCED01 (sample SAMN15323456, study PRJNA562643) | freshwater metagenome | isolation source: river surface water | place: USA:Blue River Watershed | collected 2017-08-19 | reverse complement strand
GCGAAGGCGTTCATAGACAGGGCTTGGGGGGATCACCTTGTAGTGTAGGAGCAAGGGGGTGGGCTTGGGGTGGGCGCGGGGATTGGCCTTTTGGCTTCTGTGGGGGCCGGTCCGGGCAGGGCATGCGCCGGCTTCCTCATGCTGCGGGTACGCAGAAATCGTCAGCCAGCGCATGCCCTGCCCAGACAGGCTGTTGTGCCGCTTGACTGGTCTACAGGTCTTTTTGGGCGCGCTGAATCAGGTCGCCGAAGACCGTCTCGTCGCCCAGCTGCTGCGCGGCCAGCAGTGCCAGCTTGACGAGGAAGAGCTCCGACTTGTCTTCGCCGACCGTGTCGATGGCGGTGGCGAGCTGGTCGTAGGCGGACTCCAGGCCGCCGATGGTCAATCCTGTCGTCATGCGGCGACTCCTGTGATGGCTTGTTTCAGTGCGGCATTGAGGCGGTGGGCGTCGAGCGCCATCCAGCGGGCACACACGTGCTGGTCGGGGCGCAGCAGGTATGCGGCACCGTCGGTCTTGACGCCCCAGCGCGCGCGGGTACGGCCTTGGGTGTCCGCCAGGCAGACGTCGACGCCTGGCGCCGCACCGCCCTGTCCGACCAGCAAAAGGCGCAGACTCAGGCCGCGGTCTTTCCAGCTCTGCACAGTGGCTGCCACATCCGCGGGCACGTGTTGTCCAAAGACCAGCAGGTCAAATCCACCCCCCAGGTGGTCGAGCAAAAAATCGTTGTCGCCCAGTCGCACGTTGGCCGGCGGTGCCCCATGGGCTGGGCCGGCCTGGAACAGCGCGTTGTCATCGCCAGCGCAATTGAGTGCCGAACCGGTGTATTCGTGTGGCCGCGACGTGCGCCAGTGGTAGAGCGGTCGCACAAAGGGTTCGTTGAGCGAGAGCGAGAGCACGGCATCGCGCAGCAGACGAAAGCCGCGGCTGGGCGGCGTCATGAAACGGGTGCTCTTGCCCGCTTCCTCGATGATTTCCCTGGCTGCTCCGACACGCTCGGCGCTGTAACTGGCCAGCAGGCTCTCGGGGGCCTGGCCTGAACAGACCAGGCCCAGCCGCCAACCCAGCGCCTGCGCGTCCTGGAAGCCGGTGTTGGCCCCACGCACACCAAAAATGGGCAAAAGGTGGGCAGCATCGCCCATGAACAGGGTGCGCCCCGCCCGGTAATCGGGCAGCGTGAGGGTGCGGGCGGAATAGACCGAACACCAGTCCATCTCCCAGGACTTGCCGCCCTGGCCGATCATCTCCAGTTGCGCATTGATGCGGGCCTGCAGCGAGGGCATGGACAGCGCTTCTTCAGGGGTTTCACCCTCGGGCAATTGGTAGTCGATCCGCCAGATGTTCATGGGCTCGCGGTGCATCAGCACCGTGTTGCCGGGGTTCCAGTCGGGGTCAAAAAAGGCCAGGCGTTCGGTGGGCAATGGCAGGTCAATGCGGATGTCGGCAATCACGAAGCGACCCTCGTAGGAAGCGCCTTCGAGCTTGAGGTCCAGCAGCGCGCGGATGCCTGAGCGAGCGCCGTCCGAAGCCACCAGCCATTCGGTTTCCAGGGTGTACGGGCCTTCGGGCGTGTCCACCTCGACCACCGCATGGCCGGCTTGCTGTACCAGGCCACTGACGCGGTTGCCCCAGCGCAATTCGATCAAGGGGTGGGCCTCGCAGGCGTCGACCAGAAATTCCTCCAGATACTGCTGCTGCAGGTTGATCATCGGCCAGAAGCGGTCGTTGTCATCGTGCGGCGCTTCCAGCCGGAACACACGCTGCCCCCGGTAAAAGGAATTGCCAAAACGCCATGGCAGACCATGCTGCATGACCCGTCCAGAGACACCCACCTGCTGCAGGATTTCCATGGATCGACGGGTAAAGACAATGGCCCGGCTGCCTTCGCTGACCTGCAGTTCCGACTCCAGCAATACGCAGGGCACGCCGTGGCGGGCCAGTTCGAGGGCAGCAGTCAGACCGACCGGCCCCCCCCCGGCGATGACCACCGGGTGGCGCGGCTGTGGCCCATGCTGAGAAGCCAGCCAGGGTCGCCGGACCTGGTACTGGTAATAAATGGATCGACGGGGTTCGGAACTGGGATCGTGCATGCGGTTCTCCGGATGTGGGCTGTGCACCACCGAGTCGCTCAGTGTACGCAGGCACATCATCGACAATGTCCCCAAAAAGGGACATCATTTGTGGGCGGCCAGCAGCCAGCCCACCAGTTCTTTGTGGCCTGACAAGCCCAGCTTGCGGTACAGGCGCTTGGTGTAGGTCTGCGCACTCGCGGTGGTCAGGCCCATGCGTGCGGCCAGTTCGGTGTTGGACAGACCCTGCAGCAGCGCCCGCACCACATCCTCGTCGCGGGGTGTCAGTGCCGGCGCACGCAGGGCCAGACGGTCGAGCATCAGGCCCAACAGGTCCTCGCCGAGCTGCTGACCGGCGTGGTGCAGGCGCACAGCCTGAACGATCAGGGGCGACAAGGCCTCGATCGTGGCCAGTTCCTGGTCCGACAGGCGGCCGTGTTCCAGTCCTCGGTAGAGGTTGACCGAGATCCAGCGTCGTCCTTCGTGCATCGACAGGATGGCCAGACGCTCGGCCACCTGCGGCAACTCATAGCAGATCTGGCGGTATTCGTTGTGCTGCACATCGCTGGCGGCCTGTCGGTGCAGGACGATGAGGGGCTGACTGGCAGGAGCCTGGCGGGCAGCTGCGCCATGCGCCTGCATGGCCAGAAGGGCGACATCCAGCCGATAGAACCGCTGCACATAGGCCTGCGAAATGTCAGGCAGTTCGCGGGTGCGCGAACGGTCGCCCACAGCCACGGTGCGGGGACGGCCGGAGTCCTCGAATGAAAAGATGGCGCATTGGGCCAGCGGTACCTGTGGCGAAAGCAGTCGCAGTACCGCCTCGGCGACGGCATGGCGTTCGGACCGGCCAAGCTTTTCCAGCAGGGCACTCAAGTGCGCCAAGGGGAGGTTCAGGGGCTGATCAGCACGGGCGGGACATACCCACCAGGGGCTTGCAGCTGTGTCATCTGGCAAAGGCGCTGGCATCTGAGCATGGTAGCGCCATGCACGGAGGGCTCGGGTATTCTTGCCGGATGCAATTTTCCCTGTCTGAGCCTGTTCAACACACGCTGACCATCAAGAAAAGCCGTTTTCTGGCCTGTGTGGAGCCGGTGTCTGGCCGCGATCAGGCATTGCTGCGGGTGGCGCAGCTCAAGTCGCAACACCCGGATGCGGCCCATGTCTGCTGGGCGCTGCTGGCCGGCGGGCAGTCGGCTGCCCACGACGATGGCGAGCCCGGCGGAACCGCCGGACGGCCCATGCTGGACGTGTTGCGCCACCAGGACCTGCAAGGCGTGCTGGCCACCGTGGTGCGTTATTTTGGCGGCGTCAAGCTGGGTGCCGGCGGGCTGGTACGGGCCTACACCGATGCCGTGGCCCAGGCCCTGCTGGGCGCCAAGAAGGTCCCGCTGGTCAAACGCCGTCAGCTGGTGTGCAGCGTGCCCTATGCGCTCGAGGGTCTGGTGCGACGGGAAATCGAAGGGGCGCAGGCCGAACTGATCGGGGTCTCGCACAACAGCCTGGTGACCTTGCGCTTTGCCCTGCCTGCGACGCAGGCACCGGCCCTGGTGCGGCGCCTGGGCGACAGCGGACGTGGACAACTGGTGTGGCTGGATGCGGATAATGCCCCCCATGTCTGAGCCTCTGCCCCTGAACAGCCCCCGCTCCAAAACGGACCTTTTCCTGGCCTTCACCATGCTGGCCCTGCAGGGCTTTGGCGGCGTGCTGGCCGTGGTCCAGCGCGTGCTGGTCGAAGAAAAGCGCTGGATGACGCGCGAACAGTTTGTCGAGGACTGGGCGGTGGCCCAGATCATGCCAGGCCCGAACGTGGTGAATCTGGCGCTGATGATTGGCGACCGCTATTTCGGTCTGGCCGGTGCCCTGGCCGGTGTCGCCGGCATGCTGTCGGCTCCGCTGGTGGTGGCCCTGTTGCTGGCCATGGCCTTTGGTGGCGTGTCGGATGCGGCCTGGGCACAGGGTGCATTGCGAGGCATGGGCGCGGTTTCCGCCGGCCTGATTGCGGCCGTCGGGCTCAAGCTGGTGACCGCGCTCAGGAGCAATCCCATGGGCATGCCGGTCTGCATTGCCTTGTCGGTGCTGAGTTTTGTCGGTGTTGGCGTGATGCGCTGGCCGCTGGCCTGGGTGCTGCTGGGCACCGGGCTGCTGGCCTGCAGCTGGGCTTACTACCAGCTGGTGCGACAGGCCAGCGCCAGGACGTCATCATGAACCCCGTCCTGCAACTCGGAATTGCCGACTGGTGGAGCCTGTTCCAGCACTTTGCAACGCTGTCACTCCTGGCCGTGGGCGGGGCCATCACCACCGCCCCCGACATGCACCGTTACCTGGTGGACCAGACCGGCTGGCTCAGCGAAAGGCAGTTCACCTCCTCGATTGCCCTGGCCCAGTCAGCGCCCGGCCCCAACATCCTGTTTGTGGCCCTGATGGGCTGGAACATCGGTCTGAACGCCGCTGCCAGTCTTGGCGGCGGCTGGATGAGTGCGATCTTGGGCGGACTGGGGGTTCTGGTGGCCATGATGGGCATCATGCTGCCCTCCTCCATCCTCACCTACACCGCAACCCGCTGGGCCCACCAGCACCGGGAGATGCTGGCCATCCGTGCCTTCAAGGCCGGCATGGCACCCATCGTGATCGCCCTGCTCCTGACCACCGCCTGGCTGTTGACCCTCAGCCACAGCCAGCCAGCACAGGACTGGCCGCTGTACTTGTTGACCTTGGTCACCACCCTGATCGTATGGCGCACCAAGGTGCACATGCTCGTGTTGATTGGCGCCGGGGCATTGCTGGGTGCACTCGGCTGGATCTGAGTGATCCGCCGACGGGTCTTCAGGGATGGGGTCCCCAAGGCGCGGCACCCATCAGCTGGTTGTTTTGCGATTGCAGCAGAGGGCGCAGCTGGGCAGCAAATGCCTGGAAGTCCGGATCGGCCATGACCCCGGCCCAGAATGCACGGCGGTCAGCGTCATCGTCGAATTTCCAGAGGTGCACGAGCTGGTTGAGTGCGCCCACGTCGCCCGTGAAGTAACCCACGAGCTTGGCCGGATGTTTTTGCAGCACAGGCCAGCCCTCGCTGGCATACAAGCGCACCACTTCGGCCATTTTTCCCACCGTCACTTGGTAAGTCCTGAGCTCATAAATCGCCATGCTGCACTCCTTGTCTCAATGCGGGTTTTCGAAAAACACCGTGTTCGAATAATCACTCACCTCGAAATAGACCTTTTTCTCGCCGGGATCGACCTGCATGTTGAGGTTTTCGTCGAGCACGCCATAGCCGTAACGGTAGGCGCGCGGCTTTCCATCGTCCGTGCCCAAGGCGGTGCTGACCTTGTCGACCTTCAGAAAGCGGCGGACCACTTTATCCCCCGCGTAAACCTCCATCACCCCGTTGGTGCCGGTCCAGTTCTGGATGTCGCGGCTGATCTTGTTCTGCTGCTCCTGTGTGCAGGCCGCCAGCAGCACGGCAAGGCCTGCAGCGAAGTAAGGCAATCGGTTCATGTCGGGACTCCGTGGTCGTGCGTAACTGAGGTCAACCCCGCTGGCGCAAGGCCTCGTACAGGCACACGCCGCTGGCCACCGAGACGTTCAGGCTCTCGACGGCACCCTTCATCGGGATGCTGACGAGTTCGTCGCAGGTCCTGCGGGTGAGTTGGCGCATGCCCGGGCCTTCGGCCCCGAGCACCAGGGCAGTCGGACCGGTCATGTCCACCTGGTAGACGGTCTTGTCGGCATCACCGCTGGTGCCGATGACCCAGATGTTGCGTTCCTTGAGTTCGCCCAGGGTGCGGGCCAGGTTGGTCACCATGAAATAGGGCACCGTCTCGGCCGCACCACTGGCCACCTTGGCAACCGTGGCGTTGAGACCGGCGGCATGGTCCTTGGGCGCAATGACGGCATGGGCGCCGGCCCCATCGGCCACACGCAGGCAGGCGCCGAGGTTGTGCGGGTCGGTCACGCCATCGAGCACCAGCAACAATGGCGGACCTTGCAAACCATCGAGCAGGTCATCAAGGGAGTGCGCCTGCGCCATGGGCTGGACCAGTGCCGCCACGCCCTGGTGCCCGTGGCTGCCCGCCAGCTTGGACAGGCGCAGTCCGTCCGCCTCGATCAGCCGGACACCGGCCTCCTTGGCCCGCTCAATGAACTGCCGCATGCGGGCATCGCGACGGCTGGCTTCGAAGTAGACCTCGACGATGGAATCGGGTGCGACCTTGAGGCGCACGCCTACGGCGTGGAAGCCGAACAGCACTTTGGGGGAAGACATGCCCTGGATTATCCCTGCTGGCTCAGGCCTGCTCCCGAAGCTGCCCGGCTTCGATGGTCAGACGGTGCTCGCAGCGCTCGGCCAGCTGGCGGTCGTGCGTGACCAGCACCAGGGTCGTGCCCTGTTCGCGGTTGAGGGCAAACATCAGGTCCATGATGGCTGCTCCGGTGGCGTGGTCCAGGCTGCCGGTGGGCTCATCGGCCAGCAGCAGCCTCGGCTGGACAACAAAGGCCCGCGCCAGCGCCACGCGCTGCTGTTCGCCACCAGAGAGCACCTTGGGCCGGTGCTGCAGGCGTTCGCCCAGGCCGACGCGCTGCAGCATGGCCGTGGCCTGCGCACGTGCGTCAGCCACGCCGGCCAACTCCAGCGGCAGCATGACGTTCTCCAGGGCGGTCAGGTTGGGCATGAGCTGAAAGCTCTGGAAGACAAATCCCACATGGCGGGCCCGCAAGGCAGCGCGCTGGTCCTCGTCCAGAGCAAACAGGTCCTGTCCGGCCAGATGCACCGAGCCGGCCGTGGGCGTGTCCAGCCCCGCCAGGATGCCCAGCAGCGTGCTCTTGCCCGAGCCGGAGGCCCCGACGATGGCGGCCGTCTGCCCGGCTTCGAGGGCAAACGAGATATCGCGCAAAATGGCGAGCTTGCCGCTCGCGTCCTGCACTTCTTTGCGCAGGCCGCGCACGGCCAGAATGGATTCAGGCATGACTTCACCCTTGTTCAACCGTCGCCACTGTACCGCGAGCCTGCTGGCCCTGGCTGCCGCAGGGATTGCCCTGCCGGTGCGCCCGGCCACCCGCGGGCGCAAGCTGCTGGTGCTCGGTGACTCGCTGAGCGCCGAATACGGCCTGCCACGGGGCAGCGGCTGGGTGGCCCTGCTGCAAAAACAGCTCGACCAGAGCCACCCGGGTACCGTGATCGTCAACGCCAGCATCAGCGGCGAGACCACCTCGGGCGGGCGCTCGCGTCTGCCCGCGCTGCTCAGGCAGCACCAGCCCAGCCACGTCATCATCGAGTTGGGTGGAAACGATGCGCTGCGCGGCCTGTCCCTGGGCATGACCAGCGACAACCTGATGTTCATGGCCAATGCCGCCAAGGAAGCAGGCGCCAGGGTGCTGTTGCTGGGCATGCAGATGCCGCCCAACTACGGCGCCGACCTGACCCGCCAGTTTGCCGCCCTCTACCCCGCCGTGGCCAAGGCCACCGGTGCGGCGCTGGTGCCGTTTTTCCTCAAGGGCGTGGGCGACGATGCCGATCCCTTGCGCTGGTTCCAGGCCGACCGCATCCACCCCAACGAAGCCGCCCAGCCCCGCATGCTGGCCAATGTCTGGCCGCAACTGCAGAAACAACTCCAATGAGCGTTCACCTGATTTCGGCCGAAGAGGCCATGGCCCGTTACGACCGATTTGATGCCGTCATCGACGCCCGCTCCGAAGGGGAACACGCCGAAGACCACCTGCCGGGCGCGCTCAACTGGCCCTCGCTCGACAACGCAGAGCGCATCCGCGTGGGCACGCTCTACAAGCAGGTCAGCCCTTTTGAGGCGCAAAAGATTGGCGCGGCGCTGGTCGCCGCCAACATCTCGCGCCACATCCAGTCCCATGTGCTGGACAAGCCCAAAAGCTGGCAACCGCTGATTTACTGCTGGCGCGGCGGCAAGCGCAGCAACTCGCTGGCGCTCATCCTCGGCCAGATCGGCTTCAAGGTGCACCTGATCGAAGGCGGCTACAAGGCCTTCCGCAAGGCGGTCATCGAAGACACGCCGCACAAGGTGGCTCCGCTGACGTTTCGCGTGCTGTGTGGACCTACCGGCTCAGGCAAGACCCGACTGCTGCAGGCGCTGGCAGCGCAGGGCGAGCAGGTGCTCGACCTGGAAGCCCTGGCCAGCCACCGCGCCTCCGTGCTGGGCGTGATCCCTGGTCAACCCCAGCCCACCCAAAAGGCCTTCGAAACCCACCTGTGGGACACGCTGCGTCGTCTGGACCCCTCCCGTCTGGTCTACGTGGAGGCCGAGAGCAAGAAAGTCGGCAATCTCACCATCCCCGACAGCCTGATGGCGGCCATGCGCGAGAGCCCTTGCGTCCGCCTCGATCTCGCGCTGGACCACAGGGTGCAGCTGCTGATGGAGGACTATGCATATTTCACCCACGACGCGGACTTTTTCTGTGAGCGGCTGGGCAAGTTGATCGACCTCAAGGGCCGCGCCCTGATCGAGGAATGGCAAGCTCGGGTGCGTGCCGGAGCGACCGCTGAAGTGGTGGCCGAGCTGCTGGACAGGCACTATGACCCCGGGTACGAGGCTTCGACAGCCCGCAATTTCAGGCAATACCCGCAAGCCATCCCCCTGCCCTTGTCCGGACCCGGTCCGCAAGCGATGGCGCAGGCAGCCACCGAATTGCGGTCTGGACCTGCCTGAATCAGTTCAGCAATTGCCGACTGTGCGGCTCTGCTGGCGCCTCCGCTTCCACCCAGATGACGGTGCCACGGTAGGCGTGCCAGCTGGCATGGCCCAGCCAGGGGCCGACCATGACCAGTCCCAGCATCCAGGGCGACAGGAAAGACAGCACCACCAGCAGGCTCAGTACCAGGCCCCAGAGCAGCATGACCGCCAGTTCGCCGAACAACACCCTCACGCTGGTGAGGCCTGCGCTGATCGCGTCGGTGTCGCGGTCCAGGATCATGGGGATGGACACCGCCGAGATGGCATAGACCAACGTGGCAAAAAAACCGCCTACGAACAGGTAGACGACCACAAAACTCAGATTGTCGGGGCTGAAGATGGCGTCGATCACACCGGTGGTGGATGGCATGCCGGTGCTGAAGAAGACCGCAAACACCACCAGTGATGCCCGACCCCAGAGCAATTCCAGCACCAACAACACCAGCACCAACATGGACATGCTCCTGATGTGGCCATCCCAGCAGGTCAACGAGGCGGCAAGGCTTTGTGGCAAACCCTGCTCACGACGGCGGCTGACCTCGTAGAGCCCCATGGCCAGGAAGGGGCCGACCAGCAGGCAACCGGACACCATGGACAGGGTGTACTCGGGGCTGCGGCGAAACACCAGGGCCAGCACCTGCGCCATCAGCCAGAACACGGTGCCGTAGAACAGGCCGATGCCCGGGCTGGCCTTCAGGTCCCCAAAGCCCAGGACCAGCCAGCGCCAGGGGGCCGACAGAGGTAGCGATATGAATCGGGCCTGTGCTCCCACCTGTGGCGGCGGGGCATAAGGCCTGTCCATCACGGGCAATTCGCTCTCTTGGGGGTCGGGCTGTGCAGGCATATGGCTTGAGGGGTGGCAATCCAATCAGGCTAAAGCCCCTGGCCCCCTCAGGACAGTGCGGAAAACACCAAGCCGTCAGGCGATTTTTGGCAGGTGACTCGCCATGGCTTGACCCAGGTCAAGGATGAGTGCGTCTGACGACTCCAGCCCCGTCGAAAAACGCAGCAGATGGCCGGGTTGGAGGTGTTCCCGCTGGCGGCTGCGCATGCTCTCCAGGTCATAAGGTACGACCAGGCTGACCGGTCCGCCCCAGCTGTAGCCGATGCGAAACAGCGCGAGCGCATCGCAAAAGGCATCGACCTGGGCCTGGGTGTAACGGACATCCAGCATCACGCTGAACAGCCCCGCGGCCAGCCCTGCGCCGCCGTTGGCTGTGCAAAGTGCCTGCCAGTGGTTGTGGCCGGGCGCACCGCCAAACGCCGGGTGCAACAGCTGCACGCACTGCGGCTGGGCCTCCCACCAAACGGCCAGGGCCCGCGCCGTGCGGTCCTGTGCGGCATAGCGCAAGCCGATGCTGGGCAGGGCCCGCAGCACGGCCTCGGCGTCGTTGGCACCCACGCCCAGACCCAGGCGCATATGGCAGAGCTTGATCTTCAGGTGCAAGGCCGGGTCGCGGGTGATGATGCTGCCCATGAGCACATCGCCACCCCCACTGGGGTACTTGGTGAGGGCCTGCACGCTGATGTCCACGCCCAGAGTGCCATCGCCCAGCAGGTCAAAGGGTCGGAAAGCCAGACCGGTCCCCCAGGTGTTGTCGAGTGCACAGGCCACGCCCCGTTCACGGCACAGGCGCACCATGGTGAGCAGATCCGGGAACTCCATGGTCACCGAGCCGGGCGCCTCCAGCCAGACCAGTCTCGTGCGTTCGTTGATGCGCACGGCCAGGTCGGCCGGGTTCATCGGGTCGTAGTACGCGTGGGCAATGCCCCAGGCGTGGAGCTCGCCTTCGGCCAAGGCCTTGCTGGGGCCGTAGGCGTTGTCCGGAATCAGCACTTCGTCACCGGACTTGAGCAGGGCCAGGGCGGTATTGGCAATTGCCGCGAGGCCGCTGGGGACCAATACGCATTGCAGGCCGCCTTCGAGCGCACACAGGCGCTCTTCTAGCAGATAGGTGGTGGGGGTGCCGTGCAGACCGTAGGTGTAGCCGCTTTTGTCTTTCCACTCGCGCGAGCGCATGGCAGCCACGTTGGGAAAGTAGACGGTGGAGGCCTTAAATACGCCAGGCTGCGGTGCTTCGAAGCCCGCAGGCGGGGTGTAAGGGTGGTGGATCAGGTGGGTGGTGTCTGGGTGGTCTTGCATGGCGTTCATGCTAGCCGATCAAACACTTGTGGATGCCGCGGGGTTTTGCATGAGACACATTGCGCACAGCACCCTCATCCCACTGCCTTTCCAGCAAGGCAAAAAAATGCCCGACTCGAATGGCCGGGCACCAGAGCGAAGCAGCCGAAAGATCAGATCTTCCACTTTTCCATCAGCTTCTCGGGGCGCATGTTGTCGTAGGGCTCGAACGGCTGGTGGATCCAGGGGTTGCTTGGGAGGAAATCAACCGAGTAATCGGGCTGGAACGTCGACACCCCCTTGGTCCAGATGACCGCGGTCTTGAGCTCGGTGATCGGCGCGTAGTTGTTGCGCAGCTGGTCGACCACCGCCTTGAGCGTGTGGCCTGTGTCGGCGAGGTCATCGACCAGCAGCACCTTGCCGGCGATCTCGCCCTTGGGAGTGGTGATGTAGCGGGCGATGTCGAGATGGCCCTGTACGGTACCCGCCTCAGCGCGGTAGGAGCTGGTGGACATGATGGCCAGCGGCTTGTCGAAGATGCGCGAGAGGATGTCGCCGGGGCGCATGCCGCCCCTGGCCAGGCACAGGATGGTGTCGAACTGCCAGCCGGACTGGTGGATTTTGAGTGCCAGCTTCTCGATCAGATTGTGGTACTCGTCGTAACTCACATACAGGTGCTTGCCATCTTCGGTCAACATGCGGGGGCTCCAGTAAACAGTTGGGGATAAAGGGGTCTGCAGCTCAGGCCAGGAAGGGGTGGTGCATCAGGATCGTGTGGTCGCGGTCCGGACTGGTCGAGACCATGTGGATCGGCACACCGGTCACCTGTTCGATGCGCTGCAGGTACAGCCGTGCGTTGGTGGGCAGCTGATCGAATTGGGTCACACCCACGGTGGAGTCGCTCCAGCCTGCGATGGTTTCATAGATCGGCTCGCAGCGCGCGATCTCGTCGGCGCCCATGGGCAGGATGTCGATCACCTCACCGTCGAGCTTGTAGCCGGTGCACAGCTGCAATTCCTTGAGGCCGTCGAGCACGTCCAGCTTGGTGATGCACAGGCCCGACAAGCCATTGACCTGGGCGCTGCGCTTGAGCAGTGCAGCGTCGAACCAGCCGCAGCGGCGGGCACGGCCAGTGGTGGTGCCCTTCTCGGCGCCCACGGTGGCCATGTGCCAGCCGGGTGTGCCTTCCTTTTCCCAATCCAGCTCGGTCGGGAAGGGGCCGCCACCAACCCGGGTGCAATAGGCCTTGGTGATGCCCAGCACATAGTGCAGCATGCCAGGTCCTACGCCCGAGCCAGCGGCAGCGTTGCCGGCCACGCAGTTGCTCGATGTCACAAAGGGATAAGTGCCGTGGTCGACATCGAGCAAGGTGCCCTGTGCGCCTTCAAACAGCAGGTTGGCGCCATCCTTGTGGGCTTGGTTGAGCTCGCGCGAGACGTCGGCCACCATCGGGGCGAGCGCCTGGGCGTAGGCCATGGCCTCGTCGTAGACGGCGTCGAAGTCCACGGGCGCGGCATGCAGGTGGTTGACCAGCACGTCGTTGTGCAGCGCCAGGTTTTCGCGCAGCTTGCTCGCAAAGCGCTCAGGGTACTTGAGGTCCTGCACGCGCAGGGCGCGGCGGGCCACCTTGTCTTCGTAGGTCGGACCGATGCCTCGGCCGGTGGTGCCAATTTTTTCGGTGCCGGATTTGGCCCGTGCCGCTTCGCGCGCGACATCCAGAGCCACGTGGTAGGGCAGGATCAAAGGACAGGCTTCGGAGACGCGCAGGCGCGAGCGGACCTCCACGCCAGCCTTCTCCAGTCCGGCGATCTCCTCGAGCAGCTTGGACACCGAGAGCACGACACCATTGCCGATGTAACACTTGACGCCCGGGCGCATGATGCCGCTGGGAATCAGGTGCAGCGCAGTCTTGACGCCATTGATGACCAGCGTATGCCCGGCGTTGTGTCCACCCTGAAAACGCACGACACCCTGGGCGGATTCGGTCAGCCAGTCGACCAGTTTGCCTTTGCCTTCGTCGCCCCATTGGGTGCCGACGACGACCACATTGCGGCCTTGTGTTGTGTTCATGCTGGGAATTCCCTGATCAAATGGCTTGGATGATCCAATGGCCGGCGGCTTCGATCAGCTCGCGGTCGCAGTGGAATTCGTCAATTTCGTCTTCGTGGCCGGGCAGGACGCAGACCACGGTTTCGCCTCGCTGGCGCAAGTCGGCGATGGCGGCACGCAGGGCCGGGGCATCGCTCCAAGGGGCACGGATGGCAGTTCGCAGTGGCAAAGCGGGCACGGCGGCAACCAGTTCCTTGAGGTCCATTGAAAAGCCGACGGCCGGTCGGTCACGCTCGATGCGGTGACCGAACACGGCACCAACGCCGTCGTATCGCCCGCCACGCACCAACGCGTCGGCTGCGCCCCTGGCATAGATGGCAAAGCGGATGCCGCTGTAGTAGGCGTAGCCGCGCGAGTCACCCAGATCGAAGCTGACGGTCAGACCATGCACCTGATCCGCCAGCCAGCGCAACTGGGCGAGTGCCAATTCAATGGCCGGCAGCCTGGGCAGCGCTTGCAGTGCCCGATCGAGCACGTGCGCATCCCCGTACAAACCGACCAGGGCCTGCAGGCCATCGCGCCGCTGCGCGGGCAGGCCTACGGTGAGGGAGGCCAGCTTGCTGGCGTCCTTGACCGCCAGCGCGGCGTGGATCTCGTGACGCAGGGCCTCGGCCAGTGGCTGGTCTTCGAGCAGACTGGCCACGATGCGGGCATCGGCCAGGTCCAGATGCAGTCCACTGACCTTGGCGGCACCCAGGGTGTCAATGGCCAGTTGCAGGATTTCAAGGTCGGCTTCTGGGCCCGCATGGCCGTAGATTTCGGCGCCGAATTGCAGCGGTTCGCGTGTGGCGTGAGGTCGAGCCGGGCGGGTATGGAGGACCGGCCCGCAGTAGCACAGGCGCGTGAGCCCGCTGCGACCGAGCAGATGGGCATCGATGCGGGCCACCTGGGGCGTGGTGTCGGCGCGCAGGCCCAGGGTCCGGCCCGAGAGCTGGTCCACCAGCTTGAAGGTCTGCAGGTCCAGGGCTTCACCTGTGCCGGTCAGCAGGGAGTCGATGTATTCGAGCAACGGCGGCATCACCAGCTCGTAGCCGTAGCTGCGGGCGGTGTCGAGCAGTTGTCGTCGGAGTTCTTCGATGTGGCGGGCCTCGGAAGGCAGGACATCGGCGATGTGATCCGGGAGGACCCAAGCGGACATGGGAAAAGGGGATGGCGGTTAAAAAAGCGATTTTACCGGTTCGCCAACCGGGTTTTCCCGTTTTCAGTCGGCCCACCAGACCAGGACCAGCCCGAGCAGCACCAGGAACATGCCGAAGAACCGGATTTGGCCATCCTGCAGCTGCAGCATCTCCTCGAAAAGGCGGCGCCAGCAGCTGGGCGACAGCATGGGCATCACCCCCTCCAGGACCAGGAGCAAGCCGAAGGCCAACAGCCAGACGTCCACTGCAGGGCTGGAAAGCGGCCAGATTTCAGTTGCGGCCCGGGCCGGCTGATCCAGTGCCGCGCATCGCCCGGAAAAAGTCCGAGCTGGCCGGATCCAGCACCATCACGTCGCTTTTGCGGGCGAAGCTGGCCTTGTAGGCTTCAAGGCTGCGGTAGAACTGGGCGAACTGGGGATCACGGCCGAAGGCCTCGCCGTAGATGCGTGCGGCCTGGGCATCGCCCTCGCCCTTGATTTTCTGGGCGTCACGGTAAGCATTGGCAATGGTCACTTCGCGCTGCCGATCGGCATCGGCTCGGATTTTTTCGCCTTCGGCAGCGCCGGTTGAACGCAGTTCGTTGGCGACCCGCTTGCGCTCGGCCTCCATGCGTCGGTAAACCGACTCGGTGATGGTGTCCACGTAGTCGGCGCGGGTGATGCGCACGTCCACGATGTCCACCCCCCAGGGCTTGGCTCCGCCGGTCACCACCTCAAGCACTTCGCGTTTGACGTCTGCCATGAGTGCTTCGCGCTTGAGTGAAAGCAGTTCCTTGACGGTGCGCTTGTTGATTTCTTCCTGGAAGGCATTGCGCACCACCCGGTTGAGCTGATTGGCACCAGCCTTTTCGTCTAGCCCGACGTTGCGGATGTAGGCCTGCGGATCGGTAATGCGCCAACGCACATACCAGTCGATGACCACGCGCTGCTTTTCCGCAGTCAGCATCGGCTCGGTGTCGGTGCTGTCCAGGGACAGCAAGCGCTTGTCAATGTAGTTGACGTTCTGCAGGGGTGGCGGGAGCTTGATGTGCAGACCCGGCTCCGTGATGACTTCCTTGATCTGGCCCAGCGCATACACCACACCGAATTGGCGCTGATCCACCACAAACAGGGTCGAGCTGAGCAGCACCATCAACAGTGCCAGCGAACTCACCCACAATCCCATACGGTTCATTTGGCTGTCCTTATCGTGCGTCGCGGTCACGCGAGCGCAGGTTTTCGCGCGATCGGCCATCGGCCGAAGGGTTCAGGGTACCGGCGGCGGCACCGCTGGCGGCATCCGCGCCGGGGGCTGCAGTGTTGCCGGCAGCAGGGCTGGCCACCTGCTGCATGATCTTGTCCAGTGGCAGATACAGCAGGTTGGAGCCCTGCTTGCTGTCAACGAGTACCTTGGTCACATTGCTGTAGACCTGCTGGAATGTCTCGGTGTAGAGACGATCTCGGGTGACTTGCGGCGCCTTCTGATACTCGGGCAGGATGGCTTTGAAGCGCTGGGCATCGCCTTCGGCCTGCGCAACGATGCGCTCACGGTAGGCGTTGGCCTCTTCCTTGAGGCGAGAAGCTGCACCCACCGCACGCGGGACCACATCATTTGCATAGGCCTCTGCTTCGTTCTTGGCACGTTCCCGCTCCTGCCCAGCCTTGAGCACATCGTCAAAAGCAGACTGCACCTGCTCGGGCGGACGCACCCCGCCCTGCTGCAGGTTGATGCCAACCACCTCAATGCCGACCTTGTAGCGGTCCAGAATGGTCTGCATGAGCTGACGCACGCGCGGGACCAACTGATCGCGCTCTTCGGCCAGGGCAGAGTCCATCTTCATTTTGCCGACCACCTCGCGCACGGCGGTCTCGGCAGCCTGCACCACTGCCTCTGTGGGATTCTTGCTCTCGAAGAGGTACGCACGGGCGTCATTGAGCCGGTACTGCACTGCAAATTTGATCTCAACGATGTTTTCGTCTTCGGTCAGCATGGCCGAGTCACGCAGGCCGGTGGCCTTGATGATGTTGTCACGGCCGATGTCGACCGAGCGGATCTGCGAAACATAGACCAGTTCATGGCGTTGCACAGGCCAGGGCATGCGCCAGTTGAAGCCCGCGCCCACAGTGGCTTTGTACTTGCCGAACTGGGTGATGACCGCCTGCTGGCCTTCCTGCACGATGAAAAAGCCTGTTCCCAGCCAGACCAGCACGGCGCCGCCCAGGACCACACCCAGGCCCAGATTGCCGAAGAAACTGGGCAGGCCACCTCCGGGCTTGCCACCGCCGGGGGGACGTGGCGCGCCCCCACGGCCGCCAAAGAGCTGGCTGAGCTTCTGGTTGAAATCACGCCAAAGCTCGTCCAGGTCCGGTGGCCCACCCGCAGGTCCCTGCGGGCGCTGCGGACGCTGTTCCTGGCTTGGCGGGGGTGGCGTCTGTTCGCCCGCAGGCTTGTCATCGCCACGGCCCCAACGCGGATCGTTCAGGTTGAACATGCCCCGGATGCGCGCCGGCAATGCGGACCATCGAATGGCAGGCAATTGGAAATTCATGGTGTTTTCTGGTGGTGTCCGGCATCCATTGTGCCGAAATCTTCGGAGCCTTCAGGCGATTGCGAACTGTAATCCCGCTTTGGCCCACGGACATCGTCTTTGGTGGCACTGGCGCGGGTGCCTGCCGCCGCAGACGTCATGGCCAGTGCATGCCGAAGGCGATCGAGGCCCTGGCCGGTACGGGCGCTGACAAAAATGCGGGGCACCTGCTGACCGTCGACCGTGTAACTGTCCTCGCTGGACAGCGGCTGGCGATCGGCAGACAGGGCATCGCATTTGTTGAAAACCAGCAGTTGGGGCAAACCGTGGGCGCCAATCTCGCTGAGCACCTTTTGCACCTCTCCCATCTGTTCGGGAAAGTCAGGATTGGATGCGTCCACCACGTGCAGCAGCAAATCGGCCTCGGTGGCTTCCTGCAAAGTGGCCTGGAAGGCTTCGACCAGCCCGTGTGGCAGGTCACGAATGAATCCCACCGTGTCCGACAACGAGACCGACCGGGCCACCTCGCCGAGATAGAGCTGGCGAGTGGTGGTGTCAAGCGTTGCAAACAGCTGGTCAGCCGCATACGCTCGTGCCTTGACCAGTGCATTGAAGAGCGTGGACTTGCCGGCATTGGTGTAACCAACCAGGGAGATCTTGAAGGTCTGATTGCGCTCGCGCTGTCGGCGCTGCGTATTGCGCTGTTTCTTGACTTTGATCAGCCGTTCCTTGATGCGCTTGATGGCTTCACCGATCATTCGGCGGTCCAGCTCGATCTGGGTCTCCCCCGGGCCACCGCGCAGGCCGATGCCGCCAGTCTGCCGCTCCAGATGGGTCCAGCGTCGCACCAGGCGCGTGCTCAGGTACTGCAGCCGCGCCAGTTCTACCTGCAATTTTCCTTCGTGGCTGCGTGCCCGCTGGGCAAAAATTTCAAGAATCAGCAGCGTGCGGTCGTTGACCGGCAGGCCGATATGACGTTCGAGGTTGCGCTGCTGAGCAGGACTGAGCGACTGGTCGAACAGAACTTCCTGAGCGCCGTGGAGCGTGGCCAGCGCCTTGATGTCGTCGGCCTTGCCGCTGCCGACAAAAAGCGCCGGGTCAGGGGCCTTGCGCTTGCAGGTCAGGCGTGCGACAGGGCACAAGCCTCCGGATTCGGCCAACAGCCCCAGTTCGACCAGGCCATCGTCAAAATGGGGCAAACCAAAATCAACGCCGACCAGGAGGGTCGGCGCGCTTGTGGGGTTGATGGAATCGCTCAATCGGTGCGGACCTTGAGCATGCAAGGGCGGCAGGTGCAGCTGGCCCAGTGCTTCAGGTGGCGGTGATCTCGCCGGATTCGGCGGTGCCGAGATTCACTGCGCGACCGGGCACGATGGTGGAAATGGCATGCTTGTAGACCATCTGTGTCACCGTGTTGCGCAGCAGCACGACATATTGGTCGAAAGACTCGATCTGGCCCTGCAATTTGATGCCATTGACGAGGTAGATCGACACCGGTACATGCTCTCGACGCAGCGCGTTCAGAAAGGGATCCTGCAGAAGTTGGCCTTTATTGCTCACGATATTCTCCGTGTTCGGTGGTTCGTAAAGGTTCCGACCTTACCACACCCCCCGACGACGCCAACGCGCATGGACCTAAGCCCTTGCCGGTCAGTTGGCATCCTTGTCAGCGTAGGGGTTGTGGGAGGTCTTCATCTCGATGCGCAAGGGCGTGCCCACGAGTTCGAAGGCTTTGCGAAATCGCCCTTCGAGGAATCGTTTGTAGGCTTCTGTCACGTGCTCGAGCGAGTTGCCATGGATCACGATCACCGGCGGGTTCATTCCACCCTGGTGTGCATAACGCATCTTGGGCCGGAACATGCCGGTCTTCTTGGGGGTCTGGAACTGCACCGATTCGAGCAAGATGCGGGTGAGCACGGGGGTGCTCATCTTGCAGGTGGCCGCCCTGTGAGCCTGTGCAATCGAAGTCCAGAGCGGGCCCAGGCCCTGTCGTTTTTTGGCAGAAATGAGGTGCAGGTTGGCAAACTTCAAAAAGGCCAGACGCGTTTCGATCGAGCGCTGCACCAGCTGGCGCTGGTACTCGTCCACCGCATCCCACTTGTTGACGGCCAGCACCACTGCACGGCCACTGTCGAGGACAAAACCGGCAATGTGTGCGTCCTGATCGGTCACACCCTGCTCGGCATCGATCAGCAACAGCACCACATTGGCGTTTTCGATGGCCTGCAGGGTCTTGACGACTGAAAATTTTTCGATGGCCTCGAATACTTTGCCCTTGCGTCGCAGGCCGGCGGTATCGATCAGCTCGAACTTCTGACCGTTGCGCTCGAAAGGCACACTGATTGCATCACGCGTGGTGCCAGGCATGTCAAAGGCGACCAGTCGCTCTTCTCCCAGCCAGGTGTTGATGAGGGTGGACTTGCCCACATTGGGTCGGCCGGCGACCGCCAGCTTGATGACCGCGGGGTCTTCCGGAGTCTCTTCGTCTTCCTCGGGAAGGTTGAGCGTGTCGAGTGCCTCCTCCAGCATGCCACGCACACCCTGTCCATGGGCTGCAGAGACGGGCAAGACCTCGCCCAGGCCCAGCTCATAGAACTCGGCCAGCTGTGCACCCTCGCGCATGCCCTCTGCCTTGTTGGCCACCAGCAGGCAGGGCTTGCCGATGCGACGCAGGTAATTGGCGATGTCATGGTCTTGTGCGGACAAGCCACCGCGTGCATCCACGACAAAAATGACCACGTCGGCTTCGGCCACGGCCTGTTGCGTCTGCTTGGCCATTTCCTTGTAAATGCCACTGCTGGCATCAGGCTCGAAGCCGCCGGTATCGATGACGATGAATTCACGCCGCCCCAGCCGTCCCTGACCATAGTGGCGGTCGCGCGTGAGCCCGGCGAAGTCGGCCACAATCGCGTCGCGGCTCTTGGTGAGCCGGTTGAACAACGTGGATTTGCCCACATTCGGGCGGCCCACCAGGGCCAATACAGGTTTCACTTGGATTTATCCCGATCTCAGTCGAGCCGCCAGCCGGTCACCAGTCCGCTGCGATTGACCGTCACCAGCGTTTGACCCGCCACGAGCGGTTGCGCCACAGGCGTGCCATCGGTCGCCAGGCGTTGCAAGGTACGCCCCTGTTCGCGACTGAGGAAATGCAGCTGGCCCTGGGCATCGCCAAAGACAACAGCACCACCCCAGACACGTGGCGCTGTCAGCTCTCGAAAACGATAAAGGTCCTCGCTCCAGACCAGTTGGCCATCCTGTCGACTCCAGGCCCTCAGCTTGCTGTCCGATTCGACACCAAACACCCTCGTTTCATCGCCATCGAGACCCACATGCCCCTGCGAGGGCCGGCTCCAGAGGGCTTGACCACGGACAGCGTCCACACAGGCCACAGCCGTCTGGAACGAGCGCACACATACCACCTGCCCCTGTCTATGGATGCCGGCCACCACATCGACCAGCCGTTCAACCTCGTTGGTGCCCCGGGAACTGCCAATCACCACCTCCCAACGCAGTTGTCCGTTGCTGGGCTGCACACCGCTGAGCCGTCCACCATTGCCGACCAGCAGTGTGTCGCTGACGGCACCCAGCACGCCGGGCTGGCGCAGCACCAGCGGATCTGCAGTGCGCTGCTGAAGCCACAGCCGCTGGCCACTGGCGCCGTCAAAAGCCAGCAACGTGCGATCGGCCGTTTGTACGAAAACGCGCTCACCCGCCACCAACGGGGTCGTGAGGGTCTGCGCGCTCAGACGCTGTCGCCACAGTTCGCGCCCCTCCGCCACGACGACCAGCACATTGCCGCTGGTGACCACGGCGTGCCGGCGACCGTCGCTGCCGACCCCAGCCACGAGCATGTCCTTGAGCTGCAGACGCCAGACTTCCTGGCCGGTCTCGGCCTGCAGTTCGAGCAGCAGCCCCGTGCTGGTCGCCAGCACCAAACGAGTCCCGATCACTGCCGGCTGCAGAGGGGCGGCGGTGGGGCCTGAGCGGGCCATCCAGACCTTGCTGACTGCCAGTCCACCAGCGGAGACTGGCAGGGGACCTGGCTGGGGCTTGCCGGGCGAACTGGAGCAGGCGCCGAGTGCGAAAGCCAGCGCCGTGAATGCGCTGGTGATCAGCACACGTTTTGGCCAAGCCATCATGGGCGGGCCTCCGGCTTGAGACCAGCCACCTCGACGCCCAGGGCGCCCAGCTTGGCCTGAACCACCCGACGGTATTCGCTGCTGTCGGGCAAGGCCTTGAACGCTTTCTCATAGGCCTTGACCGCGTCAGCGGTCTGGCCTTTGGAGAGGTACAGGTCTCCCCTGAGGTCTTCGGCCAGCGGGGCCATGTCGGTGGCAAAGCTGGTCGCAAGTGTCTTGAGGGCTTCGTCGGCCGTCTGCGTTTCCCACTGCAGTGAAGCCAGTCGGATTCGGGCCAACTCCCGCAGGGCGGCCACCGGTGCGTCGGCTGCAACCCAGGCCAGCAGGACACGGGCTTGGTCTGCCTTGTCCTTGTCGGCGAGACTGCGCGCGGCCAGCAGCCCAGCCTGGTGCGCAAATTGCGTACTGCCGAATTTGTCCTTCATGTCGGCCATGCTGCGTTCGATGCGAGGCAAATCCTGAGCCAGCACGGCCTTTTCAAGTTCGTCGAAGAGCGCAGACGCCTTGCCGGCCTGGTTGCTTTGCCAGTACTGCCAACCTTGCCAGGACGCGTAAGCACCCAGAACCAAGATCAGCACCCAGGAAATGGCATTCCCCCAGTTCTTCCAGAAGTGTTTGAGCTGATCGAGCTGTTCTTGTTCTTCGAGATCGAGATGCGATGCCATGGAAAATCCGTTGTGAATCAATTCGATTGTAGGCTCAGGGCCCATTGGGCCAACTGGTCGAGACGCTCGCTGCGCTGGGCGCCCTGCCCGTCGCGCAGGCACTTGATGCTGACTTCGCCGCGGGCCAGTTCGTCGGCGCCAAAGACCAGCGCATGCGCAGCGCCGCTGGCATCGGCTTTCTTGAATTGCGACTTCATGGAGCCCATGCCATCGCCGCTGCCCGCATGCATCTGGGCCGTGAGACCTGCCGCGCGCAGCATCTGCAGCGTCCGCACAGCCTGAGGCAGCGCTGCTGCATCAGGGATGATGGCGTAGACATCCGGTACTGGCGCGGCCAGCGCCTCGCCCTGCTCCTTGACCAATTCAAGCACGCGCTCAACACCAAGTGCCCATCCCACGGCTGGTGCCGGCTTGCCACCGACCTGCTCGACAAGATAGTCATAGCGCCCTCCCCCGCAGATGGTGCCTTGTGCGCCCAGACTTTCGGTGATGAATTCGAAGACGGTCAGGTTGTAATAGTCCATACCGCGTACCAGTCGCGGGTTGATGCGGTATGCGATGCCGTTGGCTTCGAGGATGTCCCTGACCGCAGTGAAGTGCGCCAGGGAAGCCTCGCCCAGAAAGTCCAGCAGCTGTGGTGCCGATTCAACCACGGGGGCCATGGCCGGGTTTTTGGTGTCCAGAATGCGCAGCGGGTTGCTGTGCAGGCGGCGTCGGGCGTCTTCATCGAGCAGATCGGCGTGCTGCTCGAAGTGGGCGATCAGGGCAGCACGGTGTGCCTTGCGCTCCTCGGGCTGGCCAAGACTGTTGAGTTCAAGGCGCACATCCCTGAGGCCCAATTGTTGCCACAGATCACTGGCCAGCAAGATCAGTTCGGCGTCCACCTCTGGTCCGCCGAAGCCCAGTACTTCGGCGCCAATCTGGTGGAACTGGCGATAGCGTCCACGCTGAGGGCGCTCGTGCCGGAACATCGGGCCCATGTAGTACAGCCGCCTGCCCCCTTCATAGAGCAAATTGTGCTCGACGACAGCACGGACCAGGCCAGCGGTACCCTCCGGGCGCAGCGTCAGCTGTTCTCCGTTGAGGCGATCCTCAAAGGAGTACATTTCCTTTTCAACAATGTCTGTCACTTCGCCGAGTCCGCGCACAAACAGGGCTGTCGGTTCGACGATCGGCAGGCGCACCGGGCGATAGGCATAACGCGCCATCAGCGAGCGCACCCGCTCCTCCAGCCACTCCCATTGGGCCGAATCGGGTGGCAGGATGTCGTTCATGCCCTTGACGCCCACCAGTTTGGCGGTCTTGGTCTGCTTGGTGATGTGCTCGGTCATGGATGCTGGTCAGGCGGAGGACCCGCCGTAACGCTTCTGGATGTAGTCTTCAACAATCTGCTGGAATTCCACGGCGATGCCCTCTCCTCGCAAAGTCAAGCGCTTTTCGCCATCAATGAAGACGGGCGCAGCGGGCGCCTCGCCAGTGCCCGGCAAGCTGATGCCGATGTCGGCGTGCTTGCTTTCTCCAGGGCCATTGACAATGCAGCCCATCACCGCCACTTTCATGCTTTCCACGCCGGGGTAACGGCTTCGCCAGACCGGCATCTGGGCGCGCAGAAAATCGTCAATCTGCTTGGCCAGCTCCTGGAAGGTGGTGCTGGTGGTGCGGCCGCAACCCGGGCAGGCCGTCACGCTCGGCACGAACACCCGCAGCCCCAGGGACTGCAGGATTTCGGAGGCAATCACCACCTCCTGCGTGCGCGATTCACCAGGCTGGGGCGTGAGCGAGACGCGGATGGTGTCGCCAATGCCCTCCTGCAGCAGGATGGACAGGGCCGCCGCAGAGGCAACGGTTCCCTTGGTACCCATGCCCGCCTCCGTCAGACCCAGGTGCAAGGCGTAATCACAGCGGCGCGACAGTTCACGGTACACCGATATCAGGTCCTGCACGCCGGAAACCTTGCAGGAAAGCGTGATCTGGCTGCCATCCAGACCCATGGCCTCGGCGCGCTGCGCTGAACCGATGGCCGACTGGATCAGGGCCTCGTACATGACCTGGCGTGCCTCAAAAGGCTCGGCACGGCGGCTGTTGGCATCCATCAGTTCGGCAAGCAGGTCCTGGTCCAGGCTGCCCCAGTTCACGCCAATGCGAATCGGCTTGTTGTATTTCTGTGCGGCTTCGATCATCTGCCCAAACTGCAGATCGCGCTTGTCTCCTTTGCCCACATTGCCTGGATTGATGCGGTATTTCGAGAGCGTCTGCGCGCATGCCGGGTAATCGGTCAGCAGACGATGGCCGTTGTAGTGAAAATCGCCAATCAAGGGGACATCGATGCCCATCTTGTCGAGTTGATCTCGGATGTGCGGCACCGCCTGCGCTGCCTCAGGGGTGTTGACGGTGATGCGCACCATCTCGGAACCGGCCAGGGCCAGTTCCTTGACCTGGATGGCAGTTCCGATCACATCAACCGTGTCGGTGTTGGTCATTGACTGCACTCGCACGGGTGCGCCGCCGCCGACCGTGACTACACGGCTGCCCCAGACCACGCGGGATTGGCGGCTGCGGCGTGTGGCAGGACGAGCGATGTCGATGGCTGAATCGTTCATGGCTTGACCTTCAGTCGGGCTTCGTTGTTTTTCGTGTGGGGTTTGAGGTCAAGCGCACGGCCCTGCCACTGCAGTTCGGTGCCTTCGGCCTGGCTGATGTAAATGAAGAAGGGTGCCTCGGTCTCCTGCCGGAGGGACTCTCCAGCCTTGACCAATTGCTTGACCAGCAATTGCCCCTTGCGGTCACGCACTTCAACCCAGGTGTCCAGGGTAGCGCGCAGCAATAGGGCATTGTCCATCGCGGCAGAGCCAGGCGCCGGTGATGAGGTCACACCAGCGCCGGGCTGTTCCCTGGTCGGGGGCTGGGCTGGGGTGGACACTTCAGCCGCACTGGCTGTGTCCGCCGGCATGGCCGGAGCAGACCAATCCACAGGGTTACTCGCCTGCCCCAGGGGTACCGCAACCACGGAAGCATCGTCACCGGCAACAGAAACCCTTGCCGTTCCTGCGGTCGTGGCCGGCCACCAAATCAGGGCAGCGCTTGCGGCGAGCATGAGCAAAGCCAGCAACAACACCAGCCTGGACGGAAAACGGTTGCGTCCCGAGGCGACGGGTCCCGACACTATGGGACTCGGTTTCAATCGGGCCTCGGTGGGCGGTTGTTGCCTCGGCAGACTGGATGAGGCCGGAGGCAGTGCTGCGAGCACAGGCGCAGGATCCATACCGACGTGGCGGCATACAGCTTGAGAGAGTGCCCGCAGGAAAGCGATGTCCTTGAATCCACTGTGGTCGTCCCGTTCAAGAGCCTCCAGCTTGCGCACAGGCACCTTCAGGGCCACGGACAGCATGGCCAGGTGCATGCCCCTGGCTTCCCGTGCCTTGCGCATGAGCTGGCCAGCGCTGGAGTGGCCGGGCGGGGCATCGGACATCGGGGCAGTTTCCGCTGGATTCATCAAACGTCCTTTCAGTGGCTGACCGGGGCGATCGGTATGACCGAACCGGAGCGCTGCTGGGCTATCCGCTCCTGCACACGGGTTCTGTCCTTCACATCCCCCGCCAGTTGACCGCAGGCGGCGTCGATGTCGTCACCACGGGTCTTGCGGATGGTGGTGACAATGCCGGCCTCCAGCAGCATTTTGGCAAAGCTTTGGACTTTTGCGGGTGCCGAGCGCAGCAGGCCGGATGCGGGAAATGGGTTGAAGGGGATCAGGTTGAACTTGCAACGCAGGCCCTGGCGGGCGTGGGCTTGTACCAGTTCGATCAGGGACTGGGCATGCGCAGGCTGATCATTGACCCCGTCAAGCATGCAGTATTCAAAGGTGATGAAGTCGCGGGGCGCATGTTCAAGATAGCGCACGCAGGACTGCAGCAGTTCGTCGATCGGGTATTTGCGGTTGAGCGGGACCAGCGGATCGCGCAAATCATCGGTCGGGGCATGCAGGGATACGGCCAATGCAACAGGGCAGTCCTGGGCGAGGCGATCGATCATCGGCACAACGCCGGAGGTGGAAACCGTCACACGCCGACGGGACAGGCCGTAACCATGGTCATTGAGCATGACACGGAGTGCAGGAATGAGCGCCGAATAGTTCTGCAGCGGCTCGCCCATGCCCATCATCACCACATTGGAGATCACCCTGTCCTGCGTTTGGAGGTGCTTGCGCAAGAAGTGCTCGGCAAACCAGAGCTGCGCCACGATTTCGGCTGTGCTGAGGTTGCGGGAAAAGCCTTGGTGACCTGTCGAGCAAAAGCGGCAACCCACCGCACAGCCCGCCTGTGAGGACACACACAAAGTACCGCGATCGTCTTCCGGGATGAAGACCGACTCGACCGCATTGCCGTCTCCCACATCAAACAGCCACTTGATGGTGCCGTCGGCCGAAATGTGTTCGCTGAGCACCGGCAGCGCGCGAATGTGGGCGCTGGTCGTGAGTTTGTCGCGCAATGACTTGGCCAGGTCGCTCATCTGACCAAAATCGGATGCGCCGCGCTGGTGAATCCAGCGAAAGAGCTGGGTGGCGCGAAAGCGTTTTTCGCCCAGCGCTTCGCAAAAAACGGCCAGACCTTCCAGATCGAATTCAAGAAGGTTGGCCGTCATGGCTGCAAGGTCGCCGATGTCGCGAACAGGTCGCGCGGCAATCAGCGGCTGTAAACGTTCATGCCGGGGAAGAAGAAAGCCACTTCCACGGCTGCGGTTTCAGGTGCATCCGAACCGTGCACGGCGTTGGCATCGATGCTGTCGGCGAAATCGGCACGGATGGTGCCGGGTGCGGCCTTCTTGGGATCTGTCGCACCCATCAGGTCGCGGTTCTTGGCGATGGCACCTTCGCCTTCCAGGGCCTGGATCATCACCGGACCGGACACCATGAAGTCCACCAAGTCCTTGAAGAAGGGACGCGCCTTGTGCACCGCATAAAACTGCTCGGCTTCGCCGCGCGAGAGGTGAACCATCTTGGCGGCCACAACCTTCAGGCCTGCGGCTTCAAAGCGGGCATAGATCTGGCCGATCACGTTCTTGGCGACGGCGTCAGGCTTGATGATGGAGAGTGTGCGTTCGATGGCCATAGGATTTCCTGTTGATTAGTGATTTTGAAAGCATTTTTGCCTGAAGACAAAGCCGCCTATTCTAACCTGTCAGTCGATAGCCCAGTCCATCGAGGGCGATGCAGCCCGCGGCACCGCAGGATTCAGCGGCTGCGACCACCGGGCTTGCGACGCCCACCCCGCCCCGGGCCGCCAGGGCCCTGTTTCTGGCGATTGAAACTGTCTGCCCCGATGTACCCCAGACTGGTGCGCATCGGATCGGGCTGTCTGTCCGAGACGGATTTGGTCGGGCTTCTGGCATTTTTGCCCGTGGCGCGCGCGCTTGCAGGCAATGCGGTCCCGGGCAGGCCACGACCGCCGGTGCGCGGGCTGCGGTCGGGGCGACCACGACTGCGTGCCCTGGCGGGTGCCTGGGCAGGACGCTCACTGGCGCCTGCCGCCTTCATCAGGGATCGAATGTCGGCCTCATCGAGCTCGAGCCAGGCACCACGACGCAGGCCATGGGGAAGGACCATGGCGCCGTATCGGATACGGATCAGGCGGCTGACAGCGTGACCGACGGCTTCCAGCATGCGCCGCACTTCGCGATTGCGGCCCTCTGAAATCGTGACCCGGTACCAACAGTTGGACCCCTCACCTCCGCCGTCCTCGATCGAACCGAACTGGGCCAGACCATCGTCCAGCATCACGCCGTCGAGCAGTTGCTGCTTTTCCTCGTTAGACAACGCCCCGAGCACGCGAACGGCGTATTCGCGCTCCAGCCCGAAACGGGGGTGCATCAGTCGGTTGGCCAACTCGCCCGAACTGGTGAACAGCAACAATCCTTCGGTATTGAGGTCCAGGCGCCCCACCGATTGCCACTTGCCGTGCTGCAGGCGCGGCAGCTTGCGGAACACGCTGGGCCGGTTTTGCGGGTCGTCGTGGCTGACGATCTCGCCAGCGGGCTTGTGGTAGGCAATGACGCGCGCAGGTGGCGGCTCGATGCGCACCCGGATGGGCTTGCCATTGACCTTGACCTGGTCACCAAACTGGATACGCTGTCCTATGTGGGCTGGCTGGTTGTTGACGGAAATACGACCTTCCAAAATCAGTTGCTCCATTTCCAGGCGAGAGCCGAGGCCAGCCTGTGCGAGCACCTTGTGCAGCTTGGGTGAATCGGCCTGCGGTGCAAGCACACGTTTGCCTGGATCAAGGACAGGAAGACTGGCATCGTCCTCGGCATCAAACTGGCCAGACACCACATCCGCGAGGTCAACAGCCTTGTAATGGCCGCCCTGGGACGGGGCCTCTTCGGGATGGGGGTTGTCTTGGCGTTCAGTGCTCATGCGGTGTGTCGGTTGGACCGGTCTCAGGATTGCGGGAGATCTCATTGACAGCATCTTCCAGCGGCAACAGGGCTTCCTCCAGCGAGAGTGTGGGCTGCAAGGGGGGTTCCTCGCTCAGGTGGGCCAGTGCACCAACCTGCTGGTCCATGCTGGACAGCAAGGGCAGCTGGTCCAGCGAAGCCAGTGCCATGTCGTCCAGGAACTGGCGGGTGGTGGCATACAGGGCCGGTCTGCCGACGGTCTCGCGGTGACCAATCACCTCGACCCAGCCGCGGTCTTCGAGCTGCTTAAGGATCTGCGAATTGATGGTCACGCCACGGATGTCCTCCATGTCGCCCCGTGTGACCGGCTGGCGGTAGGCGATGATGGCCAGTGTCTCGAGTGCCGCACGGGTGTACCGGGGCGGCTTTTCCGGGTGCAGGCGATCGAGGTACGGGCGCATTTCGGGTCGGCTTTGGAACCGCCATCCGCTGGCCACACAGACCAGTTCAAGGCCCCTGGGCAGCCATTCATGCTGCAGCTCGTCGAGCAAATGGCGCAGGGTGTCCGCCCCCAGGACGTCGTCAAACAGCACCCGCAGTTCACGCAGCGAGAGGGGCTGGGCCGTGCACAGCAGGGCCGTTTCGAGGACACGCTTGGCATGCGCCGTGTTCATGGTTCGTTTCTATTAGGGATGGCGCGCAGGTCGCGCGGGCAAGCGGTGGTGACACAGCACCGTCACAGCAGGGCCTTTGCTGGTGTGCCCTGCCTGACCTTCGGGTCAGTCATTCCGGGCCATTGTATCGGAGGCCAATCGACTTCAGCGCGTGCTGCATATCCTCAGGCAGGGCCGCAGTCCAGACCAGTGGCTTTCCGCTCATGGGGTGAGCCAACGCCAGACGCCAGGCATGCAGGGCCTGACGCGTCAGGCCCGCCTCTGGCCTGCCCCCATACAGGCTGTCGCCAAGCAAGGCATGCCCCAGGTGTGCCATGTGGACACGGATCTGGTGGGTTCGGCCCGTGTGCAGGATGCAGCGCACCAGACAAGCCTGTTCGTTCTGATCAAGGCAAACCAAGGTGGTCGACGCTGTCTTGCCGGGCAGCCGAGCGAGATCCACGACCGCCATGCGGAGTCGGTTGCCCGGGTCACGCCCGATGGCGGCATGGACTTCCCGCTCGGGCGTTCCAGGCCAGGCCCGGTGGCCAATGGCAAGGTACTCACGGCTGACCTCCCGCGCGGCGATCATGCGCACCAGCGCATCCATGGTGGCCCTGTTGCGTGCGACCACCATCAAGCCGCTGGTGTCCTTGTCCAGCCGGTGCACGATGCCCGCGCGCGGCAGATCCAGCACCTGGGGGTCAAGCGCCAGCAGGCCATTGAGCAGCGTGCCCTGCCAGTGGCCAGGTGCCGGGTGCACGACCAGTCCGGCCGGTTTGTGAATGACCCGAAGGTGCTCGTCGAGGTAGACCGTCACGATCGCCATCTGCTGGGGCACAAAGGCCCGCGATTGCGGGGTGGCACGCAAGGTGATGTCCACGTGCTGCCCCTGCCGAACGCGGGCCGAGGCCTTGCGGACCTGCTGCCCGTCAAGCCGCACGTCGCCGGCCTCGATGCGCTGCTGCAGATAGCTTCGGGAAAATTCACTGACGCCCATGGCCAAAGCACGGTCGAGTCGCTGGCCGTGCAGGCTGGGTTCGATCCGCATCTGCCGATTTTCGGCGTCGTCGTTGTGATCGCCCCCGTCTTCCAGCGGGAGATCAGGCACTTCTGCGGCAGAGTCGGTCGATATAATCAATTGGACAAAATGTTCTGGGAAAACGAGGATGCAGCGTACTGGATTATCAAGGCTTCCCGCCATGCTCTGCCTGACTGCATGCCTGGTGCTGGCCGGCTGTGCAAATACCCCCAAGGACGTCACCCAGGGGTGGTCGCCCGAGCGCATCTACAAGGAAGCCCGGGACGAAATAGCATCTGGCGCCTGGGACAAGGCCGTTGCCTTGCTCGACAAACTCGAGGGCCGTGCAGCAGGAACGGTGCTTGCCCAGCAGGCACAGATCGAAAAAGCCTGGGCGCAGTACAAGACAGGCGACAAGGTGCAGGCCGTGGCCACGCTCGATCGTTTCATTCGCCTGCACCCCACCAGCCCGGCCATGGACTATGCGCTCTACCTCAAGGGTCTGGTCAATTTCAATGACAACCTCGGCTTGTTCTCGGCCCTGATCAACCAGGACCTCTCTGAGCGTGACCAGCGCGCCGCCAAGGAGTCGTATGAGTCCTTTCTGGAGCTCAGCAAGCGATTTCCGGAGTCCAAATACAGCCCGGACGCCCGTCAGCGCATGACCTACATCGTCAACTCTCTGGCCGGCTATGAGGTCCATGTGGCTCGTTTTTACGCGCGCCGCGGCGCACATCCGGCAGCCGTTGGCCGCGCCCAGCAGGCCCTGGCCGAATACCCAGACGTCCCTGCCGCAGAGGAGGCTCTGGCAATCCTGGTCTACTCCTACGATGCCATGGGCATGGCGCAACTGCGCGATGACGCCAAACGGGTGCTCGAGAGGAACTTTCCGAACTCCAGTTTCCTCAGGAACCCGTTGGCCGGAAGGACTTCAAAACCCTGGTGGCAGCTCTGGTGACGGTCTGACCAGGTCGGTCAGAACCTGTTCGAATTCGTCCGGGCCAGTGAGTCGCCGCATCGGAGGCAGGGCCGCCAGCAGTCGGCTGCCATAAGCCTTGCTGGTCAAGCGCGGGTCGCACACCACCAGAACGCCTCGGTCCGATTCGCTGCGGATCAGACGTCCCGCCCCCTGCTTGAGGGTCACGGCGGCTTCGGGCAAGGCCAGATCCATGAAGACACTGCCTCCCTGCTGCTGCAGCCGCTGCCCTCGGGCTTCGAAAACCGGATCGTCGGGCGGCGCAAAGGGCAACTTGTCGATCACCAGCAACTGCAGCGCATCACCGGGTACATCAAACCCCTCCCAGAACGAGGCCGAGGCGACCAGGATGCAGCCGCCACCCTGGTTCACCCCCTCGCGGAATCGGTCCATCAACACCCGCTTGGGACTTTGCCCCTGCACCAGCACCTGCAGTCCCATTCCGCTGTCGAGATGGCTGTTCAGAAAGTCACCGATGGTCCGCATGGCGTGCAGGGTGGTGGTCAGCACCAAAGTGCGACCGCCAAGACGACGTGCCGCATCGAGCACCAGTTGCCCCACATCCAACGCATGTTGCCGATCGCCGGGCGCAGTCACCCCGGCGGGCACATACAGTGCCGCCTGTCGCGCATAGTCGAAGGGGCTTTCCACGCGCAGGGTGCGCGCCATGCCCAGACCGCAGGGGCCGGTGAACCAGCGCAAGGCCGGATCATCGCCGAGGGTGGCCGAGGTAAAAATCCAGGCTCGTTCAACTGCCATGGGTCCAGTCGGCCCCGAGGCTTCTGCATCCAGGCTGATGGCCGGGGTCGAAGTCAGACGCATGAAGGTCTCGGCCACGTCCAGGGGGGCCTGCACCACGCGCAGCGCAGCCGACACCTCGGCCCAGCGCACGGCATCCTTATCCGAGGGATGCTGGAAGCGCTCCGCCAGCAGACGCACACCCTGGCAACGTTCAAGCAGTCGGACAAAATCGGGCGCAAGCTCGGTCACCTGGTCCAGCCCTTGTGCAAGTGTCTGCAGGGCCTGCCCCAAGTGCAGCAGGGCGTCGCGCCATTGTGCTGCAGCGATCCCCTGCGGCGCGCCCTCCCCCCAGCGCAGACGTGTGGTGCCGCGCTGCGCCCCGGCCACCAGACGCCAATCGCGTGCAGCCTGTTCAAGCTGCTGACTCAGGGCTTGCCAGTCCACCAGACCGCGGGCGAGGGTCAGCCCGGTGCCGAGCACATCGCGCGCCAGCTCGAACAATTGGGTCGTGGACAACTCCTGTCCAAGGAAATGCACACCAATCTCGTTGAGCTGATGGGCTTCATCAAAGACGGTCACCCGCACAGTGGGCAAGAGTTCAGCCACGCCCGATTCGCGCACGGCCAGGTCGGCAAAGAAGAGGTGGTGGTTGATGACCACCAGATCGGCGGCCATCGCCTCCTTGCGGGCGAGGTTGACATGGCAAGCCTTGTAGCGCGGACAATTCGAGCCCAGGCAATTGTCCCGCGTGGAAGTCACTTGTGGCCAAAGCACCGAACTTTCGTCCAATCCAGGCAGCTCGGCCATGTCGCCCGTGCGGGTGGTTTGTGCCCATTGTTCGACGCGCGCTAGCGCACGCTGCCACAGCGCCTGGCTGGCCTGAGGGTGGTGGCGAGCCTGTTCCATGCGGTGCAGGCAGAGGTAACTCGAGCGGCCTTTGAGCAGGGCGATCCGCACTGGCAAATTGAGCACCGCGGTCAGCCGCGGCAGGTCGCGCGCAAACAGCTGGTCCTGCAGGGCCTTGGTGGCAGTCGATATCAGCGCACGCTGGCCACTGAGCAGCACAGGCACCAGGTAGGCAAAGGTCTTGCCCACGCCTGTGCCCGCCTCGACCACCAGCGCGCCGCCGTCCTGCACCACCTGGGATACGGCCAGGGCCATGTCGGTCTGACCGGGCCGGGTCCGGTAGCCTGGCCAGTGGCTGGCCAAGGGCCCATCGCCCGACATGGCATGCCGGACCTGCTCGCTCAACCGACTCACGCCGGTTCCTTGGGCACGGTCATCCATTGCAGGCGCGTGATCTCGTCACGCAGTGCCAGGCGCTGTTTCTTGAGGCGTCGCAGGCGCAACTCATCGATGGGTGCGCTCCCTTCGGTAAGCAGATCAATCATCGCGTCCAGATCTGCATGCGCCATCTGCAGCTCGATAAGGCGTCGTTGCAGTGAATGCTGAGGACCGATGGCCGATTCGATCATGGCTGTTGTCCGGCGTTCTGCTTGCTTTGCAGGCGCTCCTCGCGCTGCCGAGTGCGCCACTCACGTTCCTGTGCATTGAGATCAAGCTCGCGGGTTCGCAGCGGGTCGAGGGCCGCATGGCGGCTGCGCCGCACCTCACGCAGACAATCGTTGACGGCAAACCGCTGCCAGCAGTCACGCTGACGCGCATCATGCTGCGCCTCGATTGCTTGGCGCTCGCCGATGAGTGCGTCGCGCAACGCGGCAATGCGAGCTGGCACATCTTCGGCGGCCTCCAGAGGCTGAGCCCGGACATGGAGTGGGCCCAGGAGCAGCCCGCACAAGAGCAGGAGCAGCCTCATGTCAGGTGGGTGTCCACGGTGCGGTGTTCCAAGGCCAGGAATTCAGCCGACTGCATCTCGTTGAGACGCGAAACGGTGCGCGGAAACTCATGCGACATGGGCCCCTCGGTGTAGAGCAGCTCGGGCGGTACCTCGGCCGAAACAATCAGCTTGACGCGCCGGTCATAAAGCACATCCACCAGCCAGGTGAAGCGGCGTGCCTCCGAGGCCAGCTTGACCGGCATCATGGGCACGCCAGAGAGCAACAGGGTATGGAACTGGGTGGCGATTTCAAGGTAATCGTTTTGAGAGCGCGGACCGCCACAGAGGGTACGGAAGTCAAACCAGACTACCCCCCCGGCACGGCGACGCGAACGGATTTCGCGTGACTCGATGTGCAGCACCGGGTCTTCGTCCTGACCACTGGCGAGCTGACCGAATGCCTTGTCCATCTCGGCATCGGTAGCGGACGTGATCGGGGTCTTGTAGAGGTCCAGCATTTCCAGTGTGCGGCGCCGGTAGTCGGTGCCGTTATCCACATTGAGCACCTCCATGCGGGCATTGAGCAGGTCAATCGCCGGCAGGATGCGGTCGCGGTGCAGGCCGTCGGGATAGAGTCCGTCCGGTTTGAAGTTGGAAGTGGTGACAAAGCCCACGCCATTGTCGAAGAGCGCCACAAGCAGGCGGTGCAGGATCATGGCGTCCGTGATATCGGCCACATGGAACTCGTCGAAGCAGATGAGCTGGTAACGCTCTGCCATCCGCTTGCCCAGCACGTCAAGCGGATTGACAGTGCCCTGCATGGCCGCCAGCTCGCGGTGAACCTCGCGCATGAACTCATGAAAGTGCAGGCGGGTTTTGCGCGGAATTGGCACCGCCTCATAAAAGCAGTCCATGAGGAAACTTTTGCCCCGCCCTACCCCACCGAACATGTAGACGCCCTTGGGGATCTCTTGCTTGCCAAAGAATTTTCGGATGGGGTTGGATCGCTTGGCCTTGTAGGCACTCCACTCCGCCTCGCAGCGCGCCAGGGCCTCAATGGCGCGCAGCTGGGCAGGATCACTGTGGTAGCCACGCTTCTTCAGCTCTTCTTCGTAAACGGCGCGAACGGACATGTGTGGGTCTCTGACATCAAAAAACCCGGGGCTGGCCCGGGTTTGCGGCTGCTGAAACTGTACCCCAAAGCGCCTGCGTCTGCAGGCCCACGGGACACAAGAACATCAGAAGTTGAGCGTACGCTTGTCCACAGCGAGGGCGGCTTCCTTGGTCGCCTCTGAGAGTGAGGGGTGCGCATGGCAGATGCGGGCAATGTCTTCGGCACTGGCGCGGAACTCCATGGCCACCACCGCTTCGGAAATCAGCTCGGAGGCCATCGGTCCGACGATGTGCACGCCCAGGATTTCGTCGGTCTTGGCGTCAGCCAGGAACTTGACCATGCCGGTCGTATCGCCCAGGGCACGCGCACGGCCATTCGCAAGGAAGGGAAAGGTGCCGGCCTTGTACGCCACGCCATCGGCCTTGAGCTGTTGCTCGGTACGTCCGACCCAGGCGATTTCGGGGCTTGTATAGATGACCCAGGGAATGGTATTGAAGTTGACATGGCCATGCTGGCCGGCAATGCGCTCGGCCACCGCCACGCCCTCTTCCTCTGCCTTGTGGGCCAGCATGGGACCGCGTACCACATCGCCTACCGCCCAGATACCGGGCACGCTGGTCCGGCAGTCGCCATCGACCACGATGGCGCCACGCTCGTCAAGCTGAAGGCCGACGGCTTGCACATTCAGGCCATTGGTGTTGGGCACTCGGCCAATGGAGACGATCAGTTTGTCGGCGTCGAGCACCATGGCCTCGCCCTTGGCGTTGGTGTAGTTGACCGTAACGCCTTTTTTGCCAGTCTTGATCTCGCCGACATTCACGCCCAACTCGATTTTCAGCCCTTGTTTGTCAAAGGCTTTCTTGGCCTCCTTGGCGATCTGCTCGTCGACAGCACCCAGGAAAGTGGTCATCCCTTCGAGGATGGTCACGTCGGCACCGAGACGACGCCAGACCGAGCCCATTTCCAGACCAATCACGCCAGAACCGATCAGGGCGAGCTTCCTGGGCACTGCGCCCAAGCGCAGTGCACCGTCGTTGGACAGCACGCTTTCTTCGTCAAACGGCACGCCGGGCAATGCACGGGCATTGGATCCGGTGGCAACAATGACCTGTTTGGCGGTGAGGGTCTCCTCGGTCTTGCCGCTCACCTGGATGGTGTAGCCGCCCTCGGTTTTGCCGGCAAAGGCGCCGCGGCCGTGGAAGAAGCTGACCTTGTTTTTCTTGAAGAGGTAGAGGATGCCGTCGTTGTTTTGCTTGACCACGGTGTCCTTGCGGGCAATCATCTTGGCCACGTCGATCCTGACGTCCTTGGCGCTGATGCCATGGTCTGCAAAATGGTGGTTGGCGTGCTCGAAATGCTCGGACGATTGCAACAGGGCCTTGGAGGGAATGCAGCCCACATTGGTGCAGGTGCCGCCCGGGGCGGGGCCACCGGCGGCATTCTTCCACTCGTCTATGCAGGCCACGTTCATGCCCAGCTGGGCGGCGCGGATGGCGGCGATGTAGCCACCGGGGCCGCCACCGATCACGACGACGTCAAATTCTTTGCTCATTTGGAAATCCCGGATGTGGCAATGCCCCCGGATGGAGGCATTGCGGTTGAGGTCAATTACAGGTCAAACAGCAGGCGCGAGGGATCCTCAAGCGCTTCCTTCATGGCGACCAGACCCAGTACGGCCTCACGGCCGTCAATGATGCGGTGGTCATACGACATGGCAAGGTAGTTGATCGGACGTACCACGACCTGCCCGTTTTCGACAACGGCGCGGTCCTTGGTGGCGTGCACGCCCAGGATGGCCGACTGGGGCGGGTTGATGATCGGTGTCGAGAGCATGGAGCCGAAGGTGCCGCCGTTGGAGATGGAGAAGGTGCCGCCGGTCATCTCTTCGATACCGAGCTTGCCCTCCTGGGCCTTTTTGCCGAATTCGGCAATCTTCTTCTCGATGTCGGCGAAGCCCATTTGGTCGGCGTTGCGCAGGATCGGCACCACCAGGCCACGCGGCGAACCGACCGCGATGCCAATGTCGAAATAGCCGTGGTAGACGATGTCGTTGCCATCGACCGAGGCGTTGAGCACCGGGAATTTCTTGAGGGCGTGGACAGCAGCCTTGACGAAGAAGCTCATGAAACCCAGCTTGACGCCGTGGGTCTTCTCGAATTTCTCCTGGTGCGCCTTGCGCAGGGCCATCACCGGCGCCATGTTCACCTCATTGAAGGTGGTCAGGATGGCGTTGGTGGCCTGGGACTGCAGCAGGCGCTCTGCAATGCGGGCGCGCAGGCGCGTCATCGGCACGCGCTGCTCGGGGCGGTCACCCAGGCTCACGGCCGGCGCAGCCACCTGCGGCAGCGTGCTGCTCGGTGCGCCGGTCGGGATGGCGACGCTGGAGCCGGAGGCCACTGCGGCGAGCACATCGCCCTTGGTCACACGGCCGTCCTTGCCGGTACCGGTCACCGAGCCGGCAGCCAGCTGGTTGTCGGCCATCAGTTTGGCCGCAGCGGGCATGGCCACACCAGCCATGGCATTGCCGGTGGGCGCTGCGGCGGCAGGGGCCACTGCAGAGGCTGCAGGTGCGGCAGCAGCGGGGGCAGCGGGGGCAGCGGCCCCGGCCTTGCCTTCGCTGTCGATCTTGGCGATCAGCTGCTGGGCCACCACCGTGCCCCCGTCGCCGACCACAATCTCGGCCAGAACGCCGGCCGAAGGTGCCGGCACTTCCATCACCACCTTGTCGGTTTCGATCTCGATCAGGATCTCATCCTGGGCCACAGCCTCACCGGCCTTCTTTTTCCAGGTCAGCAGCGTGGCTTCGGCCACCGATTCGGACAGCTGGGGAACTTTGACTTCTACGATTGCCATTGGAATGTCTCTGTGAAAAATGGTTTCGGTTGTAGCGGGATCACTTGGTCAGTACGAAGCCCTTGAGCTTGCCGAAGGCCGCTTCGATCAGGGCCTTCTGCTGGTCCTGGTGCAGGTGGGCATAGCCGACAGCCGGCGATGCTGAAGCCGCACGGCCGGCATACCCCAGCTTCTGTCCGTCAAGCATGTTCTCGTGGATGTTGTGCTGGATGAAGAACCAGGCGCCCTGGTTCTGAGGTTCGTCCTGGCACCACACGATTTCGGTGGCCTTGGCGTACTTCTTGACCTCGGCAGCGAATGCCTTGTGCGGGAAGGGGTAGAGCTGTTCGACGCGGATGATGGCCACATCGTCGGCCCCCTTGGCTTCACGGTGCCTGACGAGGTCGTAGTAGACCTTGCCGGAGCAGGCGATCACGCGCTTGACTTTGTCGGCCTTGAGGTCCTTGGTCTCACCGATCACCGTCTGGAAGCTGCCCTTGGTGAATTCCGAGATCGGACTGGTGGCGTCCTTGTTGCGCAGCAGCGATTTGGGCGTGAAGATGACCAGCGGTTTGCGCAGGTCACGCACCATCTGCCGACGCAGCACATGAAAGATCTGGCTGGCCGTGGTGGGCTGCACGATCTGCATGTTGGTGTCGGCCGCCAGCTGCATGAAACGTTCGACCCGGGCCGAGCTGTGCTCGGGGCCCTGACCTTCGTAGCCGTGCGGCAGCATCAGGGTGATGCCATTGACGCGACCCCACTTGACCTCGCCGGAAGCGATGAACTGGTCGATCACCACCTGGGCACCATTGGCAAAGTCGCCGAACTGGGCTTCCCAGATGACCAGGGTATTGGGGTCATTGGAGGCGTAGCCATATTCATAGGCCAGCACCGCTTCTTCAGACAGGATGGAATCGATGACCACAAACGGGGCCTGGTTTTCGGTCACGTTCTGCAGCGGCACATAGGTGCCGGTGTCCCACTTCTCGCGATTCTGGTCGTGGATCACGGCATGGCGGTGAGTGAAGGTGCCTCGGCCGCAGTCCTCGCCGGACAGGCGCACCGGGTAGCCACTGGCCACGAGGGAGGCGAATGCCATGTGTTCGCCCATACCCCAGTCGACATTGGTCTCGCCACGCCCCATGGCGGCGCGGTCATCGTAGACCTTCTTGACCAGCTGGTGCGGCGCAACGGAAGCCGGGATGGTGGTGATCTTCTCGGCCAGACGTTTCCACTCGGCCAGCGGGATCGCCGTGTCACCGGCGTCAGTCCACTTCTTGCCAAGAAAAGGCGACCAGTCCACCGTGAACTTGTGCTTGAAATTGGTGAGCACCGGGTCGACCGTGTGCTTGCCTGCATCCATGGCGGCGCGGTAGGCCTTGACCATGTCATCGCCGAGCGTCTCGCCCATACCCTGCGCGGACAACTTGTCTGCGTACAGCTTGCGGGTGCCGGGGTGAGCACTGATCTTCTTGTACATCAGGGGCTGGGTCAGGCTTGGGGTGTCCTGCTCGTTGTGACCCAGCTTGCGAAAGCAGGTGATGTCGACCACCACATCGGCGCAGAAGGTCATGCGGTATTCCAGCGCCAGTTGGCTGGCCAGCACGACGGCCTCGGGATCATCGCCGTTGACGTGCAGCACCGGTGCCTCGACCATCTTGAAGATGTCGGTACAGAAAGTGGTCGAGCGCAGGTCGCGCGGATCGGACGTTGTGAAGCCGATCTGGTTGTTGATGATGATGTGCACCGTGCCACCCGTCGAATAGCCGCGGGTCTGCGCCAGGCACAGGGTTTCCTGGTTGACACCCTGACCACCCACGGCTGCATCACCATGCACCAGCACCGGCAGCACCTGGCTGCCCTTGGGATCGCCGCGACGGTCCATGCGGGCGCGCACCGAGCCCTCCACCACCGGGTTGACGATTTCGAGATGGGAGGGATTGAACGCCAGTGACAGGTGGACCGGGCCGCCAGCGGTGGTCACGTCCGAAGAGAAACCCTGGTGGTACTTGACGTCACCCGCCGGCAGTTCCTCGGGGGCGGTGTGGTCGAATTCGGCAAACAGGTCCTTGGGCATCTTTCCCAGGGTGTTGACCAGCACGTTCAGGCGGCCACGGTGGGCCATGCCGATGACAATTTCCTGCACGCCCTGCTCGCCCGCGCGCTGGATCAGTTCGTCCATGGACGCGATGAAGCTCTCGCCACCTTCAAGCGAGAAGCGCTTCTGGCCAACGTACTTGGTGTGCAGGTAACGCTCCAGCCCCTCGGCGGCCGTCAGGCGGTCGAGGATGTGGCGCTTTTTCTCCGGGCTGAAGTTGGGCTTGCTGCGGATGCTTTCGAGCTTTTGCTGCCACCAGCGCTTTTGCGCCATGTCGGTGGTGTACATGTACTCCACGCCCAGCGTGCCGCAATAGGTCTCGCGCAGGGCGTTGAGCAGCTCGCGCAGGGACATCCGGTCCTTGCCGAAAAAGGTGTTGGAGGTGTCGAACACGGTTTCCTGGTCGGCATCGGTGAAACCGTAGAACGCAGGATCGAGTTCGGGAATGTTGGGACGCTCGGTGCGCTTGAGGGGGTCGAGGTCGGCCCAGCGCTGCCCCACATTGCGGTAGGCGGCGATCAGCTGCTGGACGGCGGTGCGCTTGCGGCCCATCTCGGCGTCGGCGCTGGCCATCACGACCTTGGTGCCGCCCTGTTTGGCACGCTCGGCAAAAGCATTGATCACCGGAAGGTGCGGGATGTCCTTGGCGTTGCTGCCGTCGACGGCGGGGACATGCTGGAGGGCGTCGAAATACTCGCGCCAGTTGTCGGGAACGCTGCCTGGATTGGCCAGGTAGTTCTCGTACATTTCCTCAACGTAAGGGCCATTGCCTCCGAAGAGATGGGTGTTGGCCGAATAGGCCGCGTAGACGGACTTTGTCTCACTCATTTTCTCGCTACCTCCGTTCCCCTTGAGGGAACATTAGCTGGTTGAACTACCTTCCGCGACACGGCTGAACCGGTTGGCGGATGCGACAGTGTGGCACTGGAAGGGCCTGATAACCGTTGCATTGTGCCATGGGCTGACCGATGTCAAACTTACAGGGACTGCCAAATCGGCAAAAAAAGACCCCGTCGCAGCGGGGTCAGGGGCTTCAGGCCTTCACCAGATCGACGATCTGCTGCAGGGCGGTTGGATCGTCCATGGTGGTCAGGTCGCCCGGGTCGCGGCCTTCGCAAACCGCCTGGATGGCGCGACGCAGCAATTTGCCCGAACGCGTCTTGGGCAAGAGCGAGACGAATCGCACCCGGGCCGGACGCGCAACGGCACCGAGCTGGCCGTCGACCACCTTCATGATTTCCCCTTCAAGCTTGAGTGCAGCTTCCGGGGTGGCGGCCAGGCTCGGGTCCTTGAGCACGGCAAAGCCCACAGCGACCTGGCCCTTGAGCTGGTCGGCCACGCCGACCACAGCCACCTCGGCCACATTCGGGTGGCTTGAAATACTCTCCTCGATTTCACGGGTGCCCAGCCGGTGACCAGCCACGTTGATCACATCGTCGGTTCGGCCGAGGATGTAGAAATAGCCGTCCTTGTCCTTGACCCCCCAGTCGAAGGTGGAATACATCTGCCGGCCGGGAATGCTGGTCCAGTAGGTGTTGACATAGCGCTTGTCATCGCCCCAGACGGTCTGCAGGCAGCCAGGTGGCAGCGGACCTTCAACCGCAATCACCCCTTTCTGGTCGGGTTCGGTGATTTCTTCGCCCGTGTTTTCATGGATCAGCTTGATGTCGTAGCCATACACCGCCTTGCCCGGAGAACCGTACTTGGTCTGGGCCTTCTCGATGCCGTTGCAGATGGCCATCATCGGCCAGCCGGTCTCGGTCTGCCAGTAATTGTCAATGACCGGCTTGCTGATCGCGCCCGACATCCAGGTTGCGGTCGGCTCGTCCAGCGGTTCACCAGCCAGGAACAGCGCCTTCAGACTGGAGAGGTCGTACTTGGTCAGGTAAGCCGGGTCCTGCTTCTTGAGCACACGCGCAGCCGTCGGCGCGGAAAACATGACGGTGACCTTGTACTTTTCGACCAGTTGCCACCAAATGCCGGCATCGGGCCGGGTGGGCAGGCCCTCGTACATGATGGTGGCCATGCCGTTGATCAGCGGGCCATAAATGATGTAGCTGTGGCCCACCACCCAACCGATGTCGGAGGTGGAAAAGAAGGTCTCCCCCGGCTGGCTGAAGAAAATGTGACGCATCGAAGCGGCCAGTGCCACGGTGTAGCCGGCCGTGTCCCTCTGCACCCCCTTGGGCTTACCGGTGGTGCCAGAGGTGTAAAGAATGTAGCTCGGGTGTTCGCTGGGTACCCAGACGCAGGGCACCTGTGCGTCCATGAACTTGGCGCGCTCGCTGGCGTAATCCACGTCTCGCCCCGCTACGGGAGCCAGATCAGCCAGGCCCCGGTTGACCATCAGGACTTTGGCGGGCTTGCGGGACGCCAGACGAATGGCTTCATCGAGCAGGTGCTTGTAGGGCACCGCCTTGCCCCCGCGCATGCCGGCATCGGCACTGACGATGAGCTTGGGCTGGGCATCGTCAATGCGGCTGGCCAGTGAATGGCTGGCAAAACCACCAAACACCACCGAATGGATGGCGCCGATGCGCACACAGGCCAGCATGGCAAAGCAGGCCTCGGCAATCATGGGCATGTAGATCAGGACGCGGTCACCCTTGCCCACGCCCTGTGCCTGCAGGATGGCCGCCATGCGATTGACCTCGTCATGCAGTTCCCGGAAAGTGTATACCTTTTCCGTATTTGTTTCGGTGGAGACGAAGATCAGTGCATTCTGATCCCCCCGTGCCTGCAGGTGCCGGTCCAGTGCGTTGTGGCAAAGGTTGGTCTCGCCCCCCTTGAACCATTGGGTGAATGGCGGATTGCTGTCATCACACACTTGCGCAAACGGCTTGTGCCAGTCGATGAGTGCGGCCTGCTCGGTCCAGAATGGATCGCGCTCTTCAATGGAGCGACGGTGAAAATCGGCGTAACTGCCCATGGGTTCCCCTCGAAAACCAGCTTATGAAAACGGTCAAGCCGATGGCAGGTGCGGCGCACCGGCGGGCTCAGAATTCATAATTATGAACAGGGGTCTTGCGAGAGTCTGACTGCATCTGCACAACCGAAATGCACTTGGCAGAAACCGGCCGGTGATCATTTGATCAGGGCCTGAACCGACTTGAATTCAGGATGTTCTGCGGTGCGCAACCATTCGAAGAGGACCATTTCGGTGGTCACCAGTTCCGCCCCGGCACCGGCCAAACGGTCATAAGCGGCGTCCCGGTTGCGTTCAGTGCGGGACGTGCAGGCATCGGTCACCACCCAGACATCGAACTCTTCCTCCAGCAGGTCCAGCGCCGTCTGCAGCAGACAGACATGGGCTTCAACCCCCGCCAGCACGATCGATTTTCGAGCGGTTTGCTCCTGCTGGGGCTTTTGCAGGTGTCGAGGCAGGCTGCGGGCATTGCCTCGCGGCGCAGACTGTGCCGGTTGCAGCCATTCGGCCAACCCTTCTTCCACCGCGCTGAACTGCATCTTGGCCAGCACGCGCTGACATGCCGCGCGCAGTTCGGGCGCCAGGCCTCCGAGCCTGGACGGATTTTGTTCGGTGCCCCAGATCGGGACCTGCAACCGTCGGGCCGCCTCAGACAAGCGGATGGCATTGGCCCAGACGGCCTGTGCGTCATGCATTGCAGCTTGCAGTTTGGGCTGGTAATCCACCAGCACCAGCTGGCTTTCCTCGACATTGATCAGCATGACAACTCCTTCTAGGCCGCGATTGTGCAGCAGGCGCCTGTCGGCGCGCTGCTGCGCTGGGCTTGCTAGAATCTGCGCATTTTGTATACATGGGCATCCCTGCCCCGGATCCACTTGCCCTCCGTACGCCACATCGCCGTGCTGCTTGGTCTGGTCACAATCCAGTGCCTGGCTGCGCCTGCGGACGAGGACATGCCGCCACCGGTGCCCGTGTCTGCCAGTCTTCTGGCCCAGTGGTCAGGCTCGCTGACCGGCCAGTTGTCGGTGGCCCGACAAAGTGTGGGCGAAAAAGCCGGTGAGATGCTGGGACAGGCCATGGGCTTGCTGGGGGTGCCCTACCGGCGCGGGGGCACCAGTGAGGAAACCGGCTTTGACTGCAGTGGCTTTGTGCGCCACCTTTATGAAAAATCCTTTGGTCGCCTGTTGCCGCGCCGCGCCGACGAACAGGCCAAGGCGACTGAAAGCATTGACCGCAGCGAGCTCAAACCGGGTGATCTGGTGTTCTTCAACACAATGAAACGAGCTTTCAGCCATGTCGGCATTTATATGGGGGATGGGAAATTCATCCATGCACCTCGGGCAGGCAAGGCCATCCGGGTCGACGACATGCGTTCGGCTTATTGGCAAAAACGTTTCAACGGAGCCCGGCGCGTTCAAACCGAAGACGGCGGGCAGCGCTGATCAAGGTTCGCGATCGAGGCTGGCCAGCAAGGCCAGACCGACTGCCATCACACCGGCGGTCAGCCACAAGCCGCTTTTGAAACTGCCCGAGGCCTGGGCCATGACCCCCGTCACCGCTGGCGCAATGATTTGGGCTGCGCCGTAACTCAGTGTCAAACGTGCCATGGCCTTGCCCGGGTTGGCCGGTGATCGGCGCCCGACCAGCGCCAGTGTCAGGCTCACAATACCGATGAAGGTGGCCCCGTAACCGACTGCCCCTGCCAGCGCAGCCCACAGCTCATTCGTGGCAGAAGCCAGCAGAACCGCCAGAATCTGCAGTGCAAAGGCCAGCATCAACGCGCGCACGTCACCCAGCACACGGGCCACGCGGTCCCAGAAGAAGACGGCAGGGGTGGCGGACAGACCCACCAGAGCCCAGGCCCAGGGACCCAGGCCGGACAGCGCCGGCTCGCGTTCGACAATGGCCACGGTGAAGGTGGCGCTGATGACAAAGCCCCAGCCCGCCGCAAAGTAGCTCGCCAGCAGGGTCCACAACCAGCGACGCGGCAATTGTTCATCGCTCGCGATCGTCGGCCTGAGCGCCTGGACGGAAGGCACAGGCGGTCGCCAGCGCCACGCCGGCAGCCAGAAGACCAGCCCCAGCAGCGCGAGCGCCCACCACTGGACTGCCCAGTCGGACCACAAGCGGCCCAGTCCCCAGGCACCGAGCGCCGAAAACACAATGCCCAAGCCGATGCCCATGAAATGCAGGCCCAGTTCAGGCCGTCGCCCCTGCTGCATGAGCCAGCCCAACACCAGGCCCGAGCCCAGAAGCATGCCGCTGGCACCGCACAGGCCGCCCAGATAACGCCACAGGGCCCAGGCCGGCCACCAGGCACTCAGCCCCATGGCGGCGGTGGTCAACAGGGCCAGCCACAGCCCCATGCTGTAGAAGCGGTGGCGCCAGCGCACATCATCGAGCCAGGCCACCGCCAATGCGCCGCTCATGTAGCCGGCGTAATTGATGGCGGCCAGGGCCCCGGCTGCCGCATCGCCCAGACCCGTCTGGGCCTGCATGACGGGCAACAGCGGCGTGTAGGCAAAACGGGCCAGGCCAATGGTCAGGATGAGGCCACAGATGCCCCCGCTGATCACCTGCCAGGGCAGCAGTTCGGGGCGGGAATCTTCAGACATGGGCACAAGTATCGGCGACAAGCCCATGGCGACCTGTCACGCGGGTGGGGCGGCAAACAGGCACAATGGTGGCCTCCGATCCACCTTCTCACATGACCACCTTCGCCGACAATCTCCGCCAGTTGCCTGACATCGCACACTTGGCGGAACTCCAGCTCATCGACGCCACCGGTCAAGTGGTCGCACGGATCGAAAACAAGCCCGGCAAGGCCGGATCGCTGGCTGTCTACCACGCCCTGGCGGTTCAGCACGGCAACATCAACCCGACTGCAGCGCAGCAGGGCCTGCTGCTGTTTGCCGAACACACTGCGTCGGCGCGCCAGCAGCCGGGCAGTCACCCGAACATCGACCGCCTGTTCGACATCATCGCCTCAGGCCACGTCTTTGGCGTGCGCCTGATCCCGGCCTGAGCAACGACACTTCCGCACCCTCGCCTACCGCCATGGCCATCCAGTGGTTTCCCGGTCACATGCACCTGACGCGCCAGGCGATCGCCGAACGCATCCGGAACATTGACGTGGTCATCGAAATGCTCGATGCCCGCCTGCCCGGCTCCAGCGCCAACCCGATGCTGGCCGGACTGATCCAGGGCAAACCTGCACTCAAGATCCTCTCCAAGCAGGACCTGGCCGACCCAGCACGCACTGCCCAGTGGCTGAACCATTACAACAGCCAGGACGGGGTGCGCGCCATCGGACTGGACAACAGCATGAAACAGCCCGCCAAATCCCTGGTGGACGCCTGCCACATGCTGGCTCCGCACCGAGGCGGCCTGGCCAAGCCCATGCGGGTGCTGATCTGCGGCATTCCCAATGTGGGCAAATCGACCCTGATCAACACCCTCAAGGGCAAGGCCGCGGCCAAAACCGGAGACATCGCTGGCGTGACCAAGACCGAACAGCGCATCCTCCTGGCCGACGACTTCTACCTCTATGACACCCCCGGCGTGCTCTGGCCGCGCATCATCGTGCTGCAAAGCGGTTACAACCTGGCCGCCAGCGGAGCGATCGGCGTCAATGCCTTCGACGATGAGGAAGTGGCGCTGGAATTGCTGAACTACCTGTTGCACCACTACCCCGAAGAACTCATGTCGCGCTACAAACTGGACGATGTCGCGGGCATGACGGACGAAGTCCTGCTCGAGACCATCGGACGCCAGCGCGGCGCCATCCAGAGCGGCGGACGGGTGAACAGCACCAAGGCGGCCGAGTTGGTGATCCACGATCTGAGGTCAGGCGCCTTGGGGCGGATCACGCTTGAAACGCCAGAAGAATTCGCCCGCTGGCTGGCCGAAGGCAAGAAAGCTGATGCGGACCGGTCGGCCCGCAAGGAGGCATTTGCCCAGGCCAAAGCCCGCAATACCTCGAGACGCGGCGCCACGCGCTTGTGACAGGGGCAAGCGCGTGGCAGAGCTTGCGCGCCGGATCAGACAATCCGCCCATGGCGTTGCACTGCCAGCAGGCAGCCCAATGACACCAACAGCATGCCCACGGCACCAACGATCCCCGTGATTTCCGTGACTTCACGTTTTTCAAAGCGGAATCGGTGACCCAGTTGGTTGTATACCTGCTGCAGGTCTTGGGCGCTGGCAGCCCTGAAGTACTCACCGCCCGTTGTCCGCGCCACCTGGCGCAGAGGCTCTTCCTCCAGGCGTACGCGCATGCTGCGACCCTGAACCTGCACGATGGCGCCCTCGGGCGTACCCACTCCCACGGTGTAGATGCGCACCCGGTACTGAGCAGCCAGTTGCGCCATCTCCTGCAAATCGGGACCGATGTTGCCCTGACCATCGGTGAACAGCACGATCGCCATGGCACGTCCGTCAGTTGCACTGGCGGCAGGCGCACTGGCAGAAGGCGTCCGGCCAGGGCTGGGCAAGGCCTGGGCTTCGGCCCTGTTGCGGGGGGGGCCATTCGAGGCGTCGTTGATGATCTTTTGGGCATCGATACCTGCAGCGGGCAACAAGGTCTCCAGTGCAATCAGCACCCCGGAACCCAACGCAGAGCCGTACTGCAGCGGCAACTGCTCCAGGGCACGGATCAGGTCGTCTCGCCGTTCGGTCGGCGCCTGCACCAGGGCAGCTGTACCGGCCATGGTGACCAGACCGACCCGCAGGCGGCCCGGCTTGGCCTCGATGAACCGAAGGGCCTCGGCGCGGGCCACGTCGATACGGCTGGGCTGTACATCCCCCGCCCGCATGCTGCCCGATGCATCAATGGCCAGTACCACGGTGGCCTCACGCACCGGGGTGAGCATCACCGCCTGGGGTCTCGCCATGGCCAGCACCAGGCCACCCATGCCCATGAGCAACAGCACAAAAGGCAGATGACCGGACAGCGCGGCCCGCAGAGTGTCAGCGCTGGAGGCGGCATGCGGGCGCCGGCGAAGATAGACCCACAGCAGCAGGGGCAGGAGGGCCAGGGCCACGAGCAGTGGCGGCCAGAGAAAGTGGATGGAAGAAAAGTCAGGCATGGCGTTGGCGCCGTTGTCTCATAGCCACATAGTGGCGCAAAGCCAGGGCCAGATCCTCATCGGTCGACAGGGCCAACCCGTCCATACCTGCCAGGTTCAAGGCCTGCTGGAAGGCAGCCTCACGTGCCAGGGCGAGCTCAGCATAGCGCTGGCGAAATCGCGGGTCGGAACTGTCGAGCAGCATTTGCTCCCCAGTTTCGGCATCCTCCAACCAGAACAGGCCCGATCCCGGCCACTGCGACTCCAGCGGGTCTGACAGGCGTACCGCGATGCCATCGTGGCGGCGGGCCAGACCGGCCAACGCCCGCTCCCAGCCGGGGGGGCTGATGAAGTCCGACACCACAAAAACCTGGGCGCGTCGCTGAAGCAGTGACTGTGCGCGTCGCAGCCAGGGTTCGAGCGGTGACCCATGGGGGGTGTGCAGTTGAGGCACCTGCTGGACCGTGTCCAGCAGGTGCAGCAGGTGCCTTCGCCCCATGCGGGCGGGCACATGCCGCAACGCAGCGGCTGGATCGCCCGTCAGAATCAGGGCGCCGACACGATTGCCGCGGCGCGCCAGCAGCAAGCCCATCAGGCCCACAAATGAGAGCATCAGGGCACGCTTGCTGTGTTCGCCTGAACCAAAGCCCATGGAACCGGTCATGTCCAGCAGGAACCAGGCACTGACCTCCCGATCTTCCTGGTGCAGGCGCACATGCGGTACCTGCAGGCGAGCGGTGACGTTCCAGTCAATGTGACGGACGTCGTCATGGGTCTGGTACTCGCGCAAGTCAGCCAGGTCCAGGCCTGCACCTCGAAAGAGACTGCGGTGCTCGCCCTGCAAGGCGCCGTCAAGCCGGCGCAGCACGCTCCACTCCAGGTGGTGAAGCAGGGCCTGCATGTCGGCCCGCTCAGCCTGCGGCACGGTCGCGGGATCTGCGACCGCATCCGCACGACTGCGGCTACGCTGACGCAGCCACCCGAACATGGGTTTCCAGAGGTTTGTCGGGTACCGGCACTGCCTGCATCAACTGGACCAGCAGCAGATCCGACGTCTGCCCTTCAGACAAGGCTTCGTAGGAAAGCACCAGCCGATGGCGCAGCACATCGGGTGCCAGATCGACGACATCTTCAGGCAAAACATAGTCGCGGCCGCGAAGAAAGGCCAGGGCCCGAGCGCCCTCGATCAGGCCGATGGTGGCGCGAGGGCTGGCGCCAAAGGTCAGAAAGCGGCGCAAATCCGCCAGACCGACACGCTCAGGCTGGCGGGTGGCCGCCACCAACTGGACAGCGTAACGGATCAGGCCGGGGTCAACGTAGCTGCGACGGCACAACTGCTGCATCTGCTGCAAGGCCTCGGGTGAGACGACGCCGGTGACCTGAACCGGATCGCCGGTGACCCGTTGCACGATCACAAACTCCTCGTCTTCGCTCGGATAGTCGACCAGCACCTTCATCATGAAACGGTCCACCTGGGCCTCCGGCAAAGGGTAGGTGCCCTCGGTCTCGATCGGGTTCTGGGTGGCCATCACCAAAAAGGGGGACGGAACCCGGTGGGTTTCACCGGACAGCGTGACCTGGCGCTCTTGCATCACCTCCAGCAATGCGCTCTGTACCTTGGCGGGGGCGCGGTTGATTTCATCGGCCAACAGCAGATTGGCAAAGACCGGTCCCAGCACGGTGCTGAATTCGCTCGTTTTCTGATTGAAGATGCGCGTGCCGATCAGGTCAGCAGGCAACAGATCCGGCGTGAACTGGATGCGCCGGAAGGAACCGCGTAGGGTCTTGGCCAGGGTGTTGACCGTGAGGGTCTTGGCCAGACCGGGGACACCCTCGATCAGCAGATGGCCTTGCGCCAGCAGTGCCACCAGCACGCGCTCGAGAAAGGCATCCTGGCCTACCACCACGCGTTTGACCTCGTAGAGGACACGCTGCATCTGGGCGGCGGCATCGGCCACCTGGGGTGCTGCTGTGGGCGAACGCCAGGAGTCTTGAGGAGAATTCATGCCAGGCCCTTCATGGTCAGAGTGTGTCAAAAAGGCGGCAGACCCACGGCCATGCCGGCTTCCTCGATGGTGGTGGCAAAGCCAATGCCGATGAATGTGCGCGCCGATGTCGGGTTGAGGATGGCGGTAACAATGCCGACCACCTCCCCTGCCAGGTTGACCAGCGGTCCACCCGAATTGCCCGGATTGGCAGCGGCGTCAAACTGGATCAGTCCGGTGAGTTTGCGGGCCCCCTGGGGCGTCACGAATTCCCGATCCAGCCCCGACACCACCCCCGACGAGACCGAAGGCCCAACACCAAATGGAAAACCGACAGCCACCACCCCGTCACCAGGGCTCAGTTGGCGGCTCGAACCCAGCACGGCCGGCTGCAAATCGTCCGGGATTTTCTGGGGCTTGAGCACCGCCAGGTCCTTGTCGGGATGCACACCCATGACCAGGGCCGGGGATTCGGTGCCATCCGCAAATGTGACCAACAGACGGCGGGCGCCCGAGACCACATGGAAATTGGTGAGGATGGTGCCATCGTCCTTGATGACCACACCTGTACCGACACCGGCCTGCCGATCCTCCTGGCGGGAAGGCGACGAGTCAGACCCGAACCCCTGCACCAGCACCACGGCCCCCTGCACGGCCGCTGCCGCGCGGGCCGGAATGGACGGCAGGTCCTGTGTTGTCAGCGTGTGCAGTACAGCTGCATCGATGTCTCTCTGCGTCAAGGGGGGGCTGGGGGCCGCCAGGCGCCCGGCCAGTTGCAGCCCCAACAGGGTCAAAAGCACGCCCAGCAGGAAGAGCGCAAGACCTTTCCATCGGAAGGCGTCAAAAGCAGCAGGCGATGCGGCGGAGCCATCGCCAGGCCCGGTCGCGCCCAGCCCTGCGGTTCCCGTGCCAGCGGGTGACGGCGGGGGACGATGGCGTTTGCTGTACACCACGGCGCGCTTCATGGATTCACCATAACACAGGCTTCGATGGTAAATTGGGTGCGATCCCAACAACCCTGTCGTGGACAATGCATTTCCTGCAACCCGAATGGCTCTGGGCCATGGGGCTCGCCCCCCTGCTCCTGGGCTGTTACCTGTGGCTGCTGCGCAGACGGCGCCGCGAGGTATTCCGGTTTTCATCGCTGGGGTTGGTTCGGGCAGCCCTGGGCAGCGCCTCGGTCTGGCGGCGTCACCTGCCGCCGGCCCTGGTCCTGCTGTCCCTGATCCTGGGGCTGCTGGCGCTGGCTCGACCGATGGCACGCATCACCCTGCCCGCCGACTACATGACCCTGGTACTGGCCATGGATGTGTCGCGCAGCATGCTGGCCACCGATGTGGAGCCCAACCGCATCGAAGCCGCTCAGAAAGCCGCTCGACAATTCCTGCAGGAATTGCCTGACAATGTCCGCGTGGCCATCGTGTCATTTGCCGGCACCGCTCAGGTGGTGCAACACGTCAGTGACCGCCGAGAGGAATGGCTGGCCGCGATCGACCGCTTCCAGCTCCAACGCGGCACCGCCACGGGCAGCGGGCTGCTGCTGGCCCTCTCGACCTTGCGCCCCGAGGCCGATGTGCAGCTGGAATCCGCCCTGTACGGCGGCGCTGATCGCAAGGTGCAAAGTCTGGAGGAGCGGCGCACCGCCCCACCCCCTAAGGCGCTGGCACCGGTCCCGCCTGGTTCCTACACCGGTGGGGCCATTGTGCTGCTCTCGGATGGCCGGCGAACCCTGGGGCCCGACCCGCTCGATGCGGCCAGGCTGGCGGCCCAGTTGGGTGTGCGCGTCTACACCGTGGCCTTCGGCACCCCGCATGGCGTGATTCCTGGATTTGAAGGCGCCTCCTTCTTCACCCAGGTCGACGAAACCACCCTCAAGGCCGTGGCCGAGGCGACCGAAGGCGAATTTTTCAAGGCCACGACCGCGCAGGAACTGCAGAAGATCTACACCCAGTTGTCCTCCCAGTTCTCTCTGGAACGGCGAGACACGGAAATCAGCGCCCTGCTCGCTGCAGGCGCCACCACACTGATGCTGTTGGCACTGGCCCTGTCTCTGTACTGGTTTCGTCCGGGACCACCGACCCTGCAGCCAGGCGCGTGAGTCTTTCCCACAAGCTTGGCCCGGCAGGACAGCCGACCGGCAGTTTTCAACTGCCACAAAATAGAAAGCCGCCTGTCCTTGCGGACTGACGGCTTGGTCTCGAGGACAAAAAGATTATTTCTTTGCCGGCGGCAGATCGGTGCACGAGCCGTGCGCCACTTCCGCCGCCATGCCGATGCTTTCGCCCAGCGTGGGGTGCGGGTGAATGGTCTTGCCGATGTCCACTGCGTCGGCGCCCATTTCGATGGCCAGTGCAATTTCGCCAATCATGTCGCCCGCATGGGTGCCCACGATGCCACCGCCCAGGATCTTGCCGTGGCCATGGGCTTCGGGCGAATCATCGAACAGCAGCTTGGTGAAGCCCTCGTCGCGGCCATTGGCAATCGCCCGACCCGATGCAGTCCAGGGGAACAGTCCTTTCCTGACCCGAATACCCTGGGCCTTGGCCTGCTCCTCGGTCAGGCCCACCCAGGCCACTTCGGGATCGGTATAGGCCACGCTCGGGATCACGCGGGCATTGAATGCAGCGGCAGCCAGTTCCTTGTTGCCCTGCAGTTCTCCGGCGATCACTTCGGCCGCCACATGGGCTTCGTGCACCGCCTTGTGCGCCAGCATGGGCTGGCCCACGATGTCACCGATGGCAAAGATGTGCGGCACATTGGTGCGCATCTGGATGTCGACATGGATGAAGCCCCGGTCGGTCACGGCCACACCGGCCTTGTCGGCAGCGATCTTCTTGCCATTGGGCGTGCGGCCCACGGCCTGGAGTACCAGATCGTAGACCCCTTCGCTCTTGCTGCCATCCAGACCTTCGAACTGCACCTTGATGCCTTCCGGGGTGGCTTGCGCACCCACGGTCTTGGTCTTGAGCATGATGTTGTCAAAGCGGTGCTTGTTCATCTTCTCCCAGACCTTGACCAGGTCACGGTCGGCCCCCTGCATCAGGCCATCCATCATTTCCACCACATCCAGGCGCGCGCCCAAGGTGCTGTAGACGGTGCCCATTTCAAGGCCGATGATGCCGCCACCGACGATCAGCATTTTCTTGGGGACTGACTGCAGTGCCAGCGCACCGGTGGAGTCCACCACGCGCGGGTCGTCTGGCATGAACGGCAGGCGTACCGCCTGGGAGCCTGCAGCGATGATGCATTTCTTGAAGGCCACAACCTTTTTTGTGCCGGTCTTGTCCTGCCCGGTACCGGTTGTCTCCTCCACCTCGACATGCTGGGGACCAACGAAGGCGCCGTATCCACGCACAGTCGTGACCTTGCGCATCTTGGCCATGGCCGCCAGGCCGCCGGTCAACTTGCCGATCACCTTGTCCTTGTGGCCGCGCAGCTTGTCGATGTTGAGCTCGGGCTTACCGAAGTCCACCCCCAGATCGGCCATGTGGCTGACTTCGTCCATGACCGCAGCCACATGCAGTAGCGCCTTGGAAGGGATGCAACCCACGTTCAGGCAGACGCCACCCAAGGTCGCATAGCGCTCGACGACCACCACCTTCAGGCCCAGATCGGCCGCGCGGAAGGCCGCTGAATAGCCGCCTGGCCCTGCGCCAAGCACGAGCAGATCGCATTCGATGTCTGCAGCGCCGCCAAAGCTGGCCGCGACCGGCACAACCACTGGCGCCACTGTCGCAGCAACAGGTGGTGCCATTGGTGCGCTGGCTGCAGGCGATGCAGCTGCGACTTCAGCCGCCTCGAGTACCAGCACCACCGAGCCTTCGCTGACCTTGTCACCGAGCTTGACCTTGAGCGCTTTGACCACACCGGCATGAGACGATGGGATCTCCATCGAGGCCTTGTCGGACTCGACCGTGATCAGACTCTGCTCGGCCTTGACGGTGTCACCCGGCTTGACCAACAACTCGATGACCGCGACTTCATCGAAATCACCGATGTCAGGAACCTTGATATCGACCAATGCCATCACAAGCTCCTTACAGCAACACGCGACGGAAGTCGCCAAGAATCTGGCCCAGGTAGGCGTTGAAACGGGCCGCCGCTGCACCATCAATCACCCGGTGGTCCCAGGTCAACGACAGCGGCAGCATCAGGCGTGGCACGAACTGCTTGCCGTCCCAGACCGGCTCCATCTGGCTCTTGCAGACGCCGAGGATGGCGACTTCGGGGGCATTGATGATGGGCGTGAAATAACGCCCGCCAATGCCCCCCAGGCTGGAGATGGTGAAGGTTGCCCCGGACATGTCAGCCGGGCCAAGCTTGCCATCACGTGCCTTTTTGGCCAGCTCGGACATTTCCTGGCTGATCTGCAGTACGCCTTTCTTGTCGGCATCCTTGATCACCGGCACCACCAGGCCATTGGGCGTGTCGGCCGCAAAGCCGATGTGCCAGTACTGCTTGTAAATGAGGGCATCGCCATCCAGCGAGCTGTTGAACTCGGGAAATTTCTTGAGCGCGGCCACACAGGCCTTGATCAGGAAGGCCAGCATGGTGACCTTGATGCCTGATTTCTCGTTTTCCTTGTTGGTGGCCACACGGAAAGCCTCGAGATCGGTGATGTCAGCGTCGTCGTGGTTGGTGACGGCCGGAATCATGATGGCGTTGCGCGTCAGGTTGGCGCCACTGATCTTCTTGATCCGCGACATCTCCTTGCGCTCGATCGGACCGAACTTGGCAAAGTCGACCTTGGGCCAGGGCAGCAGATCCAGGCCAACCCCGGAGCCAGCGGCCGGCGCCTTGGCAGCCTGGGCCCTGGTCTGGGTGGCGCCACTCATGACCGACTGGGTGAACTTCTGGATGTCTTCGGTCGTGATCCGGCCCTTCTGGCCCGAGCCCTTGATCTCGTCGAGCGGAACGCCAAGTTCGCGGGCGAATTTGCGCACCGAAGGGGATGCGTGCGGCAAGCCAAGTGTGGGCGAGGCGGTGGGGTTGTGGGACGGCGTGGCACTCGCAGCCACAACAGCGGCCGAGAGCGGAGACAGCACGGCCACGGGGGCTGCCGCCGGGGGGGGCAGCGACACTGCAGGCGTGGCAGCCACTGCAGGCAAGGCTGTTGTGCCTTCCAGAATGGCCAGCAAGTCACCGATATTGACGGTATCGCCAACCTTGACCTTGAGCTCCTTGAGCACGCCTGCGGCACTGGACGGGATTTCCATCGATGCCTTGTCGGATTCGACGGTGATCAGGCTCTGTTCGAGCTTGATGGTGTCACCCGGCTTGACGAAGACCTCAATGACAGCGACATCCTTGAAGTCACCGATGTCGGGCACGAACACCTGTACCGGACCAGCGGACGGGGGGGCTTCGGCGGCGGCAGCCGCCGGGGCGGCTGCCGCTGGCACAGCAGCAGGCGCGGGTGCAGCAACCGCATCTGCCCCGGCACCTGCGGCCTCAAGCATCAGCACCACCGAGCCTTCCTTGACCTTGTCACCGAGCTGGACCCGAAGTTCCTTGACCACGCCGGCATGCGAGGACGGAATTTCCATAGACGCCTTGTCGGACTCGACCGTGATCAGCGACTGCTCGGCCTTGACCGTGTCGCCGGGCTTGACCAGCAGCTCGATCACTGCCACCTCATCGAAATCCCCGATGTCCGGGACCTTGATTTCTACCAATGCCATGTTTTGTCTCACTTGTTAGGTTGGTGGGACAGACCTTGCGGCTTCGACACCTCATCGCTGCGCGATAGGGTCTTTGCTGTAAAGTGAATCCCGTTTTCCGCTCAGGCGTAGAGTGGATTCACTTTGTCCGCTTTGATGCCGTATTTCTTGATTGCCTCGGCCACCTTGGCGGCCGGCAACGCGCCCTCATCAGCGAGCGACTTGAGCGCGGCCAGCACGATGTAGTGTCGGTTGATCTCGAAATGCTCTCGCAGCTTGCCGCGGAAATCCGAGCGGCCAAAACCGTCGGTGCCCAGAACCTTGTAACTGCGGCCCTTGGGGATGAAGGGTCGAATCTGCTCGGCATAGTTTTTCATGTAATCGGTCGAGGCGATGACCGGTCCGGAACTCGCTCCCAGCTGCTGCTCCACAAACGAGATCTTCGGCTGCTCGGTCGGATGCAGCAGGTTGTGGCGCTCGGCGGCCTGACCGTCTCGGGCCAGCTCATTGAAGCTCGGGCAACTCCAGACATCGGCCTGGATGCCCCAGTCGGTGGCCAGCAGCGTCTGCGCGGCAATTGATTCACGCAGGATGGAGCCGGAGCCCAGCAGCTGCACACGGTGCTTGCCGGCTCCGGATGAGCCTTTCCCGGTTGACGCACCCGGCTTGCACAGGTACATGCCCTTGATGATCTGCTCTTCGGTGCCGGGAATCAGTCCCGGCATGGCGTAGTTTTCGTTGAGCAGCGTCAGGTAATAAAAGACGTTGTCCTGCTTTTCCACCATGCGCTTGAGGCCATGGTGCAGGATCACCCCGACTTCGTGGGCAAAGGTCGGATCGTAGGAAATGCAGTTCGGAATGGTGCCGGCGAGGATATGGCTGTGACCGTCTTCGTGCTGCAGGCCTTCGCCGTTGAGCGTCGTACGCCCTGACGTGCCACCGAGCAGGAAGCCACGGGCCTGCATGTCGCCTGCCGCCCAGGCCAGATCGCCAATGCGCTGGAAGCCGAACATCGAGTAATAGACGTAGAAAGGAATCATGATCCGGTTGGACGTGCTGTAGCTGGTCGCCGCGGCGATCCAGCTGGACATGCCGCCGGCCTCGTTGATGCCTTCCTGCAGGATCTGGCCAGCCTTGTCTTCCTTGTAGTACATGACCTGGTCCTTGTCGACCGGGGTGTACTGCTGGCCAGCGGGGTTGTAGATGCCGATCTGGCGGAACAGGCCCTCCATGCCGAAGGTACGGGCTTCGTCCACCAGAATGGGCACCACGCGCGGACCCAGGGCCTGGTCGCGCAACAGTTGCGTCAGAAAGCGGACATAGGCCTGCGTGGTCGAAATCTCGCGGCCCTCTGCAGTCGGCTCAATCACCGCCTTGAAGGTCTCCAGCGCGGGCACGGTGAAGCTCTCGTCAGCCTTGACGCGGCGGTGCGGCAAGTAGCCGCCAAGGGCCTTCCGACGCTCATGCAAATAGCGCATCTCCGGGGTGTCGTCGGCTGGCTTGTAGAAGGGGATTTTGGCCAGTTCGCTGTCCGGGATCGGGATGTTGAAGCGGTCGCGCATGTAGCGGATATCGTCATCCGTGAGCTTCTTGGTCTGGTGGACCGTGTTCTTGCCCTCCCCGGCCTTGCCCATGCCAAAGCCTTTGACGGTCTTCATCAGCAGCACCGTCGGCTGACCCTTGTGGTTGACTGCCGCCTGGTAAGCCGCGTAAACCTTCTGCGGATCATGGCCGCCGCGGCGCAGGTTCCAGATGTCATCGTCCGACAGGTGCGAGACCAGTTCGAGGGCCTTGGGGTCGCGCCCGAAGAAATGCTTGCGCACATAGGCGCCGTCATTGGCCTTGAAGGCCTGGAAATCCCCGTCCAGCGTGTCCATCATGATCTTGCGCAGGGCGCCGGACTTGTCACGCGCCAGCAGCGGGTCCCAATTGGAACCCCACAGGCACTTGATGACGTTCCAGCCGGCGCCGCGAAATTCGCCTTCGAGTTCCTGAATGATCTTGCCGTTGCCGCGCACAGGGCCATCCAGGCGCTGCAGGTTGCAGTTGATGACAAAGATCAGGTTGTCCAGCCCTTCACGAGCAGCCAGGCCGATCGCGCCCAGGCTCTCCACCTCGTCCATCTCGCCGTCACCGCAGAACACCCAGACCTTGCGGTTTTCGGTGTTGGCGATGCCACGGGCATGCAAGTATTTGAGGAATCGCGCCTGGTAGATGGCCATCAGCGGACCGAGGCCCATCGACACCGTGGGGAACTGCCAGAACTCTGGCATCAACTTGGGATGCGGGTAGCTCGACAGGCCCTTGCCGTCAACTTCCTGTCGGAAATGCAGCAGTTGCTCCTCGGTCAGGCGGCCTTCGAGGTAAGCGCGGGCATAAACGCCTGGGGCCACATGACCCTGAATATAGATGCAGTCACCGCCGTGGTTTTCGCTCTCGGCATGCCAGAAATGGTTGAAGCCTGCACCGAACATGTGGGCCAGCGACGCAAAAGAGCCAATGTGGCCGCCCAGGTCACCCCCATCTTCCGGGTTGTGTCGGTTGGCCTTGACCACCATGGCCATGGCATTCCAGCGCATGTAGGCGCGCAGTCGCTCCTCGATCTCGATGTTGCCGGGGCAACTCGCCTCCTGGCTGGGCTCGATGGTGTTGACGTAGCCTGTGGTGGCAGAAAACGGCATGTCGATGCTGTTTTCTCTCGCATGTTCGAGCAACTGCTCCAGCAGGAAATGGGCGCGATCGCCACCTTCCTTTTCGATCACCGCGGACAAGGCATCCATCCATTCGCGGGTTTCCTGGGTGTCCATATCCTGGACGGGCTGGTTGGGATTGGCGGCGCTCATGCACGGTCTCCTGCAGTGTTATTGATTGGACATGGACGGCGAGTGTCTCACAAAATTTTGTTTTTTCAAATAGTGCTTGTCGTTTTCATATTGCGATATTTCAAGAGGTTGTCAGCTCAGGTTCTCCCCTAAACTTGCCCGGTCATGAATTCAGGACACACAAGCACAAACTCCCCGGTCGGCAACCCGATACGGCGTTGGCGGCAATGGTGGCAGAAGCAGACACCCGTGCGCCAGGACCGCTTCGCCAACCTGGCGCCGGTTGCTGCCGTCGTGCTGTTCATGGCGGCCATCGCCAGTGCTTTCTGGTACCTGCGCGGCGAGGAGCTCGAGCGGGAGCAGGAAGCCGTCCGGCGCGACGTGGAATATGCACAGCAGCGACTGAGGCTGCGCTTGATCGAACGCCAAGAACAGATCATGCGCATGGCGCGTGACATTTCCAATCAGGAAATGCGCAAAGACCAGTTTGTGGTGCGGGCCGATGCCCTGGTGCAACAGTACCCGGAGTACCAGGCCCTGTCATGGGTGGATGAGCGACGTCAGATCCTGACCACCCACAGCGCGTCGAGCCTCCTGAACCATCAGGCTCTGCGGTCCGGTGATGCCTTGCCGTTGGGAGACACCGAAACGCACTACAGCCTGGCGCGCGATCTGATGCAACCCATTTACGGCGTGATCGAACCCGAAAACCTGCGGGACAGTGTGTTGCCGATGTTGCAGATGCACACCCCTTTGACGAACGAGAAAGGCCAGTTCAGCGGGGTACTGATGGCCGAATACACCCTGGAAGCTTTGCTGCGATACGGCATCCCCACCGAAATCCTGGCCAAGTACGCCATTTCCCTGGTCAATCCGGAAGGGCAGATCCTGGCAGGACAGACCATCCCCGAGCGCATTCGTCCCCTGGGCGAGATGCCATGGTCCTCTGCATCGGCCAATGAATACCGCGTGCCGGTCTCCCCCGTGGGCAACGGTTTGCTGCTGCGCGCCCAGACATGGCGGACCTCAACCGGGGTGGTCGGCAACGCACAGTTCTGGATGGTGGCGGCACTGGGCGTGATGACCGCATGGATGCTGATCGCCAACTGGCGGCACAGCCGCCGTCGGCTGCAGGCCCAGAAAGCCCTGATCGCCGAAACCAATTTCCGACGGGCCATGGAAAACTCGATGCTCACGGGCATGCGGGCGCTGGACATGCAAGGGCGCATCACTTATGTCAATGCCGCATTCTGTGAAATGACCGGTTGGAGCGAGGCGGAACTGGTCGGGGCCACGGCCCCCTTCCCCTATTGGCCGGAGCAGGACCATGACCAGTTGAGGCGACGGTTGGAAGAGGAACTCAGGGGATTGCAAAGTCCGGGCGGTTTCCAGGTGCGGGTCAAACGCAGGGACGGCACCCTTTTCGATGCCCGCATGTATGTATCGCCTCTGATCGATGCCACCGGCAAGCAGACGGGTTGGATGACCTCGATGACGGACATTACCGAGCCCAACCGCATTCGCGAGCAGTTGGCCAGTTCGCATGAACGTTTCACCATTGTGCTCGAAGCCCTGGATGCTTCGGTTTCGGTGGCCCCTCTGGGCAGCAAGGAGTTGCTGTTTGCGAACAAACTCTACCGCCAATGGTTTGGCCAGGACACCCAGGGACACCTTCAACTGGTCGAACAGGCGGGCGCATACACAGCCACCGAAAGCGCAGAAGATGTCGATGCACTGGCTGGCCTGCCAACCGAGCCCCTGACGGCAGCACTGGCCGAGAACGCCGAAGTCTTTGTTCCGTCCCTGGACAAGTGGCTGGAGGTGCGCTCGAGATACCTCAACTGGGCAGACGGCCGTCTGGCACAGATGGTGATCGCCACCGACATCACGCCGCGTCGCAAGGCAGAAGAACTCGCTGCCTTGCAGGCCGAGCGGGCCCAGACGGCCAGCCGCCTGATCACCATGGGGGAGATGGCTTCGAGCGTGGCGCACGAACTCAATCAGCCACTGACGGCCATCAGCAATTACTGCAACGGCATGATCTCGCGCATCAAGGGCCAGCAAATTAAGGAAGATGACCTGCTGTGGGCGCTCGACAAGACCGCCCACCAGGCTCAGCGGGCCGGCCAGATCATCCAGCGCATCCGCAGCTTCGTCAAACGCAGCGAGCCCAACCGCACCCCCTCCGAGGTGATGTCCATCGTGCATGAAGCGGTGGAGTTGGCCGAGATCGAGCTGCGCCGGCGGCATGTGCGCCTGACACATCATGTGGCCGCACGCCTGCCCAGCCTGATGGTGGACCCGATCCTGATTGAACAGGTGCTGATCAACCTGATGAAGAACGCTGCCGAGTCGATAGACAACGCCGACCGCCCTGCCGAGCAGCGGCATGTGGAATTGCGGGTGGTGCCCAGGCGCCACGAAGGCGTGGATGTGATCGAATTTTCAGTCACTGACTCCGGCAAGGGACTGCCCCCGGAAACCCTCCATCGTCTATACGAAGCGTTCTTCTCCACCAAGGCCGAGGGCATGGGCATTGGCCTGAACCTGTGCCGCAGCATCATCGAGTCCCATGCGGGCCGGATCGAAGCTCAGAACCTCTACAATGCCGATCAAATCATCGGTTGCCGGTTCTCTTTCTGGATTCCCGTCCACGCCGTTGCCCTTACTGAAAAACCCTCAGAGGTCAGTCCATGAGTTTGATCCCCAAAAAAGGCAGCGTCTATGTCGTCGACGACGACGAGGCTGTTCGCGACTCCCTGCAATGGCTGCTTGAGGGCAAGGACTACCGGGTGCGCTGTTTCGAGTCCGCAGAGACCTTTCTGGCACGATTTGACCCACGCGAGGTGGCCTGCCTCATCGTGGATGTGCGCATGGGCGGCATGACGGGACTGGAACTGCAGGACCGACTGATCGAGCGCAAGTCCCCACTGCCCATCGTCTTCATCACCGGCCACGGGGACGTGCCGATGGCCGTCAACACCATGAAAAAGGGTGCGATGGACTTCATCCAGAAGCCATTCAAGGAAGAGGAACTGCTGGGTCTGGTCGAACGGATGCTCGATCAGGCGCGAGACGCCTTTGCGGAATACCAGCAGGCCGCCAGTCGCGACGCCCTGCTCTCCAAGCTGACCGGCCGCGAGTCACAGGTGCTCGAGCGGATTGTTGCCGGCCGCCTGAACAAGCAAATCGCCGACGACCTGGGCATCAGTATCAAGACGGTGGAAGCACACCGTGCCAACATCATGGAAAAGCTCAACGCCAACACTGTGGCCGACCTGCTCAAAATCGCGCTGGGCAAGGATGCGGCGAAAGCCTGAACCAGGCACCCCCCCACCGAACGCCCGCACCAGTCGGGCGTTTTGCATTGTTCACAGACCTTTCCGAGACCCCAACATGACCGCCCAACTGATTGACGGTAACGCCCTGTCCAGACAACTGCGCACCGAAGTGGCCGACCGCGCCAAGGCCCTCAAGGCCAGGGGGGTGACGCCGGGCCTGGCCGTGGTGCTGGTGGGCGACAACCCGGCCAGCCAGGTCTATGTGCGCAACAAGGTCAAGGCCTGCGAGGACAGCGGACTGCACTCGGTGCTGGAAAAGTACGATGCCGGCATGAGCGAAGCCGAGCTGCTGGCCCGCGTCGAAGCCCTCAACAACGACCCGACCATCCACGGCATTCTGGTGCAGCTGCCCCTGCCCGCGCACATCGACGCACAAAAGGTCATTGAAGCCATCAGCCCGGCCAAGGACGTGGACGGCTTCCACATCGCCAGTGCGGGTGCCCTCATGACTGGCATGCCGGGTTACTGGCCCTGCACGCCTTATGGCTGCATGAAGATGCTCGAAAGCATCGGCTACGACCTGCGCGGCAAGCATGCGGTGGTGATCGGTCGCAGCAACATCGTAGGCAAGCCGATGGCGCTGATGCTGCTGCAACAGGATGCCACCGTGACCGTCTGCCACTCCCGGACTCGTGACCTCAAGGCCCAGACCCTGCAGGCCGACGTGATCGTGGCCGCCGTCGGCAGGCGAAATATCCTCACCGCCGACATGGTCAAGCCTGGCGCAGTGGTGCTGGACGTGGGCATGAACCGCAATGACGAAGGAAAACTCTGTGGCGATGTGGATTTTGACGGCGTCAGGCAGGTGGCATCCTGGATTACCCCCGTTCCGGGTGGGGTTGGCCCCATGACCATCACCATGCTGCTGGTCAACACCCTTGAAGCCGCCGAACGTGCCACCACCTGAATGGTGCCAAAAACTGGTGGCAAGCCCCCAGCACTGACCCCCACTCCACCGCCATGAACAATCCCCTGCTCGACACCGCCGGCCTCCCACAATTTGACCGCATCGCGCCCGAACACGTGGCGCCCGCCATCGACCAGCTGCTGGCCGTCAGCGAAGCGGCCCTGGCGCATGTCACGGCCGACGATTTTCCGGCCCGCTGGACCGACATCGCCCAGGTGCTCGACGTCGCCACCGAGCGGCTGGGACGCTCCTGGGGCGCGGTCAGTCACCTCAACAGCGTGGCCGACACCCCCGAGCTGCGCGCAGCCTACAACGCTGCCCCGCCCCGCGTGACCGAGTTCTGGACCCGCCTGGGCAGCAACGAACAGCTCTACGCCAAATACAAGGCCATCGATCCCGCCAGCCTCAACGACGAACAGCGACAGGCCCACAGCAATGCCCTGCGCGGCTTCGTGCTTGGCGGGGCCGAACTGCAAGGTGCAGCCAAGGAACGCTATGCCGCCATCCAGGAGCGCCAGGCCGAGGTCTCTCAAAAATTCAGCGAAAACACACTGGACGCCACCGACAGCTGGACACTGGACATGGATCCCGCCGAACTGGCCGGCGTTCCGCAGGATGTGATCGACACCGCCTGCGCCCTGGCCGACAAAAATGGCCAACCGGGCAAGGCTCGCCTCACGCTCAAAATGCCCTGCTACCTGCCGGTGATGCAATTTGCCCACAGCAGCGCCCTGCGCGAAAAACTCTACAAGGCCTACACCACCCGCGCCTCCGACCAGGCCGAGGGCGAGGCCAAACAGTACGACAACAGCGCCCTGATGCAGGAGATCCTCGCCCTGCGCCAGGAAGAAGCCAGGTTGCTCGGCTACGACAACTTTGCCCAGGTCTCGGTCGTACCCAAGATGGCTGAATCACCCGAGAAGGTCATTGCGTTTTTGCGTGACCTGGCCGCCAAGGCGCGCCCCTTTGCCGAAAAGGACCTGGCCGACCTGCGTGCTTTTGCGCAAGAAGAACTGGGTCTCACGGGAGAACTCAAAGCCTGGGACATCCCCTACCTGAGCGAAAAGCTCAAGGAAGCGCGCTACAGCTTCAGCGAGCAGGAGGTCAAGCAGTACTTCACCGCGCCCAAGGTGCTGGCCGGCCTGTTCAAGATCATCGAAACCCTCTTTGAAGTCAGCATCTGCAAGGACACAGCACCCGTCTGGCATCCGGCGGTGGCGTTCTACCGCATCGAGCGCGATGGCCAGCTCGTAGGACAGTTCTACCTCGACCCGCCCGCCCGCGCAGGCAAGCGTGGCGGCGCCTGGATGGACGATGTGGTCGGCCGCTGGCTGCGGCCCGACACCGGCAACCTGCAGACACCGGTGGCGCACCTGGTCTGCAATTTCTCCGAAGGCGTGAACGGCAACCCAGCCCTGCTCACCCACGATGACGTCATCACCCTCTTCCATGAATTCGGCCATGGGTTGCACCACATGCTCACCCAGGTCAACGAGCGCGATGTCTCGGGCATCAGCGGTGTCGAATGGGACGCGGTTGAACTGCCCAGCCAGTTCATGGAGAACTTCTGCTGGGAGTGGTCAGTGTTGCGCCACATGACCGCCCATGTGGACACCGGGGAACCCTTGCCGCGCGAACTGTTCGACAAGATGCTGGCCGCCAAGAATTTCCAGAGCGGCCTGCAGACCCTGCGCCAGATCGAATTCGCCCTGTTCGATATGCGCCTGCATGCCGAGCACGACCCGGCACAGGACTTCATGCCCCTGCTGCGTGAGGTGCGCGCCGAAGTGGCCGTGCTGCAGCCACCCGGCTTCAACCGGATGGCCCACACCTTCGGGCACATCTTCTCGGGTGGCTACGCAGCGGGATACTACAGCTACAAGTGGGCCGAGGTGCTGAGCGCCGATGCCTATGCGGCCTTTGAAGAAACCGCCGCCGAGGATGGCAGCCCCAGCATCGAGACCGGTCGCCGCTACCGCCAGTCGATCCTGGAAGCTGGCGGCAGCCGTCCGGCGCTGGAGTCCTTCAAGGCTTTCCGTGGCCGCGAGCCCAGCCTCGACGCCCTGCTGCGGCACCAGGGCATGGCCTGACACCAGGCACAGTCTTGGCAGGCTGGGTAAAGTGGGCGCTTTGTGCATCCTGAAGGAGTGCCCCATGAAACAACGCCTGCTGCTGACCTGCTGCGCCGCCCTCCTCTGTGGCTGGCTGGGTCCGGCTGCCGCCAGCACCTGCCCGGCCAGCCTCAACCACACCCTGCCGCGCCTGCAGGACGAAAAGCCGCAGTCCCTTTGCCAATACCAGGGCAAAGTCATTCTGGCGGTCAACACCGCCAGTTACTGCGGCTTCACCGGCCAGTACAAGGGGCTCGAAGCCCTGCACGCCCGCTACAAGGACGCCGGCCTGGTGGTGCTGGGCTTTCCATCCAATGACTTCGCCCAGGAAAAAGGCAGCAACAAGGACATCGCCGAGTTCTGCGAGAACACCTTTGGCGTGAAGTTCCCGATGTTCGCCGCCTCCAGCGTGCGCGGCGACAAGGCCAACCCCTTCTTCCGCCAGCTGGTCGCCCAGGGCGCCACACCCCCGCGCTGGAATTTCTACAAATACCTGATCGGCCGTGACGGCAAGCTGATCGAGAGCTACGCCAGCATGACCGGACCTGAAGACCGCAAGCTGCAAGCCGCCATCGAGAAAAGCCTCAAGGCGCAGCCCTGAGCTGGCAACAAAAAACCCGACACGGAACACTCCGTGTCGGGTTTTGAATTTGGTAGGCGCGATTGGACTCGAACCAACGACCCCCACCATGTCAAGGTGGTGCTCTAACCAGCTGAGCTACGCGCCTGCAAGCCTCGCATTATAGCAGGTTTTCAGCGCCTTCTCGCATTGCGCACACCCTTGACGCCCTTGAGCGCGGTCAGCACCCGGGAAATGAGCGCGGCATCGGGCGTCTCGACAGTGAAGGTCATGAAGGCCATGCCCTTGACCGACTGGGTCTGCACGCCAATCACATTGATTTTTTCCTTTGAAAAAACCTCGGAGATGTCCCGCAGGAGGCCTTGCCGGTCCAGCGCTTCCACCGCCACATCGACCGGATAGACCGCCAACTCCGGACCAGGCTTGCGCTCGCCCCAGCGCACCTCGATGACACGCTCGGGCGCACGGGTGCTGAGCTCCCGCAGGTTGCTGCAGTCCTGCCGGTGGATGCCAACACCCTTGCCCCGGGTCACGAACCCGGCAATGGCGTCAGGCGGTGCCGGTTTGCAGCAGCGCGAAAGCTGGGTGAGCAGGGAGTCAACCCCCACCACCAAGACGCCCGAGGATGACTTCTGGCGGCTGCCACGCGTCGAGCGGCGCAGCACCATTTCGTCGGCCGTCGGCGAAGGCTCAGGCGGGTTGAGCAACACTTCGATGTTGCGCAACGAATACTCGTCCTTGCCCACCACCTCAAACAGGCCTTCGGCCGACTTGAAGCCCAGCTGGGTAGCCAAGTCTTCCAGCTTGATCGCGGTTCGGCCTTCGCGTTGCAGGAGTCTTTCGACCGCTTCACGGCCGCGTGCGACATGTTCCGCTGCAATCTGGGCATTGAACCACGAGCGCACCTTGTTGCGCGCCCGGTTGCTGACCAGATAGCCCAGCTCGGGATTGAGCCAGTCGCGCGAGGGTGCGCCCTCCTTGATGGCCGTGATTTCCACCGTCTGCCCATTGGCCAGCGGGGTGTTGAGCGGCACCATGGCGCCATCGACCTTGGCGCCACGGCAGCGGTGGCCCAGGCTGGTGTGGATGGTGTAGGCGAAGTCCAGCGGCGTCGCACCCTGGGGCAGCTCGACAATCGCCGCATCGGGAGTGAGCACATAGATGCGGTCATCGAACAGACCCTTGTCAGCGACCGTGCCCGACAAATCACGCTCCCAGGCCAGCAGCTGCCTGAGCACGGCGATCTTGGCGTCGTAGGCACTGCTGGCACTCACGCCCGCATAACCTTTGGTCCCGGCCTCCTTGTAGGCCCAGTGCGCGGCCACGCCGTGCTCGGCATGGGCATGCATGTCCTGGGTGCGGATCTGGATCTCGATGGGTCGGCCATCCGTGTCGCGAACCACGGTATGCAATGACTGGTAGCCGTTGGCCTTGGGACGGACAATATAGTCGTCAAACTCCTCGGGAATGGGCGTGAAATGCTCATGCACCCAGCTCAGGGCCTGGTAGCAGTCGGCCACCTCGTCCACCACCACCCGCACCGCGCGGATGTCGAACACCCGCTCGAAGGGCAGCGACTTGCCGCGCATCTTCTTGACGATGCTGTAGATGTGCTTGGGCCGCCCACTGACCTCGGCCGCAATGCCCTGTGCGGCCAGGGACCGCAACAATCGTTCACACAGGGACGCCATGTACTGCTCGCGCTCGGTGCGCTTTTCATCGAGCAGTCGCGCGATCTGCTTGTAGGTGTCGGGCTCCAGAAAGCGGAAGGACAAATCTTCGAGCTCCCACTTGATCTGCCAGATACCCAGCCGGTTGGCCAATGGAGCGAACACCTGCAGCGACTCGTGTGCCAGCGCTGGCGGCACAGGCTGTTTGCTGGCTGCAAAAAAACGCAAGGTCTGCAGCCGGGAGGCCAGTCGGAGCATGACCACGCGCAGATCTCGCGAGAAGGCCAGCAGCATCTTGCGAACGTTCTCGGTCTGCAACTTGCCATCGTCCATTCCCTGCGCCGTACTGGCTGCCGCGCGCGAGAGGCGCTGCAGGTGCAGCAACTGGTTGGTCTGGACCGACAGCTGTGCCAGGTTCTCGCCAAAGGCCTTGACCATGACCTCTTCGGGCTTGTTCAGGTGCGGACAGGCGTAGACCAGGTAGGCTGCAGCCTGCATCTCCTGTGAGCCGCCGATCTCGGCCAGGATCTCGGCCACCGCCTCGGCGTGGCCCCAGACGTTCTCCCCCGTGTCCAGCTGCTCGGTGTCGATCAGCGCCCGGGCAAAGCTGCGGGCGCGCTCGAGAGTGCCCTGCGCCAGTTCGGGTGTGGCCGTGGCCTGCAGCACGGCCGGTGAATGCGATGACAAACTGCCAGGCTGACTCATGCCGCAGGCGCCAGCAGGAAATCGGCCACAACGCGGGTGTGTGCCGGATCGGTCAGCGTGGGCGCATGACCCACACCGGGCCACTGCACCAACTGCGCCTGCGGCCCGCGAAGGGTCATGGTCCGGGCCGTGTCTTCGGTCAGCAGGTCAGATTCCTGACCTCTGAGCAGGAGTACCTTTGCGCGAATCTGGTCGTACAGACCCCAGACCACCGTCTCGGCGGCCTGGGCGGCCTCAGGGGTCAGGGCACGCAGCGGCTCGCCGATGGCCGGGTCGTAGTGCAGGGTCAGCGCCCCATCCGGGTCGCGGCGAAGCATGTGGGCACTCATCTCCAGCCACAGGTCTTCAGGCACCGGGCCGAATCCAAGCGACAGTCGGCGCAGCTCGGCCGCCGCCTCTGCCAGATCGACATAACGGCCATAGCGACCCACAAACTGCTGCATGCGCTGGACCGATGCCCAGGTGATCGAAGGGCCTACATCGTTGAGCACGAGCCGCCGGATGGGCGCCGGCAGGGGCAGCGCGGGCTGCCCAGCCAGCGCCATGCCGATCAGACCGCCCATGCTGGTGCCGACCCAGTCCAGCTGCGCCAGAGGCACGCGGCTGTGCAGTTGGGCCAGGAGGGCCAGCATGTCGGCAGCGTACTGCGGGATCTGGTAGAGGGCTGGCTGTGGCAGCCACCCGCTCTGACCACGGCCCGCCACGTCTGGGCAGACCACATGGAGCCGACCGCCCGCGCGTTCGAGCAAAGCGTTGGCCAGCCGGTCGAAATCGCGCCCCTGGCGGGTCAAGCCATGGACACAGACCACCACCTGGTCGGCCTGCGGATCACCCCAGGACCACCAGGCCATGCGGTGCTGGCCCTCGGGATGGTGGCAGATAACGGATTCGAGTCGGGGCTGGAACATGACGCAGGTCAAGGTCGGAATGAAGAGTTGCCGAAGCCAGGGGTGGCGCCAGCAGTAAGGTCATAATGGTTTTTTCATCATCGTAATGGATACGGAGAAGACAACATGCTCAAAGGCAAAACCGCCCTCGTCACCGGTTCCACCAGCGGCATCGGACTGGGCATCGCCAAGGCCCTGGCCGCCCAGGGTGCCAACATCGTGCTCAATGGTTTCGGAGATGCCCAAGGTCCCCAGGCCGAGATCGCCGGGTTGGGCGTCAAGGTGGCCTACCACGGCGCCGACATGAGCCAGGCCAGCGACATCGAAGCCATGATGCAGTTCGCCGCCAACACCTTCGGCCGGGTCGACATCCTCGTCAACAATGCCGGCATCCAGCATGTTGCCCGCATCGAACATTTCCCGACGGAGCGCTGGGACGCCATCATCGCCATCAACCTCAGCAGCGCCTTCCACGCCACCCGACTGGCCCTGCCGGCCATGCAGGCGGCCAACTGGGGCCGCATCATCAACGTGGCCTCGGTGCATGGCCTGGTCGCCTCTGCCGAAAAATCCGCCTATGTGGCCGCCAAGCACGGCATTGTGGGCCTGACCAAGGTTACCGCCCTGGAGAACGCCACCAGCGGCATCACCTGCAACGCCATCTGCCCCGGCTGGGTGCTCACCCCCCTGGTGCAAAAACAGGTGGACGCCAAGGCCGCCGCGCTGGGCCTGTCCAACGATGAAGCAAAAAAAGTGCTGCTGGGCGAAAAAGAGCCCTCGATGCAGTTCACCACGCCCGAAGAACTGGGTGCGCTGGCAGTTTTCTTCTGTTCGCCCGCTGCCAACAATGTGCGGGGTGTGGCCTGGAACATGGACGGGGGCTGGGTGGCACAGTAACCTTTGCTTACGGCGGGGCCTCGCAACTGTGCCACGCTCGAGGCCACCACCGACACTCCGCACGCAGGCATGAACGCACCCCAACGCCTGGACAAGATCGTCATCGTCGATGACGACGCCCGCATCCGTGATCTGCTGCGACGTTTTCTCTCGCAGGAGGGCTTTGATGTGCTGGTGGCCGAGGACGGGCGCGCACTTTCGCGCATCACGCAACGGGAAAGCGTTGACCTCATCGTGCTTGACCTGATGCTGCCCGGAGAGGATGGCCTGAGCATTTGCCGCCGTCTGCGGGCCGAGGGCCACAAGGTGCCCCTCATCATGCTGACCGCCCGGGGCGAGGATGTGGATCGCATCACCGGCCTGGAGATCGGGGCGGACGACTATCTGAGCAAGCCCTTCAATCCCCGCGAACTGCTCGCCCGCATCCACGCGGTGCTGCGCCGGCGGCCGGCTCAGGAAGTCCCGGGGGCGCCGGGCCATGATCAAGAAGTCATCAGCTTCGGTGATTTCGTGTTCGACCTCGGGGCCCGATCGCTCAAGAAATCCGGCCAGGGCATCGCCCTGACCACCGGTGAATTTGCCATGCTCAAGGTGCTCGCCCGCCACCCGCGCCAGCCCCTGAGCCGGGACAAGCTGGCGCAGCTGGCCCGTGGTCGTGACTTCGAACCCTTTGACCGCAGCCTGGATGTGCAGATTTCGCGTCTGCGCAAGCTGATCGAAGCTGACCCGGCCCACCCCAGGATCATCCAGACCGTCTGGGGCGTGGGCTATGTGTTCGTGCCCGACGGAGCCCCCTGAAGTGACTGCGCGTCAAGGCGGCATGCGCGGGTCTGCGCAGCTGGACAGACGGCCCCTGCATGGACTTAGCCTCTTCTGGCGTACCTTTGTGCTGCTCAGCCTGCTGATGCTGTGCAGCACCCTGGTCTGGCTGATGCTCTTTCGCAGTCAGGAATACGAGCCACGGGTGCTGCGCAACGCCCACCAGATCGCCACCGTCGTCAACCTCACGCGCAATGCCCTGATCCACACCGATGCAATTGCCCGGGTGTCACTGCTCAAGATGCTGGCCGACGAGGAAGATGTGCGACTGGTGATCCGTGAACCGGGCGACCGCATCCAGCCCTTCGGTGACTCCGCGCTCGAAGCCAGACTGGCTGCAACGCTGATCGAGCGACTCGGCCCGGATACCCTTGTGGCGTCGAAGGTGAATGGCGATTCCGGACTCTGGGTGGGCTTTCGCATCGAGCGCGACAGCTACTGGCTGAAGATGGACCCCGAGCGATTGCGACCGCTGAGCAACTCGGCCTGGCTGGTCTGGCTGACCCTGGCGGCCTGCCTGTCACTGCTTGGGGCAGCGGCCATCACGGCCCGCATCAACCGTCCGCTCAAACAACTCTCGCTGGCAGCCAGCCGTGTCCGAGAAGGCCGCTACCGCGACACCGCCCTGGACGAGCAGGCCAATACGCCAGAGATCCGCGAGGTCAATGCGGGCTTCAACCGCATGGCCGAACGGCTGGCGAAAGTCGAGGAAGAGCGGCAGCTGATGCTGGCAGGCATCTCGCACGACCTGCGCACGCCACTGGCCAGGCTCCGCCTGGAAACCGAACTGAGTGTCGGCGACGGCGAGGCGCGGCAGGCCATGGCCGCAGACATCGACCAGCTCAACGACATCATCGACCAGTTTCTGGGTTTTGCCCGACCCGGGCACAGCGGCATCGAACCCTTGCTACTCGGGCCGGTCATCAGCAAGTGCATCACACCGTTTCGTCAAGAGCCACGAATGGACATGGTGATCAATGTGCCGGAAGACCTCTGGGTCATGGCCGAGCCGGTGGCCTTGGGCCGCGTGGTCTCCAACCTGCTGGAAAACGCCCGCCGCTACGGCCGCAGTGCGCGGGATGGCATCAGCCATGTGCGCATTGAGGCCCGAACGGACGGCGGAGCCGCATGGCTGCGCATCCGTGACCAAGGGCAAGGCGTGCCCGAAGCGCAGTTGCAACAGCTGACGGAGCCCTTCTACCGTGGCGATGCGGCACGGACTTCGGCGATGGGCTCGGGCCTGGGACTCACCATCGTCGAGCGTGCGATCGTGCGCATGGGTGGCCAGTTCAGGGTCATGAACGACCCCGAAGGCGGCCTGATGGCCGAAATCGAGCTCCGCAAAGGCCGCTGAGGGGGCGCAAGGGGACCACTGGACCTTTCAGACCTCGCGCAGCAGCGCAACGGCCCGCGCCTCCATGCTGTGGCCTTGCCCCACCGGGCCCAGCTTTTCGGCCGTCTTGGCCTTGACGTTGACCTGATCCGGCGACACGCCCAGAGCCCGGGCTACCGAAGCCTGGATGGTCGCCATGTGCGGCGCCAGCTTGGGGGCCTGCGCGACGATGGTGCTGTCGATGTTGACCAGGGCCCAGCCTTTTTCGCGCACGCGTCGCATGGCCTCGGACAGCAGCACGGCCGAGTCAGCGCCCTTGAACTGCGCGTCGGTGTCCGGAAAGTGGCGTCCGATATCGCCCAGGCCCGCCGCACCCAGCACCGCATCGGTGATGGCGTGCAGCAGCACATCCGCGTCGGAGTGGCCCAACAGGCCCGCCGTGTGCGGAATCTCCACGCCGCCCAGGATCAACTTGCGCCCAGGCACCAGGGCATGCACATCCCAGCCTTCACCGATCCTCAGGTTCATGCTCTGCTCCTCAATACCGCCTCGGCCAGTGCAAAGTCAGCCGGGTAGGTCACCTTGAAATTCTGCGCCGAGCCCTCCACCAGCCGCGGCGCCAGTCCCTGCCGCTCCATGGCGCTGGCTTCATCGGTGATGCCGGCAAAACCGCAGGCCGCCACCGCAGCCATGGCGTCGTGCAGCGCCTGCAGACGGAACATCTGCGGCGTCTGCGCCAGCCATTTGTGCTCGCGCGCAATCGTCTGTGTCACACGCCCGTCCGCCTCGCTTTTGAGGGTGTCGGGCAAAGGCAGCGCCAACAGGCCGCCGACCGCATCGTCCCGGCAGGATTCGATCAGGCGCACCACTTCGCCGGGTGTCACCAGACAGCGTGCCGCATCATGCACCAGTACCCAGTCCTGAGGGGCCACCCCGGCACTCAGCATGGTCTGCAGGCCCCTGAACACGCTTTCGGCGCGGCTGGATCCACCGCAGGGCTCACGGCGAAAATGCCGAGGCCAGCCGTGTGCGGGCCAGGCAAATTCATCCGAAGGCGAGAGCACCACCCAGCCAGTGGCAATCTGCGGCAGACCCGCAAGCGCCTGCACGGTGTGCATGACCATGGGCTGGCCGGCCACCGGCTGGTACTGCTTGGGCTGCGCCGTGCCGGCACGGCTGCCGCTGCCTGCGCAGGGAATCAATGCATGGAACAAAGTCATTGCCTGTGATTGTAGGAGCGGTCTCCGGCCGCGATCAGCTGACTTGAGAGGCTATCGCGGAGGGAGACCGCTCCCGCAGGGGTCCGCTCCTACAATACGCCCAACACCCCCTCCAGGTCTGGCAGGGGGTATTTCTGTTTTGACGCGCCATGAATCTGCCTGTCCTGCACACCGGTCAACGTTTCACTCTCCCACGTCCTGTTGGGTCGGCCGATGCCGTGCTGCTGGCGCAACTGGCCGAGCGAGAGAAAGCCGCCGGGCGCTTGACCGCCATCGTGACTGCCGACGCCATCGATGCGCAACGTCTGCAGGACGAGGTGCTGTTTTTTGCCCCGGGTCTGCGCTGCGTGGTGTTTCCGGACTGGGAAACCCTGCCCTACGACACCTTCTCGCCACACCAGGACCTGATTTCCGAACGTCTGGCCACGCTCTGGCGCATCCGCCAGCGCCAGCACCCCGAAGCCGCCGATGTGGTCCTGATCCCGGCCGCCACCGCGCTCTACCGGCTGGCACCGCCGTCCTTTCTGGCGGGTTACACCTTCGAGTTCAAGCTCAGGCAAAAGCTCGACGAATCACAGCTCAAAAACCAACTCACATTGGCGGGCTACTCGCACGTCAGCCAGGTGGTCAGCCCCGGCGAATACGCGGTGCGCGGCGGGCTGATCGACCTGTTTCCCATGGGCTCGGCCGTGCCCTACCGGGTGGACCTGTTTGACGACGAAATCGACTCCATTCGCACCTTCGACCCCGACAGCCAGCGCAGCCTCTACCCTGTGCCAGAAGTGCGCCTGCTGCCCGGGCGCGAATTTCCGATGGACGAGTCGGCGCGCGCGCGTTTCAGAAGCCGCTGGCGTGAATTGCTCGAAGGCGATCCGACCAAGAGCCGCATCTACAAGGACATGGGCAATGGCGTGGCCACCGCCGGCATCGAGTACTACCTGCCCCTCTTCTTTGACGAGACGGCCAGCGTCTTTGACTACCTGAAAGTGGATGGTGGCACGGCCACTTTGGTGCTGCACGGTGATATGGAGCCCGCCTTCCAGCGCTTCTGGCAGGACACCAGAGACCGTTACCGGCTGGTGCAGGGCGATATGGAGCGGCCGGTGCTGCCACCCGAGGCCCTCTTCCTTAACGCAGAGCAGTTCTACACCCTGGCCAACACCCATGCACAGCTGGCCCTGCGCGACCAGGCCACTGACGCGGCGGACAACGCATTTGCCCGGGCCTTGCCCGAGCTGACCGTCGTGCGCGGTGCCGACGAACCGCTCGCCCGACTGCAGGCGCACCTGCAATCGACCCCTCACCGACTGCTGATCCTCGCCGAAAGCGATGGTCGACGCGAAAGTCTGCTGGATTTTGTGCGCTCCAGCGGTCTGACACCGCCGGTGTTCGACACCCTGCAGGAATTTCTCGCCAGCGAAGAAAGAATCGGCATGGCGACGGCCGCCCTGGCCAGCGGCTTTCACTGGTTCGAGCACGGCATCGACCTGGTCACCGAAACAGAACTCTTTGCCGCCGGCGCTGTCACCCGCCGCCGCAGAAAGCAGGAACAGGTCAGCGACGTTGAAGCGCTGATCAAGGACCTGAGCGAACTCAACGTGGGCGACCCGGTGGTGCACAGCGCGCACGGCATCGGCCGCTACCGGGGCCTGGTCCACATGGACATGGGCCAGAAAAACCCCGATGGCACACCTGCGCTCCAGGAGTTCCTGCACCTCGAATACGCCGACAATGCGACGCTCTACGTGCCGGTGAGCCAGCTGCAGCTGATCGGCCGTTACACCGGCGTGAGCGCCGACGAAGCCCCCCTGCACAAACTGGGCAGCGGCCAGTGGGAAAAGGCCAGGCGCAAGGCCGCCGAACAGGTGCGCGATGCGGCCGCGGAACTGCTCAACATCTACGCCCGGCGCGCCGCACGCCAGGGCCACGCCTTCCGCTACAGCCCGCAGGACTATGAAACCTTTGCCAACGACTTCGGCTTTGAGGAGACCGCCGACCAGCGGGCCGCCATCCACTGCGTGATCCAGGACATGATCAGCCCAAGGCCGATGGACCGGCTGGTCTGCGGCGATGTGGGCTTTGGCAAGACCGAGGTCGCGCTGCGCGCCGCCTTTGTGGCTGTCACAGGCGGCAAGCAGGTTGCCTTGCTGGCCCCCACCACCCTGCTGGCCGAGCAGCACTACCAGACGCTCAAGGACCGCTTTGCCAAATGGCCGGTCAAGGTGGCCGAGGTCTCGCGTTTCCGCTCGGGCAAGGAAATCAACACTGCCATGAAGGGCATCGAGGACGGCACGGTGGACATTGTGGTCGGCACCCACAAGCTGCTGAGCGAGAAGACCCGGTTCAAGAACCTGGGCTTGCTGATCATTGACGAAGAACACCGTTTCGGTGTGCGTCACAAGGAAGCCATGAAGCAGCTGCGGGCTGAAGTCGACGTGCTGACCCTGACCGCCACCCCCATTCCCCGCACCATGGGCATGGCGCTCGAAGGCCTGCGCGACCTCTCCGTGATCGCCACCGCGCCGCAGCGGCGCCTGGCCATCAAGACGTTTGTACGCAACGAGGGCACAGGCGTGATCCGTGAAGCCGTGCTGCGCGAGCTCAAGCGCGGCGGCCAGTGCTACTTCCTCCACAACGAGGTCGAAACCATCGAAAACCGCAAGCAAAAGCTCGAGGAAATCCTGCCCGAAGCCCGCATTGCCGTGGCCCACGGCCAGATGCCCGAGCGTGAGCTCGAGCGCGTCATGCGCGACTTTGTGGCCCAGCGCTACAACATCCTGCTGTGTTCGACCATCATCGAGACCGGCATCGATGTGCCGACGGCCAACACCATCGTGATTTCCCGAGCCGACAAGTTCGGCCTGGCCCAGTTGCACCAGCTGCGCGGGCGTGTCGGCCGCAGCCACCACCAGGCCTATGCCTACCTGCTGGTGCCCGAAATCGAGGGGCTGACCAAACAGGCCTCGCAGCGGCTGGACGCGATCCAGCAAATGGAGGAGCTTGGCAGTGGTTTTTATCTGGCCATGCACGACCTGGAGATCCGTGGTGCCGGCGAGGTGCTGGGCGAGAGCCAGAGCGGCAACATGATGGAAATCGGCTTTCAGCTTTACAACGAGATGCTGGCTGAAGCCGTGCGCAGCCTGAAAAACGGCAAGGAGCCCGACCTGCTCAGCCCGCTGTCCGCCACCACCGACATCAACCTGCATGCCCCCGCCCTGCTGCCGGAGGACTACTGCGGCGACGTGCACCTGCGCCTGTCCTTCTACAAGAAGCTGGCAACCGCCAAAACCGCCGAACAGATCGACACCCTGCTTGAAGAGCTGGTCGACCGCTTTGGCAAACTTCCTGCCCAGACCCAGACCCTGGTCGACGTACACCGACTGCGGGTGCTGAGCCAGCCCTACGGCGTGGTCAAGGTCGATGCGGCGCCGGGGGTGATCCAGATCAGCTTCAAGCCCAACCCTCCCATCGACCCGATGGCCATCATCGGGCTGATCCAGAAGAACAAGCACATCAAGCTGGCGGGCAACGACAAGCTGCGCATCGAGCGCGAACTGCCGGACCCCAAGCTGCGGGCGCAGATGGTGCGGGACATCCTGCGCAGTCTCGGGCAGCCCAGGACGGAAACCAGCCCCGCATGAGCGATCACCCCGATCTTCGATAATCCAGACCCATGACCTCTGCCACCGCATTCGCCCCCGGCCTTGCCATCCAGGGCTTCCAGGCCCCGCTGACACTCTCACGGTTCAAGCTGATCGCTTTCGACATGGATTCGACGCTGATCAGCATCGAATGCGTGGACGAGATTGCCGATGCCGTGGGCCGCAAGGCCGAAGTGGCGGCCATCACCGAGGCCGCCATGCGCGGCGAGATCACCGACTTCAAGGACAGCCTGCGCCGCCGCCTGGCCCTGCTCCAGGGCGTGACGCTGGCCGACATGGAGCGTGTCTACACCGAACGACTGAAGATCAACCCCGGCGCGGCCGAGCTGATCGCGGCCTGCCAGAGGGCGGGCATGAAGGTGTTGCTGGTCTCGGGTGGTTTCACTTTCTTTGCCGACCGCGTCAAGGCACGTCTGGGCATCGACTTCGCCCGCTCCAACCGGCTCGAAGTGGTCGATGGCCAGCTGACCGGAGGCCTGGTCATGCAGGCCTGGGGCGACATCTGCGACGGTGCCGAAAAACGCCGGACTCTGCTGGAGGTCGCTTCGCTGTTGGGCATTGCGCCGCACGAGTGCATCGCCGTGGGCGACGGCGCCAACGACCTGCCGATGATGGGCGCCGCCGGTCTGTCGGTGGCCTACCACGCCAAACCCAAGGTGCGCGAACAGGCAATGGTGGCGATCAACGAAGGCGGACTCGACCGCCTGCTGGAAGTCGTCAGGCCTGTCGCTTGAGGCCTTGAATTTCAGCGCGTGAGGGTCTGGCGCACCGCGCGCGACCACAGCGACATTTTCTCTGCCGCCTGGTCGGCCGACATTTGCGGCTCGAAGACCCGCTCGACCCGCCACTGTCGCGACAGCGCGTCCATGCCCGCATACACCCCCGCCTGCAGCCCGGCCAGGTAAGCCGCCCCCAGCGCCGTGGTCTCGGTCACGGCCGGACGCACCACGGGGATGCCCAGCAGGTCCGCCTGGGTCTGCATCAGCAGGTCATTCACGCAGGCCCCGCCGTCCACCCTCAGTTCACGCACCGGCTGGGCCCCTGCAGCCAGGGCATCGGCGTTCATGGCCTGCAGCAGCGCGGCGCTCTGCAGGGCGATGCTCTCGAGCGCCGCCCGGGCGATGTGCGCTGCCGTGCTGCCCCGCGTCAGGCCGGTGATGCTGGCGCGCGCGTCGGCCTCCCAGTACGGCGCGCCCAGGCCGGTGAAAGCGGGCACCAGCACCACCCCCCCGGCATCGGGCACCTGGGCGGCCAGCGCCTCGATGTCGGCACTGCTGCGGATGATGCCCAGGCCATCGCGCAGCCACTGCACCACCGCCCCCCCCATGAAGACGCTGCCTTCGAGTGCGTACTGCGGCGGCCCATTGCCTTGTGCCACTGCAGTGGTCAGCAGGCCATGGCTGCTGGTCTGGCCGAGCTGGCCGGTGTGGGCCAGCATGAAGCAGCCGGTGCCATAGGTGTTTTTGGCCATGCCGGGGCCGAAACAGGCCTGACCGAACAGGGCACTCTGCTGGTCTCCCGCCATGCCGGTGATGGGCAGGCTGCCGCCCAGCAATCCATGCAAAGTGCACCCGAAGTCGGCCATGGAAGGCCGCACCTTGGGCAAAACGGAGGCAGGCACACGCAAGGCGGCCATCAGTTCGTCGTCCCAGTTCCCGGTGTGCAGGTTCAGCATCAGGGTGCGGGAGGCATTGCTCAGATCGGTGGCATGCACCTGGCCGCCGGTCAGCTGCCACAGCAGCCAGCTGTCGACCGTGCCGAAGGCCAGCTCGCCCGCCTCGGCCTGGGCCCGGGCACCGGGCACGTGGTCAAGCAACCAGGCGAGCTTGGTGCCCGAAAAGTAAGGGTCCAGCCGCAGCCCGGTGCGTTGCATGAACAATGGCTCGAGCCCCGCCTCCTTCAGGCGCGTGCACTGGGCGGCGGTGCGCCGGTCCTGCCAGACGATGGCTCGGTGCACCGGCTCACCGGTGCGGCGGTTCCAGAGCACGGTGGTCTCGCGCTGGTTCGTGATGCCGATGGCGCGCACCTGGCTGGCCGGCAGCCCCCCCAGGGCCAGCGCCTCGCGCGCGGTGGCCAACTGGCTGTGCCAGATCTCCATCGGATCGTGCTCGACCCAGCCGGGCTGGGGGTAGTGCTGGGTCAGTTCGCGCTGCGCCATGGCCACCGTGCGGCCTTCGGTATCGAACACGATGCTTCGGGAGCTGGAAGTGCCCTGGTCCAGGGCGAGCAGGTAGGTCATGGCAGGACGATGAATGCTCTGTTGTGGGAAGACATGAGGCGAAACCCCGATGGACTGTCACCGTCTTGTCACTAGACTGAAAAAGAACGGTCTGAAAATGGCCGTGTCCGATTTCTACACTAGGAGAACCCATGAAGCGTCATTTCCCAATGCAGGCCGCTGCAGCTGCCATTTTGGGGCTCATTGCCCTGGGCGCCCAAGCACAAACCGAAATCCAGTGGTGGCACTCCATGGGCGGCGCCCTGGGGGAATGGGTCAATGACCAGGCCAAGGACTTCAACAACAGCCAGAAGGACTTCCGTGTGGTGCCCACTTTCAAGGGCAGCTACGACGAATCGATGACCGCCGCCATCGCCGCATTCCGGGCTGGCAATGCACCGCACATCCTGCAGGTGTTCGAAGTAGGCACCGCGACCATGATGGCCAGCAAGGGCGCCATCGTGCCGGTGGGCAAGGTCATGCAGGACGCCGGTCTCAAGTTCGACCCCAATGCCTATGTGCCCGCCGTGGCAGGCTACTACACCGCCCCGAACGGCCAGATGCTGAGCTTCCCCTTCAACAGCTCGACACCGGTCTTCCACTACAACAAGGACGCCTTCAAGGCCGCTGGCCTGGACCCCGAAAAACCGCCCACCACCTGGCCCGAGGTCGCACTGGCAGCCGCCAAGCTCAAGGCCAGCGGCCACAAATGCCCCTTCACCACCAGCTGGATCAGCTGGACCCAGCTCGAATCGTTCTCGGCCTGGCACAACACCCTGTTTGCCACCAAGAACAACGGATTCGGCGGTCTGGATGCACGGCTGGCCTTCAACAGCCCCCTGCATGTGCGCCACATCGAGAACCTGGCGAACATGGCCAAGAGCGGCCTGTTCATCTACAAGGGCCGCGGCAATGCGGCCGACGCCACCTTCGTCTCCGGCGAGTGCGCCATGGCCACCGGCTCGTCGGCCCTGTATGGCAGCGTGATCCGCAATGGCAAGTTCGGCTACGGCATTGGCACCCTGCCCTACTACCCCGATGTGCCCGGTGCCCCGCAGAACACCGTCATCGGAGGTGCCAGCCTCTGGGTCATGGCCGGCAAGAAAGCGCCCGAGTACAAGGGGGTGGCGGCCTTCTTTGCCCACCTGTCCAAACCCGATGTGGCCGCAGCAAGCCACCAGCGCACCGGCTACCTGCCCGTCACCAAGGCCTCCTTCGAGCTGACCGACAAATCCGGTTTCTACAAGAAGAACCCGGGCACCGATGTATCGGTTACACAGATGATCCGCAAGACCACCGACAAGTCGCGCGGCGTGCGGCTGGGCAATTTCGTGCAGATACGGACGATCATCGACGAGGAGCTCGAGGGCGTGTGGAGCGGCAGGAAACAGGTCAAGGAGGCACTGGATGCGGCCATCCAGCGCGGCAACGAGCAACTCGAACGCTTCGAGAAGGCCAACAAGGGCTGATGCCCCGGGCGGCCCCTGCCGGACCACCTGTCGTATCCTGTCGGGCAGAGGCTTGGCCTCTGCCTTCTTTCATTCAGGCCTGCGCTGACCACAAGCCCCCATGGAAAAACGCGTCCGCTTTCGATCCGCCTGGCTGCCCTGGATGCTGATCACGCCGCAGATGGCCATTGTGCTGGTCTTCTTTTTCTGGCCTGCCGGCCAGGCGCTGTGGCAAAGCGTGTTGCAGCAGGACGCCTTCGGCACCAGCACCGAATTCGTCGGAATGGAGAATTTCAGCCGGCTCTGGAAGGACAGCAGCTACCTGGCGTCCTTCAAGACAACCGCCGTGTTTTCGCTGCTGGTGGCGGTTGCCGGGCTGTCGATCTCCCTGCTGCTGGCGACCATGGCCAACCGGGTGGCGCGTGGCAGCGGTCTGTACAGGACCCTGCTGATCTGGCCCTATGCGGTGGCGCCGGTGGTGGCGGGGGTGCTGTGGCTGTTCATGTTTGCGTCGCCGATGGGCGTGGTGGCCTGGGCGCTGCGCCAGATCGGCATCGACTGGAACCACCTGCTCAACGCCGACCATGCGATGGCGCTGATCGTCATGGCAGCCGTCTGGAAGCAGATTTCCTACAACTTCCTGTTCTTCCTGGCGGGCCTGCAGTCCATCCCGAAATCGCTGATCGAGGCGGCAGCCATCGACGGCGCAGGCCCCTGGCGCCGCTTCTGGACGATCACCTTTCCGCTGCTCTCGCCGACCACCTTCTTCCTGCTGGTGATCAATGTGGTCTATGCCTTCTTCGACACCTTTGCCATCGTGGATGCCACCACCCACGGGGGTCCGGGCAAGGAAACCGCCATCCTGGTCTACAAGGTCTACTACGACGGTTTCAAGGCACTGGACATGGGTTCTTCGGCAGCGCAGTCGGTGGTGCTCATGGCCATCGTGATTGCACTGACGGTGGTGCAGTTCCGCTTTGTCGAGAAGAAGGTGCAGTACTGAGATGATCGAAAAACGCCCTGCCCTCACTTTTGTGTCGCATCTGGTGCTGATCCTGGGGGTGGCCATCGTGGCCTTCCCGATCTACCTCACGCTGGTTGCCTCCACCCAGACCGCCCAGCAGATCAACCAGAGCGTGCCCATGTCCCTGCTGCCCGGTGGCCATGGATGGGAAACCTGGAAACTGGCCCTGTTCGGTGGCGAGATCTCGATGGGCAGCAAGATTGCACCGGCCCTGCCCATGATGGTGACCAGCCTGGTCAGTGCACTGGCCATTGCCACAGGCAAGATCGTCATTTCGCTGCTCTCGGCCTTTGCCATCGTGTATTTCCGCTTCCCTTTGCGTACCCTGGTGTTCTGGATGGTCTTCGTCACCCTGATGCTGCCGGTGGAAGTGCGCATCAGCCCCACCTATGAGGTGGTGGCCGGCCTGGGCCTGCTCAACAGCTATGCAGGCCTGACGGTGCCGCTGATCGCTTCGGCCACCGCCACCTTCCTGTTCCGCCAGTTTTTCCTGACGGTACCCGACGAGCTGGTCGAAGCTGCGCGCATCGACGGCGCAGGGCCCATGCGCTTTTTCCGCGATGTGCTGCTGCCGCTGTCGGCCACCAACATCGCGGCCATGTTCGTGATCCAGTTCATCTACGGCTGGAACCAGTACCTGTGGCCACTGCTGGTGACCACCAATGAAGACATGTACCCCATCGTGCTGGGCATCAAGCGCCTGATCGCGGGCGAGTCATGGACCGAATGGAACGTGGTCATGGCCACCGCCATGCTCGCCATGCTGCCGCCCGCGCTGGTGGTGATCCTGATGCAGAAATGGTTCGTCAAGGGCCTTGTGAATACTGAAAAATAATGGCTGCGATTTCTCTTTCCCATCTCCAGAAAACCTATGGCAAGGGGCCCAGGGCCAACACCGTCATCAGCGACCTGAGCGCCGACATCCAGGACGGCGAGTTCGTCGTCATCGTCGGTCCTTCGGGCTGTGGCAAGTCCACCCTGCTGCGGATGGTGGCCGGTCTCGAGGAAATCTCCGGGGGCACACTCAAGATCGGTGACCGCATCGTCAACGACCTCGAACCCGCCCAGCGGGACATCGCGATGGTGTTCCAGAACTACGCGCTCTACCCGCACATGAGCGTCTTCGAGAACATGGCCTACGGCCTGAAGATCGCCCGCGTGCCTGACGCCGAGATCCGTGAACGTGTGGACAAGGCAGCCACCATCCTGGAACTGTCGCAGCTGCTGCAGCGCAAGCCGCGCGAACTCTCGGGCGGGCAGCGCCAGCGTGTGGCCATGGGCCGCGCCATCGTGCGCCAGCCTCAGGTGTTCCTGTTCGACGAACCCCTGTCCAACCTCGACGCCAAGCTTCGCGCGCAGACCCGGCTGGAAATTCAGAAGCTGCACCGTGAACTGGGCATCACCAGCCTGTTCGTGACCCACGACCAGGTCGAGGCCATGACGCTGGCCCAGCGCATGATCGTCATGAACGGCGGCCACATGGAGCAGTTCGGCACGCCCGAGGAGGTCTACAACCGTCCGGCCAGCACCTTTGTGGCCAGCTTCATCGGCTCGCCCCCGATGAATCTGCTGCGCCAGGCGCCGGGCACAACTGCAGGCCGCATCCTCGGGATCAGGCCAGAGCACCTGCTGCTCACCCCCGGACAGGGCTGGTCGCTGCAGGTGGACACGGTGGAACTGCTGGGTGCCGAGCGCCTGGTGCATGCGCGTCTGGGCCAGGAAACCCTCACCTTGCGCCTCGATGAATCCGTCCCGGCTCCAGCGCCGGGCCAAGGCTTCGAGGCGAGCCCGCGACCCGACAAGGTGCACCAATTCGACGCGCAAACCGGGCTCAGGGTGGGAGCATGAAGTCCTGGCCCTATCCGCGCTGGATCGCCCACCGCGGCGCCGGCAAGCTCGCCCCAGAGAACACCCTGGCGGCCTTCCGGCTGGGTGCCGGCCATGGCTTTCGCATGTACGAATGCGATGCCAAGCTCAGCGCCGATGGTGAAGTTTTCCTGATGCACGACGCCACCCTGGATCGCACCACCAATGGCAGCGGTGTCGCAGGCGAGCTGCCCTGGCACGCCCTGTCGCAACTGGACGCAGGCAGCTGGCACTCACGCCGGTACGCCGGTGAGCCGTTGCCCAGGCTGGAGGCCCTGGCCCGCTTTTGCCTGGCCCAGGGCCACTTTCTGAACATCGAGATCAAACCCACCCCTGGCACCGAGCGACAGACCGGCGAGGCGGTGGCGCGAGAAGCCGAACGACTGTGGGTCACCGAGCCGGTGCCGCCACTGCTGACCTCATTCAAACCGGATGCACTGGCCGGCGCGCAAACCGCAGCGCCTGACCTGCCCCGTGGCTTGCTGCTGGACACGCTATGGGAGGGTTGGTTCGTGCAGGCGCAGGCACTGGGCTGCGCGGCCGTGGTCTGCCACTACGCCCTGTGGGATGCGACCACCGTGGGCAGGGTACACGCCGCAGGCATGCGCGCCCTCAGTTACACCGTCAACGACCCTTCGGTGGCCAGACACCTGATCGCGCTGGGCACCGATGGCATCATCACCGATCGCATCGACCTCTTCAGCCCGGCCGATCCTGCAGCATGACGCGCGCTCGTCCGTGGCCGCAACCCCGAGACGGACAGGCATTTGACCTGCTGGTCGTCGGTGGCGGCGCATGCGGCCTGGGCGTCGCGCTGGAAGCCACGCAGCGCGGCCTCGATGTGGCACTCTGCGAATCGCACGATTTCGCCAGCGGAACCTCCTCGCGCTCGACCAAGCTTTTGCACGGTGGCGTGCGTTACCTGGCCCAGGGCAGGCTCTCCCTGGTGCGCGAGGCCCTGACCGAACGCGCAGCGGTGCTCAAGCTGGCGCCGCACCTGGCCCAGCCACTGTCCTTTGTGATGCCTGCCTACCGCTGGTGGCAGCAACCCTTCTATGGCGCCGGATTGGCGCTCTACGATCTGCTGGCCGGTCGCAACGGTCTGGGTCAGACCCGCTGGCTGCCGCGCGAGGCCACCCTGCAGGCCCTGCCCGGCGTGCAGACCCGGGGACTGCGCGGCAGCGTGCAGTATTGGGACGGTCAGTTTGACGATGCCCGCCTGGCGATCGCCGTGGCCCGTACGGCGCAGGCGGCAGGTGCGCAGCTGATCAACCACGCAGAAGTCACGGGTCTGCAGCACAGGGACAGGCAACACACGCAAGTCAATGTGCGTGACCGCCTCTCGGGACGCGAGGCGGCACTGCAGGCGCGCTGCGTGGTCAACGCCACCGGGGTCTGGGTGGACAACTTGCGCCGCCGCCCAAGCGCAGGCGGCCCTCCGGTAGACAGGCTGGTCAGTCCGAGCCAGGGCGTACACCTGGTGGTGGACCGCAGCTTCCTGCCTTCAGAGCACGCGCTGCTGGTGCCGCGCACGAGCGACGGCCGTGTGCTGTTTGCAGTGCCCTGGCTTGGCCATCTGATCCTGGGCACCACCGACACGCCGCGGGCGGACCTGCCGCGCGAACCCCGGGCCCTGCACGAGGAGCGCGCCTTCATCCTGCACGAAGCCAGCGCAGTGCTGGCGCGTGAGGTGCGTCTGAGCGATGTGCGCAGCGAATGGGTCGGTCTGCGTCCGCTGGCGGCGGCACCTGCTGCCAACACCACCCGCACCGGCCAGCTCTCGCGCGAACACCGGATCGTGCAGGATGACAGCGGCCTGGTGACGGTGGTCGGCGGCAAATGGACCACCTACCGCGCCATGGCGAAAGACGTCATCGAACACTGCATGCAGCATGCACTGTTGCCCTACCACTCAGCCGGACACCGGGACGCGCCGCTGATCGGGGCACCGGCACAGTCGAGCCAGGCGCTGCATGCACCACCGGGACTGCACCTGTATGGCACCCTGGCGCAAGAGGTGCTGGCCTGTCCAGGTGCCACAAGCCACCTGGGGCTTGGGCTGACCGAGGCGATGGTGCGTTACGCGGTGCGCGCCGAATACGCCTGCACGGTCGAGGACGTGCTTGCCCGGCGCTGGCGGGCCCTGTTCCTCGATGCACGAGAGGCAAGGCGCATGGCACCCGCCGTGGCCGACATCCTGCAGCAGGAAGGGGTAGACGATCCGGGCCTGGACGACTTCAGGGCCTTGTGCGCACACTACCTGCCAGAAGGAGTTTGAGCACGCAGTGGCCGCAGCAGCTCGTGCAGGCCGTTGTGGTCGATTTCTCGCATCAGCTGCAGCAGACGACCGGTTTCTCCCGGGGGAAATCCCTCGCGGGCGAACCAGTGGAGGTAGTTGCCCGGCAAGTCAGCGATCAGCACGCCCTTGTGCTTGCCAAAGGGCATGGGCGTGCTGACCAGTTTGAGCAGGTCTTCAGGCTTCAAAGTGCCCTGGCCAGACGCGAGACTCCTTCGAGGATCTTGTCTTCCGAGGCCGTGGCGAAGCTCAGACGGAAGGTGGCGTGGTCGGGCTCGGCGCAGAAGAAGGGTGCACCGGGTACAAAGGCCACGCCCTGCTCGATGGCCCGCTTGGCGTAGGCGTTGCCATCGGCCACCTTGGCGCCTGCACCCGTCAGACGCGCCCAGACGAACAGACCGCCCTGCGGCTGCACAAAGCTCACCGCCCCGCCGAGTTCCCGGCGCAGGGCATCGCCCATGGTACGGGCACGCTGGGCATAGACGCTGCGCACCTTGTCGAGCGTGGCGGGCATGCGGCCAGCCTGAAGGTATTGGGCGGCGGTGGCCTGGGCAAAAGTGCTGGTGTGGGCGTCGCTGAACTGCTTGCACATGGTGGCCTTGGCCAGCAGATCGGCCGGGCCAGTCATCCAGCCCACCCGCAGTCCGGGCGAGAGCACCTTGGAGAGCGAGCCGCAATGCACCAGCAACTCGCGGCTGCCCGGCACCTGCGCCGACAGGGCCAGCAAGCTGGGCGGCGGGGCTTCGCCAAAGTAGAGGTCGCCGTAGGGGTCGTCCTCGACGATCAGGGTGTTGTATTTCACGGCCAGCTCGAGCACGCGCTTGCGGCGCTCGGCGCTCAGCATGGCGCCACTGGGATTGCCGAAGGTCGGAATCAGGTAGACGAACTTGGGCTGGTGCTCGGCGATCAGCTGTTCAAGTCGGTCGGTCTGCACGCCGTCACCGTCGATGGGGGCACTGACAAGTTGGGCGCCATACAAGCGAAAGCACTGGATGGTGGCCAGGAAGGTCGGTCCTTCGACGATCACCTTGTCACCCGGTCCGATCAGGGTCTTGCCCAGCAAGTCGAGCGCCTGCTGGCTGCCGGTCGTCACGATCAGCTGGTCCGGGGACAGGCCCTGCACGCCCTTGCTGGCCATGAACTGCGCCAGCTGCTCTCGCAGCGGGTTGAAGCCTTCCGTGGCACCGTACTGCAATGCGGCACCCGCATCCCTGGTCAGGGCCGCGTTGGCGGCCTCGCGGATGCCCTCTACATCGAACATGGCGCTGTCAGGGAAACCGCCCGCAAAACTGATGATGCCGGGCTTGCCCAGCAGCTTGAACAGTTCGCGGATGGCGGAGGTTTCAACGTTGTTCAGACGGTCGGCAAAGGGGATGGCCATGGGTGACAATTCGCGCATGAAAAAGGAATTCATCGAGCCGTTTTTCGCCACCCTGAAAGCAGCCAATCCGCAGCCCAATACCGAGTTGGAGTATACGAGCGTGTTCGAACTGCTTGCGGCCGTCCTGCTCTCGGCGCAGGCCACCGACGTGGGCGTCAACAAGGCCACGCGGCGCCTGTTTCCGGTGGCCAACACCCCCATGAAAATCCTGGCGCTGGGGCTCGCGGGTCTGGAGAGCCACATCAAGACCATCGGCCTGTACCGCAGCAAGGCCAGACACCTGATGGAGACCTGCCGCATCCTGGTCGATCAGCACGGGGGCCAGGTGCCGCGCACCCGCGAAGCACTCGAAGCCCTGCCGGGTGTGGGCCGCAAAACCGCCAACGTGGTGCTCAATGTGGCCTTCGGTGAACCGACCATGGCGGTGGACACGCACATCTTCCGCGTCGGCAACCGCACCGGCCTCGCCCGGGGCAAGACGCCCTACGAGGTGGAAATGCAGTTGCTCAAGCGCGTGCCGGCGGCCTATCTGGTGGATGCCCACCACTGGCTGATACTGCACGGGCGCTACATCTGTCAGGCGCGCAAGCCGCTGTGCGGGCAGTGTGCGGTGGCCGCCTATTGCGACTTCAGGCCGAAGACGCCCTGATACCCGGACAGCCGAGTGTTTTGAACCCTTTGGGATGCATACCCTGTCGTTTGCGAATTCCCGCGAAATTGCACAAGGGTCCCCGGATAAAATTCGCCAACTCCTTTGCAGCCGGAGACCGCCCAGCCGCCAGCGCCCTGCTGCAGTCTGTCCAGGCCGTCCCGGCCTTTCACTTTGTCGAACCCCCTGCCCATGACGCGTGTGTCACCGCGTGCCCGCCTCCACAGCTCCGAACTGCTCCGTGTCCTGGCCAGCCAGGGACTGGTCGGGGCCAGTGCAGACAGCGGTGACGTGGGGCAGCGCCTGGGGGACTGGCTCGACTTCAGGCAGGCCATCACATTGCAGGCTTTCATCGGTTCGGTCGATGACCCGTCCACACCCCCGGTCATGCCGACCGCACGGATCGACGCCGACGTGCTGCACAGTCGTTTCACCCAGGTGCGGGCCGCACTCGAGCAGTCCATCCTCCGCGGCAGTGTGCCGGCCCCCGGCCTGGCCCGCATCGCATTGCCTCCGGTCGAACTGGAGCACCCGATCGATCCCAAAACCGCTTTCGACCCTTTTCGCCGCCATGCCGCAGGGCACCAGCGGCAAATGGACACCATCCTGCGCGCCCTGCGACTGCAGCTGCGCAGCATGCTGGACAAGGGCACCGACAAACACCGTCAGCTGGCCGCCCTCGATGCGATCCTGGACAACGTGCTCATGGCGCGCGAGGGACAGCTGCTGGGCCAGATCACGACCGAATTCGAAAAGCGCTTTGCCCGATCCCTGCGGAAACACATGAAACAACTGGCGCAGTCAGCGCAAGCCGACGAACCTGCCCCACGCACCGAACCCTGGCTGGCGCCCCTGCGGCAGGACCTGCTGGCCTGCTTGCTGGCCGAGCTGGACCTGCGCCTGCAACCTGTTCTCGGACTGATCGAAGCCCTTTCCCAAGCCCCTGCACAACAACAATGAAAAAACACGCGTTCCACCTTGCATTTGCCGCCGGCGCCATCGCCCTCCTCTGGGTTGCCGCCACTGTGGCCGGCAGCCACCTGCTGGTGCTGGCCATGACCGCGGTCATCGGTGCCGTCTATGTCTTTGGCACATTGGAGCTGCGCCACTACCGAGCCAGCACGGCCGCTCTGGACCAGGTCCTGGGTCAGGTGCCGGAGAGTCTGGGGCAGCTTGGCGACTGGCTCGAGCGCGTACCCGCCAACTTGCAAAACGCCGTACGCCAGCGGATCGAGGGCGAGCCTGGCGCCCTGCCCGGCCCGGCGCTCACGCCTTATCTGGTTGGCCTGCTGATCATGCTGGGCATGCTGGGCACCTTCCTGGGCATGGTGGTCACGCTCAACGGCGCCGTGTTCGCGCTGGAAGGGGCCAGCAACGTGCAGGGCATGCGCGCAGCGTTTTCGGAGCCGATGCGCGGCCTGGGCCTGGCCTTTGGCACCTCGGTGGCCGGTGTGGCCACGTCGGCCATGCTGGGCCTGATGTCCAGCCTCTCTCGCCGTGAGCGGTCCCAGACGGCACAGCAGCTCGACAGCCTGATCGGCACACGACTGCGCCGTTTTTCACTCGCGCACCAGCGCCTGGAAACCTTCCAGGCCCTGCAGCAGCAGTCGCAGGCCCTGCCCCTGGTGGTGCAGCAGCTGCAGACGCTGATGGGACGGATGGAAAGCCACAGCCAGCAGCTCGGGGAACGCCTGCTGGCCAACCAGGACCATTTCCATCGCGAAGTCAAAACCGTCTATACCCAGCTGGCCAGCGCTGTGGACCAGTCCCTGCGCAGCAGCTTGAGCGAGAGCATGCAGCTGGCCAGCGACAACCTTCGGCCGGTCGTTCAGTCCACCATGGACGAGATGGCCAGACAGGTGCAGACGCAGCATGAACGCATGGTCGACCACACCCGCCTGCAGCTGGAGGGCCTGAACCAGCAGTTCAGCCAGAGCGTGCAGACCGTGGCCGGGACCTGGCAAGCTGCACTGGCGCAGCACGAGCAGGTGAGCGGAGGACTGTTGCGCGGCATGGACCACACCCTTGAACAGTTCGGCCAGACCTTCGAGGTCCGCGCCCAGGCCCTGCTCGCAGCCGTCCAGGCTGCGCAGAATGACCAGCAGGTGCAACAGGCCCGCATGGATGAGCAACGTCTGTCGGTCTGGAAAAATACGCTGCAGGAAATCGCCACGGCCTTGCAGGACGGCTGGCAGCGCACCGGCCAGCAGACCCTTGCACAGCAGCAGGCGATCTGCGACACCCTCGCCCACACAGCAGAAGCCGTGACGCTCGAGGTGCAGACGCAGGCCCGCCAGACACTGGCCGACATCGGACGCCTGAGCACGGACCATGAAACGGCGCTGCGCGAGCGGATCGCGGCCGAAGCGCGTTGGGCGATCCGGCATACCGAGCAGGCCCAGGCGCTGGCAGACCTGTTGCGCAGCGAGCTGTCGGCGCTGCGCGAGCAGGAAGCACAGCGTGGCGATGCCGCCGTGGCCCGTCTGACCGAACTGCAGACGGCTGTCACACAGCATTTGACGACCCTGGGCACCGCACTGGAGGCGCCCATCGCCCGCCTGATCGAAACCGCCTCCGAAGCGCCCAGGGCGGCTGCCGAAGTCATTGGCCAGCTGCGCCAGGAAATCTCGGTCAGCGTGGCACGCGACAACGCCCTGCTCGAAGAGCGCAGCCGCATCCTGGACACACTCAACACCCTGCTGGACGACATCCACCACGCCTCCAGCGAGCAGCGCGGCGTGATCGATGCCCTGGTCACGTCGAGCCAGGATGCCCTGGCACAGGCCAGCAGCGAGTTCCAGAGCCATGTGGCCACCGAAACCGGCAAACTGGGCGACATCGCCGCACAGGTCACCGCCAGCGCGGTGGATGTGGCCAGCCTGGGCGAGACCTTCAGCTTTGCGGTTCGCAGTTTCAATGAGACCCATGTACAGCTGATCGCCAACCTGCAGCGCATCGAGGCCGCCATCGGCCAGTCCATGGCCCGCAGCGACGAGCAACTGGCGTATTACGTTGCGCAGGCCCGCGAAATCATCGACCTGAGCATCGGCAGCCAGAAAGACGTCCTCGAGGCACTGCAGAAGCACCCGTCGCCAGGAGCAGCCTGATGCGGGAACTGGAAGCCGAAAGCGACCACACGAACCCCGCGTGGATCGCGTTTGCCGACCTGATGACCGGCCTGCTCGGCGCCTTTGTGCTGCTGCTGGTCGGGGTCATGGCCACCCAGCTGGAGATGGCCTCCACCCTAGAAGCCGAGGTCCAGAAGCGCCAGGCCGAGGAACAAAAGCGCCTCTCGCTGGAGCAGGCCCTGGCCATACCGCTGGCGTCGGGCCGGATCACCCTGCAGGACGGCCGCATCGGCATCAGCGGCAAATTGCTGTTCGAGCTGAACTCGGACAAGCTTGAACCCGAAGGCCGCCAGCTGCTCAGGAGCCTGGTGCTGCCGCTCAGGACTTACCTCGCCTCGCGCGATGAGATCCTGATGGTCAGCGGCTTCACCGACGACCAGAGCATCAAGAGCCGCAACAGGAAATTCGAGGACAACTGGGAGCTTTCGGCCCAGCGGGCCCTCACGGTCACGCGCACCCTGATCGAGGAAGGGATGCCCCCCGCCATGCTCTTTGCGGCAGCCTTTGGCCAGCAGCAGCCCCTGGTGCCCAACACCAGCGAGCAGGCCCGCGCACAGAACCGCCGCGTCGAGATCGCCCCGGTGCCGCGCGCGGCCAAGACGGCCCAGGCCGCCCCGCAGCGATGAGCCAGGCCTGCGTACAAAGGCTGATGGCCCTGCGCGAAGCCGGGATGCACAGCCGCGATCCGGTGGGCTGGCATTACCTGCAGACGCTCTCGAGCCGCACAGCGGTGCAGACCGGTGCGGCACAGGCGCTGCTGGAAGAAAAGCTCTGCTCGGCGATCGATGCGTTCGAGGCGGGAGTTCAGCAGCCGCTGCCAGCGCACCGACCCAAACCGCCTGCGGCATCTGCGCTGGCGCAGCTGGTGCAGGACATGCAGGGGGACCGTACCCTCCGCTCTGCACCAGCGGCGCAGCACGGCAGCGCAGCCTCTGCCTCCCGCCTGCCGGCCGAAAGCACGAAGATCCGGCAATTTCGCCGCCAACTGCACAGCATGGGCGTACAGAAACAGGTGCGTCAGGCGGTCGCCCAGGCGCCGCAGAATGCCGGTCCGATCAATTCGCACATGCTGACCCTCCGGGCCCTGGTCCTGTTGCGCGATCTGTCGCCCCATTACCTGGAACGCCTGATGACGCAGGTGGACACCCTGCTGCGCCTGGAAGATGCCCAGAAGCTGCGTGCTCAGCCCAGCCGCAACCGCGCCTCCGTCAAGAACAAGCGCTGAAGCGTGCTGATCACCTTAAGATCTCGTACCGAGATTCCCTTTCAGAGAAAGCCCGCCGTGAACACAGCCCTCCTGAAATCTGCGGCCCTGACCGCTGCATGGATGACCCTCAGCCCCTGGGCAGGGGCTCAGACCGCTCCAGCGGCAGGCGAGAAGATTTACCAGCAACTGTGCATCGCCTGCCATGCCACTGGCGTGGCCAACGCCCCCAAGGTGGGCGACCGCCAGGCCTGGAAACCCCTGATCGCCGAGGGGCAGGTCACCCTCACGGCCCACGGCTGGGCGGGCGTGCGGGCCATGCCTGCGCAGGGCGGCGACCCGAAACTGGGGATAGAGGACTTTGCGCGGGCGCTGGCCTGGATGGTCAGAAGCTCCGGCGGCACCTGGAACGACCCCGACCCGGAAACCCTCAAGGCAATCCGCAAGGAAGCGCGTGAGCGGGTGCAGAAACAGTCTGCCGCCCGCCGCAAACTGCTCGAGGAACCCGCACGCTGAACCTCTGGCACGGGGCGCCAGCTTGCCAATGCCGGATGACCCTCAGCCGATGCGCGGCAGGACCACCCACTGGCCATCGGCACGCACGATCCGGATGCGGCCTGCAAACACCGCCTCGATGGCTTCGCGGGTAGCGGCCTGATCGCAAGGCCCATGGTGCACCACGTTCCCCGCATCCATCACCACCACATCGTCGGCATGCAGGGCCATGCCGATCTCGTGCAGCACACTCACCACCGTCGTGCCCTGGGCCTTGAGGCAGTGCACCTGCTCGAGCCAGTCCACCTGGTGCGGTGGGTCCAGGTTGGACAGTGGTTCGTCCATGAGCATCAGCGGCGCGTTGCCCGCCAGGGCCCGCGCCAGCAGCACACGCTGGCGCTCGCCACCCGAGAGTTCGCCCAGGCTGCGCTCGCGCCATGCCCAGGCCTGCGTGGCCTGGAGCGCGGCCTCGACCATGGCATGGTCTGCAGGGCCGGGCGCAGGCCACCAGCCCTGGTGCGGCAGACGGCCCAGCATGACCACATCGAGCACCCGCAGGTCCAGCGCTGCCGGTTCGCCCTGCCCCAGCCAGGACAGCTGCAAGGCCCTTGCACGCCGGGGGACGTCCTGCAAAGGCACCCCCTGCCAGAGGATACGGCCCTCGCTGGGCAGAAGGCCCGCCAACGCCTTGAGCAAGGTGGACTTGCCGGCGCCATTGGGTCCGACCACCGCAGTCCAGCGTCCCGCCTGCACCGTCAGGTCGATGCCGTGCAGCACCTCCCGTCCACCGAGAGCGACCACCAGACCGTGGGCTTGCAGTGCCTGGCTCATGCGCGTCCTCCAGCTGCAGGCTTCATGCGCCAGAGCAGATAGAGGCCACCGAGCACCGCCGTCAGCACCCCCACCGGCAGGTCCTGCGGTGCCAGCGTCCAGCGGGCCAGCACATCGGCCAGCAGCAGCAAGGTCCCGCCCATCAGCGCCGAGAGCCAGAGCAGACCGGCATGCGTGCAGCGCAGCAGCGAACGCACGGCATGGGGCGCCGCCAGCCCGACAAAGGCAATCAGGCCCATCTGGGCGACCGCAGCAGCCGTGGCCAGGGCCATCGCGGCCACCAGCCACAGACGCGCCTGCGCCAGGGGCAGGCCCAGGCTCTGGGCTGTCGGCTCCCCCAGGGTGAGCGCATCGAGCACCGGTGACAGCGCCCAGGACACCCCCAGCGTGAGCAGCAAGGACAGCGCCATCAGGCCGCTGGACGTCCAACCCACGAACGAGGTCGAGCCCAGCATGAAGCCCTGCATGGCCTGCAAGACACGCGGCTCGAGCAGCGCCACCAGAGACGCCAGCGCGCCCAGCACCACCCCCACCACCACGCCCGCAAGCAGGAGTCGAAGGGTCTGCTGCACGCCGCGCGCGAGCATGAGCGTGAGCGCCACCGCCAGCACGGCACCCGCAAAGGCCGCGGCCGTCATGCCCAACCGGGGCAGCCAATCGATCGCCAGCACAGAGCCGCCGAACAGGCTCAGGCAGAGGCTCAGCCCGAGCGAGGCGCCCGAGGCACTGCCCAGCAGGTAGGGATCGGCCAGCGGATTGCGGAAGAGGCCCTGGGCAATGGCGCCGGCCAGCCCCAGCAGGGCACCGCCCAGCCAGGCGCCCAGGCTGCGGGGCAGACGGATGTCCATCACGATCTGCGCCATGACCGGGTCCTGGCCCGCCGTCCACCACGCCTCCCAGCCCTGGCTGCCCACCGCGGTGCCCAGCAGCAGACCGGCCAGACCGACCAGCAGCAACACGAGCGACATGGGTGCAGTGGATGTGCCGCGCATCACCGCTGACCTCCAGCGCTGCGGTGGAGGCATTGCACCATCAGCATCGCCGCATCCGCCATGCGCGGGCCCGGACGCACCACGATATCGGCCTGGTCGGGGGCAAACACGCACAGGCGATCTTCACGCACGGCGCGCAATTGTGACCAGCCCGGGCGCTGCAGCATGCCCTGGCGCGAACTGTCCCCGGCCATGATCACATCGGGCTGGGCACGCACCACGAATTCCGGGTTGATCTGCGGAAACGGCCCCATTGCAGCAGGCAGGATGTTGCCCACGCCCAGCCGCCGCAAGGTCTCGCCGATGAAGGACGACTCGCCCGCGCCGTGCGGCACCGGGCTGACCTCGAAGTACACCCGCAGGCTGCGCGCCTGCGGTGTCAGCGATTGCGCAGCGGCCTGCACCCCGGCGTCGATCTCGCGCCAGACGCCATCGGCTTGCACACGGGGCAGGCCCAGCGCCTCGCCCACCGTGCGCAGCACCCGCTGCACATCGGCATGCGTGCGCGGCTCAAGCCGCAGGACCGTGATGCCCAGGGCCTGCAGGCGCTCGACCCCTCGGGTGGAGCCCGCCAGCAGGACCAGATCGGGCTTTTGCGCCAGGATGCTTTCGATGTTCGGGTCCAGACCGCCCCCCATGCGCGGCAGGGTCCTGACCCGTTCGGGCCAGTTGGAATAGCGGTCCACCCCGACCAGACGCTGGCACTGCCCCAGCGCGCAGACGGTTTCGGTCAGCGCGGGCAGCAGGCTCACGATGCGCTGTGGTGGCGCAGCGATCTCGACTTTTTGCTGCGCATCGTCGAGTACGGTCACCGCATGGCTGGCGCTGCACAGCAGGCACAGCCACAGGCAGAGACACCGCAGGAATTGTTCACCCATGGCGCTGCGCCCATTCGCAAAAGATGCGGTGCAACTGTGCCACCCCATCGGTCAGCGCCGCCGGTCCGGGCTGCAGGATGTCGACCGACTTGATCTCGAAGAGCTGTCCATCCCGCACCGCCGGCACGTTTTGCCAGCCAGGGCGGGCTGCGACCTTTTCGGGGCGGAACTTCTTGCCGCACCAGGAACCCACCACGATGTCGGGCGCGCGGTCCACGATGGTCTGGCCATCGGCAATGATGCGGTCCTTGCCCAGCGACTGCACCGCGAGTTCAGGAAATACATCGTCCCCGCCTGCGATGCCGACGAGCTCCGAGACCCAGCGGATGCCGCTGATGTGGGGCTCGTCCCACTCCTCGAAATACACCCTGGGGCGACGCTTGAACGTGGCCGCCGTCTGACGGAGGGTCTCCAGCTGCGCCTGCATCTGAGCGATCCGCTCGAGCGCCTGCTCGGCCTGCCCCACCATGGCCCCCACCTGGTAGAGCATGGCAAAAATCTCGGGCACGCTGCGCTGGTTGAAGACCGTCACCTGCACACCCGAGCGGATCAGGGCAGCGGCAATATCGGCCTGCAGATCGGAAAAGCCAAAGACACAGTCCGGCTGGAGCGCCAGGATTTTGTCGATCCTGGCGCTGAGAAAGGCACTGACTTTGGGCTTTTCCTCACGGGCCCGGCGCGGACGCACCGTGTAGCCCGAGATGCCGACGATGCGATGCGCCTGCCCCAGCAGGTACAGCCACTCCGTCGTTTCCTCTGTAAGACAGACGATGCGTTGAGGCAAAAGGGCATGCATGGGGCTGGATGTCCTCAGCGCTGGGTTTTCCAGTTCATGCCAACAAACAAGGCGCGGGGGAGCTGGTTGTAGCCATAGGCGGTCTGGTAGCTGCTGTTGGTGGCATTCTCAACGCGACCGTACAGGATCCACTGGCGTGACAGGGCATAGCGGGCCGTCAGGTCCAGCAGCATGGCACTGGCCAACCGGGGCTTGCCCTCAATGTCCGGACGTGCGCCCATGTAGCGCAGGCTGGCACCCAGGGTCAGCGGGCCCAGGGCTTGAGAGATCGATGTGGATGCCAGGGTCTTGGCGCGCCGCACCAGTGGCTGGCCGGTCGCCTCGTTGACCGGGTCCTGCAGGGTCAGGCTGCTGCGAAGGTCAGTGGCGCCGATGCGGCCGTTGTAACTCATCTCCAGGCCCTTGTTGCGGGCGCTGCTGATGTTGCTAAAGCGCCAGGAATCCATGTCGTAGAGCAGCAGGTCACGCGTGCGGGTATCAAACCAGGTCGAGCGCCAGCGGTGGTTGCCATGGCTCCACTGCAAACCCAGTTCGCCGGTCCTGGCCGTCTCCGGACGCAGGTCCGGATTGCCGCTGTAAGGGTCAAAAAGGTAGCCCAGAGGCGGCACATTGAACGCCGTGGCGTAACTGGCAATGACTTTCCACTGCGGCCTCAGGTCATAGCCGTACCCCAGGTAGACCGAATCCTTGCTGGCAAGGCCTTGCACATCATCGTGCCGGAGGTTGAACTGGGCACTGTGGGCCGCATGGCTGTAGACCAGACCGGCATACATGGCGTCAGCCGTGCGTTGACGCGACAGGCCCGAGACACCGTCGGTCGCGGTATCGATGCTCTGGCTCTGGTGGTCCAGTCCGCCAGACAACACGAACGACTGCCACTTGAGCTGGTGGGTCCAGGACAACAGGCGGGTGCGGGTCTGCGCCCGGGTGGTGAAATCGTACCCCCCGACGGTGGCCGTGGTGTTGCGCTCGCTGGCGTCCGAGTAACTCAGACGGCTGTGCCAGTCGTCGCCCAGACGTCCACTCCAGTACAGCGTCTGGTTGTCGATCAATGAGGCCCCCTTGTGCATGTCGCTTGCCAGGGAAAAACTGCCAGGCACATCGTAGTCAAAACGACCATCGAAGCGCGTCGAGCGCAGCCCCAGTTTGGCATCCGGACTCAGGTCGTAGCTCAGGTGCACGCTGTGGTTGTGGTTGCGGTAACCGTCGCGGTCCGGGTTGGCGTTGAGGGTCTGTGAGGGGTTGGTCGCGTTGATGCCCTCGGTGGTGACCCTGGCCACCGAGATCGCATAGCCCAGATCACCCTGCTTGCCCTGTGTGCCCAAATGCCAGCGGGATGTGCCCAGGGATCCTGCCTCGATCGAGGCTTGAGCGGAAGCACCAGCCTGTGGCTGTCGCGTGAAAAGCTGGATCACCCCGCCGACGGCACCGCTGCCATGAATTGCAGAGACGTTGCCGCGCACAATTTCGATGCGCTCGAGCTGGTCAAGCATGATGTGTTCGAGACTGACCGCGCCAGTGGTGTCCTGTTTGCTCATGGGCACGCCATCCACCAGCACCAGCACCTGCAGGGATGCAGAACCACGCAGAAATGCGGTGGCCTGACTGCCCCGGCCACCACTTTGGCTGAACTGGAAGCCAGCCTCGCGGGCCAGCAGCGCAGGCAAATCCAGCAGCTGGGATTGTTCGATGACATCGCGACCGATCACCGTGGTGTGCGGCAGGGCATCGGAGACGATCTGCTCGGTGCGGCTGGCAGTGACCACCAGCTGGGGGGAGACGCCCTGTGCCAGGGACGGCTGTGTGGTGAGAACGGCCAGGCCAAGCGCCGGGGCCAGCGTGCGCACAGTGTGCGATCGGGCAAAACGGTTGTTCATAGATGGAAACCATGGAAATGCCCTCACCGCCTTCCCCGACAGTGCATGGGCTTCACGGCATGCCTTGCGGTCACGCCACCTTGTTGGCCGGTATCCGGGCTGGCAGATTCGACCTTCATCGCCTTCCCGGTCACCTGTTTCAGGGCAGCCAGTGGCTTGTGGGATGAAAGCGGGGCGCGGTGGACACCGTGCCCGTCTGCTTACCGTTGCGGGGGCAGCGCAGGTTAGGCGTGCTTGCGGGGCAAACCCTCCTGCTTCCCGTTGAACTGCGGGCCGTGAACCAGCCTGCGAGCACCAACATGAGGTGATTTTACCGGCCTGGCTGTCACCAGGCCTACAAACAGGGGGGCGGTTCGGTGTTGCTTGATGGACCGCCTACAATGACGCATCCCACTGCGCAACCCATGCCATGGCCAATCACGACCTCATCGACCTCATTGCCGATCGTGTGGAACACCTGCTGCTCCGCCACGAGGAGTTGCAGCGCACCAATGCCTTGCTGCTCGAGCAGGTCCAGGCCCTGGCCGTCGAGCGCGACCAGCTCAGGTCCAGGCTGTCGGCAGCGCGTGCGCGGGTGGATGCGCTGATCGACCGGCTACCGGCCGCTTCCCCCTCCTCCGAGTCCTCCACATGAGTGCCAAACAGATCGAAGTCCAGATCATGGGACAAAGCTACCTTCTGGGCTGCCCGGAAGGGGGAGAGGAACGACTGCAAGCCGCCGTTGGCCGCGTGGACAAGGCCATGTGCCAGATCCGTGATGCAGGCAAGATCAAGGCCCGCGACCGCATCGCCGTACTGGCCGCGCTCAACCTGGCGTTTGACCACCACGATGGCGCCACCGCCAGTGCACAGGGCGCTGCAGTACAAGCGCAGGCACCCGACGTGCCCACTGCCACCAGTGAACGCCTCTCGCAACTGCTGCAGCGGCTGGACCAAGCCCTCGGCCGCGACGGCCAGTTACTCTGAACGCTGGTCGACAAACCCACCCACCGGATCGCAGCAGCGACCCCACTGAAGGCCTACAATGGGCTCGTCTGCGGTGCACGCCGGGCTTTATATTTCCTTGAACCAATGCTCATTGAGCTCGGGCTTGGTACATCGGCTGGTGAGCGTGATCGTCTCGCGTCAGATGAACCCAACGCCAGCCTGCCCTCGCCCACCTGAACCCCCGGTTCAGGATGCCGGTCCGGTGGCACTCGCAGACACCTTCTTCACCAGCGGCGCACTCCCATGACGTTTGAACCCTCCCTGATCCTCGAACTGGCCGTGCTGGGCTTGTGCACAGGCTTTCTCGCGGGCCTGCTGGGCATTGGCGGCGGCATGATCATGGTGCCGTTCCTGACCTGGCTGCTCGGTCAGCGGGGCGTGAGCCCCGACCTGGCCGTCAAGATGGCGATTGCCACCTCGATGGCGACCATCATCTTCACCAGCGTCTCCAGTGTGCGTGCCCACCACAAGAAAGGCGCCGTGCGCTGGGACCTGGTCAAGGGCCTGGCTCCGGGCATCGTGCTGGGCAGCCTGCTGGGCAGCCTGGGCATCTTCGCCGTGGTCAAGGGCACCTCACTGGCCTTGTTCTTTGCGGCTTTCGTTGGATTCTCGGCCACCCAGATGTTCCTGGACAAAAAGCCGGCCCCCACGCGACAGATGCCCGCATTTGCCGGCCAGCTCGGCGCAGGCGGCCTGATCGGCCTGCTGTCGGGGCTGGTGGGCGCTGGCGGCGGCTTCATCAGCGTGCCCTTTATGACCTGGTGCAATGTGGCCATCCATAACGCGGTGGCCACCAGCGCGGCCCTGGGTTTTCCGATTGCCCTGGCCAACGTGGCTGGCTACATCGTCAGCGGCTGGTCGCTGGGTGATCTGCCACCCTACTCCTTTGGCTACCTGTGGACGCCGGCCCTGGTCGTCATCGCCAGCTGCAGCGTGTTCATGGCCCCGGTCGGTGCAGCCACCGCCCACAAGCTGCCGGTCAAGCAGCTCAAGCGCGTCTTTGCCGTCGTGCTCTACCTGCTGGCGGCCTACATGCTCTACAAGGGCCTGGCCGCCTGATCACGCCGGGGTGATGCACCACGGGGCCTGGTCGTGCACCAGCCCCATCCACAAGCCCCAGGCGGAAAACGCGAATAGGGCCAGACCGGCCAGCCGCATGCCCCAGGTACCATCGCCCAGGGCCTGCAGACGCAGCCACAACCAGGGACCGACCCAGAGGCTCAGGCTGCTGCCAATGGCAAACAGCCCCATGGTCAGGGCGCCGTCGAGCGGATGGCCACTCAATGCCGCCACCATCAGGGCGGAATACAGCAAACCGCACGGCATCAGGGCCCAGAGCACTCCGACCAGCAGCGGGGCCAGCGTCCTGCGCCGATCGTGCAGCTGTCGCACACGGGTCCAAAGCCGCCGGGCAGGCTGCTCCAGCCACACGGGTTGTCTGGCCTGCAGCACCAGCACCACCCCGAGGGCCATCGCCGTCAGGTGCAGCAAGGTCCAGAGGGGTCGAATCGCCGCCGACTGGGTGGTGAGCCAGCCCAGACCCTGCACACTGAACGCCGCCAGCCCGCCCAGCAGGCTGTAGCCCAGCAGGCGGCCGAGCTGAAAAGCACCGAGGGCCTGGTGCCGACGCGCTCCGGCCGCCTTGGCCAGGCCAGCGCAGGCAGCGCCACACATGGCCACGCAATGGGGGCCTCCTGCCAGGCCCATCAGGAGGGCCGTCAAGGCCAGAGAGCTTTGCATGCCCCGATGCTACGGGATCAGAGGATCCGGGAGAACTGGGCCTGGCTGCGGCCCTGTTGCAGGTAGCGGTCGAACACCATGGCCACGGCCCGTACGAAAAACCAGCCCTTGTCCGTGATCCGGATGCCGCTCAAGCTCAGGTCCACCAGACCCTGCGCCTGCAGCGCGGTCAGCGCCTGCATTTCGCGGGAGAAGTAGCTGGTGAAATCGATCAGCCATGCCAGATTGATCGACTCGAACTGCAGTTCACCCTGGCACATCAGGGCCATGATCACGGCGCGACGGACCATGTCGTCACGGCTGAGGGTCAGGCCGCGCACCACCGGCAGATGCCCCTGGTCCAGGGCATCGCAGTACTCCTCGAGCGTCTTGGCGTTCTGGCTGTAGGTGGCGCCCATGCGGCCGATGGCCGAAACACCGAGGGCCACCAGGTCACAGTCGGGCTGGGTGCTGTAGCCCTGGAAATTGCGGTGAAGCCGCCCCTGGCGTTTGGCCACCGCCAAGGCATCGTCCGGCAGGGCAAAGTGGTCCATGCCGATGTAGACGTAGCCCGCTTCGGTGAAGGCATCGAGGGACTGCGCGAGCATGGACACCTTGGCAGCAGCCAGCGGCAGTTCGGCGACGTGGATGCGGCGCTGCGGCTTGAAACGCTCGGGCAGGTGGGCATAGGCATAGAGCGCGATGCGGTCGGGCCGCAGCTCCTTGACCTGGGCCAGTGTCCGCGCAAAGGACTCCGGGGTCTGCAAGGGCAGGCCGTAAATCAGGTCCACATTGACCGATTCGAAGCCCAGCTCGCGGGCCGCTTTCACCATGGCAAACACCTTGTCCGCCGGCTGCACACGGTGGATGGCCTTCTGCACCGCTGGATCAAAGTCCTGTACACCAAAACTCAGGCGGTTGAAGCCCAGTTCGGCCAGCACGGCCAGGCGCTGTTCATCCACGGTGCGCGGATCGACCTCGACCGAATACTCGCCGCCCGGGACAAACTGGAAATGGCGGCGCAGCATCGCCAGCAGCTCGCGCAGCTCCTCATCGCTCAGGAACGTCGGCGTGCCCCCGCCGAGGTGCAGCTGGCTGACGGCGTGTCCGCTGCCCAGGTGCGCCACCTGCAGCTCCACCTCCCGGGCGAGGTATCGCAGGTAAGTTGCGGCGCGGTCCTTGTGCCTGGTGATGATCTTGTTGCAGGCGCAGTAGTAGCACAGCGACTCACAGAACGGGATGTGCACATACAGCGACAGCGGCTGGCGTTGCAGGCGTGTGGCTTGCCTGCGCTGCTCGAGGGCCTGGACGCTGTCGGCTGCGGTGAAGGCTTCCACGAAGCGGTCGGCCGTCGGGTACGAGGTGTAACGCGGGCCCGGCACATCAAAGCGGGTCAGCAATTCGGGCGTGATGACGGACATGGTGCGCGCGCGGCCAGTGGTTGTAAGGATGCCAGGGACTGTGCCGGTGTATACCTTCTGGAGTCTTGACCCACATCAACCGAATCCTTAAATTGGTTTGATGCCGGTCATCCTCCGTGGAAACCCTGATTTTTTGGTGTCCAATAGCGGGTGTTGATCCAAGGCAAGACCGACCCGCGAGAAAGTCATCGACATGAACACTCAAGCCATCAAAGTCGCCTGCTCCAACTGCAATCTGCGCGAGCTGTGCATGCCCGTGGGACTCAGCAGCCAGGACATGCACCGGCTCGACGACCTGGTGGCCACCCGCCGCAAGGTCAAGCGTGGCTCCACCCTGTTCACCAATGGCGAACAGTTCACCTCGCTGTATGCCATCCGCACCGGCTTCTTCAAGACCTGCCTGGCCACCGAAGACGGCCGTGACCAGGTGACCGGCTTTCAGATGGCGGGCGAGATCATCGGCCTCGATGGCATCGTCAACGACCACCACACCTGCGACGCGGTCGCGCTCGAAGACGCGGAAGTCTGTGTGATGCCTTTTGACCGCATCGAGGAACTCTCGCGAGAAGTCACCGCCCTGCAAACCCATGTGCACAAGATCATGAGCCGCGAGATCGTGCGCGAGCACGGCGTGATGCTGCTGCTGGGCAGCATGCGGGCCGAAGAACGCCTGGCGGCCTTTCTGCTCAACCTGGTGCAACGCCTGCACGCACGTGGCTTTTCTCAATCCGAGCTGGTGCTTCGCATGACGCGCGAGGAAATTGGCAGTTACCTCGGCCTCAAGCTGGAGACCGTCAGCCGGACTTTCTCGAAATTTGTGGAAGAAGGCATGGTCGAGGTCAAGCAGCGCCATGTGCGCATCCTCAGCACCGATGCCTTGCAGCGTCTGGTCAATCACCAGACGGCGGTCTGCCACTGAACTGCACCGTTGGGTCTGCGGCACCGCCTGACGGCAGGTTCATCCGCAGTGGCGTTCGCAATCCTGGGGGCGCTGGTCCCGGGGCACCGGACAGCGGTTGACCTCGAAAGGTGACAGCGACAGCAAGGTGGTCAGCGCGCTGGACAGCATGGTCAGGCCCCAGAACGCAAAGAAGGCCAGGGTGTAGACACCCGAGCGGCTGATGGCAAGCGGTTGGCCCCACCAATGCAGGTCCTGCGGGTCCACCAGACCGAACACCAGGATTTCCAGCAGGCCGGCCACCAGAAATGCCGGCCATGCAATCCACATCCAGCGCTGCATCCTCATGTTCTGTCTCCTCAGGGCTTGATCAGGGTTTGGCTGGCGCAGCGGCTGGCAAGGTTCCGGTGGCCGCATGGTTGCGGGCCTGGACTGCTGGTGCCTGACCGATGTCGGCGCCCTGCCCCTGCACCAGGGTCGGCAGGACCGGATCGGGGCTGCGAACGGCCAGGTAAAAAGTGATGACCCCTGCCACCACCACAGTGGCCGGACCGGCAATCAGCAGCCAGACATGGCCGAAGGACCACCAGGGGCGAGGCGTTTGGGAAGAATTGCTGGATGGGCTCATGGGTTTTCCTGACAGATCAACGGGGCACCATGAAGACCGATTTTTCCTCGATCTCCCCGACCACCTGCTGACCAGGTTCGTACGACTGGATATGGAAATGGATCGGGTGTGCGCCAGGCTGAGCAGCATCGTAGGGCAATTGCAGACGCACCGACACCCAGCGCGATTCGGTGGCCGGTACCGGCACATCCGCCTCGGTCACGATGCGCAGCCCCGGCAGACCCAGCGCGGCCAGCTTGAAGTGCAGTGGTTTTTCGGCGGCGTTCATGATCTGTAGACGGTAGACGTTCTCGATCTGGCCTCCGGCCACGATGCGGGCCAGCGCGGCGCGGTCACGCACCACATCGACCTTGAAGGGCTGGCGCATGGCCAGGCTGGACAACAGGGCCACCGTGACCAACAGCAGTATGCCCGTGTAGAGCAACACGCGCGGACGCAGCACGCGGCGCCAGGTCTGCTCACGGCTCCAAGCGCCGGCCAGGGCGTTCTGGGTCGAATACTTGATCAGGCCCTTGGGGTAGCCCACTTTCTCCATGACGGTATCGCACACATCAGCGCACGCACCGCAGCCAATGCATTCGTATTGCAGGCCCTGACGAATGTCGATGCCGGTGGGACAGACCTGCACGCACAGGCTGCAGTCCACGCAGGCGCCCAGGCCCAAGGCCTTGGGGTCAGCCTTTTTCGAGCGGGCACCTCTGGGTTCGCCACGACCTTCGTCATAGGTCACGATCAGCGTGTCCTTGTCGAACATGGCGCTCTGAAAGCGTGCGTAAGGACACATGTACTTGCAGACCTGCTCCCGCATGAATCCGGCGTTGCCATAAGTGGCCAGGGCGTAGAAGAACACCCAGAACACTTCCCAGGAGGACATGTTGCCGGTGAAGAATTCCAGGCCCAGGTCACGGATGGGGGTGAAATAGCCGACGAAGGTGAAACCGGTCCAGATCGCGATGCCGATCCAGACAATGTGCTTGAACCACTTCTTGAACAGTTTCTCCATCGACATGCCTGCGGCGTCGAGCCGGATGCGGGCCGATCGGTCACCCTCGATGCTGCGCTCGACCCAGAGGAAGATTTCGCTGTAGACGGTCTGCGGGCAGGCATAGCCGCACCACAGACGTCCTGCCACCGCCGTGAAGAGGAACAGCGAGAACGCCGAGATGACCAGGATCGCCGTCAGGTAAATGAAGTCCTGCGGATACAGCACCAGTCCGAAGATGTAGAAGCGGCGTGCGCCCAGATCGAACAACACGGCCTGGCGTTGCCCCCACTCCAGCCAGGGCAGGCCATAGAAGACCAGCTGGGTGAGCCACACCAGCACCCAGCGCCAGTAGGCAAAGCGTCCATGCACGCTGCGCGGGTAGATCTTCTTGTGGGCCGCGTACAGAGAGACCATCGCCTGTGTGCTGTCCTCGGCATCCGCAACGACAGCGGGAACGGGCACCAGGGGAATGGTCTTTGGCTGTGGCTTTTCGGGAGACGGCACATCGGATCCTGTTAATAAGGCCAGGGCCCCGGTCGGGGCCCTCGGGCTGCGGGCTTACCTGACGGCTGCGGTCTTGGCCTGGCTCAGACCCCAGACATAGCTGGTCAGGACATGGATCTGCCCCTCGGTGAGCTTATGGCTCTGCGCTGGCATCTGGTTGTTCTTGCCGTTGTTGATCATGGCCACAATGGCGCTCTCACCCCAGCCATGGAGCCAGACATCATCGGTGAGGTTGGGTGCCCCCAGGGCCGTGTTGCCCTTGCCGTCCGATCCATGGCAGGCAGCGCATGCGCCAAATTTGGATTTGCCCAGTGAAGCACGCAATGAATCATGCGGGCTGCCAGACAGACTCAGGACGTAATGGGCCACATTGCGAACATCGTCCGGCGAACCTACCGCAGCTGCCATGGGCGGCATCATGCCGTTGCGTCCCTGGGCCAGGGTTTCCCTGATTTTCTCGGGTGAGCCGCCGTGCAGCCAGTCGACATCAGTGAGGTTCGGAAAGCCCTTGCTGCCGCGGGCATCGGAGCCGTGGCATTGGGCGCAGTTGTTCATGAACAGGCGATCGCCAATGGCCATGGCCTGGGGGTCCTTGGCCACCTCGGACACCGGCATGGCCTGGAACCTGGCGTAAAGGGGCGCCACCTGTGCGTTGGCCTTGCTCACTTCAGCCTCGTACTGTCCGCTGGAAGTCCAGCCAAATTTGCCGGCAAAGTTGCCGGCACCAGGATAGAAAGCCAGATAGACAAGAGCAAACACAATGGTGATGACGAACAAGCCCACCCACCAGCGCGGCAGCGGGTTGTTCATCTCACGCAGATCGCCATCCCAGACGTGGCCGGTGGTGTTGTCATTGGCCGTCATGGCCTTGGCCTTGCCACTGAACCAGAGCAGCAGCAGGCAGGCGATGATGGAGACCAGCACAAGGCCGGCCACATAAAGGTGCCAGAAATGGCCGATGAAGTCACTCATATGGATTCCTTGATACGGGGGGGCGTGCAGGAAGCAGCTCAGTCGTCCTGACCGAAGGGCAGCCGTGCCGCCTCGTCAAAGCGGGCCTGGTTGCGGCGGGCCATGGCCCACCAGACGATGCCGAAGAAGACCGCGAAGGCCGCGAGGGTCACGATCGAGCGCAGGGTGTTGATGTCCATGATGGTCCTCAATCAGTTGCGAATGGAGCTGAAGATCTGTCCCGCAAAGTCACAAATCAGTTGGGGACAGCGCTGAAGATCTGTCCCGCAAAGTCACAAATCAGTTGGGGACAGAGCTGAAGATCTGTCCCGCAAAGTCATTTATTTGCGGTGGATGCCCAGACCCTGCAGGTAGGCAATCACGGCATCGAGCTCGCTTTTGCCCTTGACCTCTTCGGCGGCCTTGGCGATCTCTTCGTCGCTGTAGGGTGCGCCCAGGGTGCGCAAACCCGCCATGTGGGCAGCGATCGTGGTGTGGTCCACGGTGTTCTTCTCCAGCCAGGGGTAGGCGGGCATGTTGGACTCGGGCACCAGGTCACGCGGGTTGGTCAGGTGGATCCGGTGCCATTCGTCGCTGTAGCGGCCGCCGACTCGGGCGAGGTCGGGCCCGGTGCGTTTGGAACCCCACTGGAAGGGATGGTCGTAGACGAATTCACCGGCCACCGAGTACGGGCCGTATCGCAGTGTCTCGGCGCGGAAGGGGCGGATCATCTGCGAGTGGCAGTTGTAGCAGCCCTCGCGGACATAGATGTCGCGACCGGCCACCTGCAGCGCGGTGTAGGGCTTGAGACCTTCGATGGGCTGCGTGGTGGATTTCTGAAAGAACAGGGGCACGATCTCGACCATGCCGCCAAACAGCAGCACGATCAGGATCAGCACGATCATCAGGAAGTTGCTGGTTTCGACCTTCTCATGCGAGAGGCCGCCTGTGGATTGGGGTTGAGCCATGTTGTTTTACTCCTCAGGCGTGGGCGGCAGCAGCCGGAATCTGGACATCGACCGAGCGGCCTGCCGTGGCGGTCTTCACCGTGTTCCAGAGCATCAGGACCATGCCGCCCAGGTAAAGCAGTCCCCCCAGCAGCCGCAGCACATAGAAGGGGAAGGTGGCCTTGACGGACTCCACGAAGGTGTAGGTCAGGGTGCCGTCCGCATTGACGGCGCGCCACATCAGGCCCTGCATCACGCCAGCAATCCACATGGCGGCGATGTAGATCACGATGCCAATGGTGGCGGTCCAGAAGTGGAGTTCGATGGCCTTGACGCTGTACATCTTCTTCTGGCCGAACAGGCGCGGGATCAGGTAGTACATGGAACCCATGGTCACCAGGCCCACCCAGCCCAGGGCACCGGAATGCACATGGCCCACGGTCCAGTCGGTGTAGTGCGGGAGCGCGTTGACGGTCTTGATGGACATCATCGGCCCCTCGAAGGTGGACATGCCGTAGAACGACAGGGACACGATCAGGAAACGCAGGATGGGGTCGTCACGCAGCTTGTGCCAGGCGCCCGAGAGGGTCATGATGCCGTTGATCATGCCGCCCCAGCTGGGGGTCAGCAGGATCAGCGAGAAGATCATGCCGACGGACTGGGTCCAGTCCGGCAGCGCGGTGTAGTGCAGGTGGTGCGGACCGGCCCACATGTAGGTGAAG
>JACCED012444145.1_pt1 | contig 106600 bp, 99 predicted proteins | sample 7455021 | NCBI WGS metagenome assembly JACCED01 (sample SAMN15323456, study PRJNA562643) | freshwater metagenome | isolation source: river surface water | place: USA:Blue River Watershed | collected 2017-08-19 | reverse complement strand
AGTCTTTCTTTTGAAAAAATATTTGTTTGAAGTCTTTCTAATTCAGCAAATTGTTTATTTAAATCCTTATTTTCTAATTGCAATAACTCTTCAGTTTTCAATTGATATTCTCTTCCTAAATTTGCATTAAGTAAATTATCATTAGCAGTATCAATTTTACCTTTTATATTATTATTTGTATTTGTTAAATTAAAATTATCACCATTTAAGCGTGGATTAGTATAACCACCATTATTTAAAAAATGTTCATAATTAGTAAAATGGTCAAATTTTAATGCATTTAAATTAATATTTAAATTTTTACCATAACTAATTAATTTATCCATATTAGGTTTATAAAATTTATCTTTTGATTTTTTTGAAATATTTGGATAAGGATAACTCATTTTTAATTTATGCTTCTATTTAAAAATAAGATAATTTATAAAAAAATAATTTATTTATTATATAATTTAATTTTGATTTTTCTTTATTTTATAATACTTTTACACAATTTGTACTTAAATAATTATTAAAACTACTTGATGTTGGATCCATTTCAGATTTAATATTACTATTAGTATCAGAAGAACAAATATATCTACCACTTTCTTTATATCCACTCATTTCACTACATGGTATTGTTGTGAATAAATTATTTTTACCATTCATTGGAATTCCACTAAAGTTAGGGTCAGTACTAGGTACTTTGAAATCACATTGATAATAAGTAGCACCATTTTTAGATATATGTGAGAAAAAAGGTTGTGGTCTTAAATCAACATTTTGTTGATTATATTTTTCAGGATAAGGATTGTTTACAGAAGTATCTCCATTTAACCAAACATTTGCAGAAGATTGTCTATTTAGTACTGGAACAGGAAGATTTTGTATAACACCATAACCTTCTTCTTCTTCAGATATAGGACAACCAGTAGGACATTGATAATTATTTTCAATTCCAATTAAAGTTCCTATTTTACTCTTAAGTTCATCAGCAACAGCTACTGAATATTTACTTAAAGCATCAGATGGATCTTTTATAATATAATAATAAATATAGAATAAGTAAAATAAAAATAAAAATACTGATATTATCATTAAAGTTTTACCAGGTAATTTTCCAGTAGCATTCATTGTAAATAAAGCAAAATAAATAATTACTAACAAAATAGTAGTCACTAAAACACTAATTGTTTTATCTTTTTTGTTTGCATTATCAATATTTTGAACAATTAATTCTTCTTTACTCATTATACCCTTATCTAATAATCCAGTTGTTATATAATTATTTTCAAAATTTTGGTCATATTTTAATAATAATTTATTTGTTATTGCATTTAAATTAGTATCACTATTTACTGACATTTGTTAATATTATCTCTACATTTATATTATATTTTTTAAATCAAATATAAATATTCAAAAAAAAGTATAAAATTTTTTATTATTACATTTATTTATTAGATGTTTTTGATTGTTTTGAAAAGAAAACATATGTTGTTAAAGTTATAATTAAAATTAAAAGAATAACAGCTAGTAATGTATAAATTATTTTTTTCTTATACATATTTCTTTCTTCCGCTAATTGTAACATTCTAGCACGAGTTAATACTAATTGAGTTTTTTCAGCTATCTCTGCTTCTTGTTCTTTTTGTCTCAATTGTTTTTGTGCAAGAACTAAATTTTTAGCATCATATGTTCCTGTTACACTATCATCTAATGAATTAATACTATTATTTATATTAGTTGCATAATTTGATACTTGAGTTAAATCTAAACCAGTTGCCATTTTATATAATTTCTAATATTAAATATGATTTTTTATTTAATAAAAAAAAAATCTTTACTTAATTTTAATATAAATTATAAAAATTATTATTAATAATAAAATTAAAATTAAACAAATTTCCTTTTTATTTGATATTTTCTTTAACATATTTTTATTTTCAAAACCTTCTTTATCACTTCCTATTAACACAGCTTTTTCAGCTTTTGGTATCTGACTCAATAATATATTTCCTTCAGCTGTATCAGTTAATTCTTTTTTAATTTCTTCAATTTTTATACTATTTTCAGTATTAAATCTATTAAATTTATTATCGTCAGCTTCTAATTTTTTATTTATATCAAAATAATTTTGTAAATTAACAAGATAATTAGTATAATCACCTTGATATTTATCCATAGATTTACTTGATATAGTTTTACCAATTTTATTTTTATCAATTCTTTCGGATTCATTTAATATTTTTCCTTTACCAAATGAATTAACTTTTGACCATACACATTGAGCATTTAAATCAATATAATCATTCCCTTTATTATTTTTAATTTGATTAAAACAATCTCTAATATCTAATTTATTTTCACCAAAAGCACTTTGAAATCTCTTATTAATACAAAATTTTTGTACATTTTTTTTTTGAGTTGAATTTAAACTGTTATAATTATATTTTAAATCAGTTTTAATACCACTATGATATGAATTTTGTTTTGTATTTAAAGAAGATGGATATCCTTTATATAAAGTACAATTTTTATTATTTTTATTATATGTAAATGATGTACAACTATTATTCGAAGTACAATTTAATTTACATTCTTCTAAATTAGAAACTGTTTTTGATTCTATTGTATCAATTTTATTAAATGTTGTATTATCAAAATTTTTATAATTTGAATAAGGACAAAATATATCATAATACATATCGTTATTAAAATTGCTAGAAGCTAATGCATAAACTATTGGTTTAGGAGGTGGAGGAGGTGATTTTTTTTTCTTTTCAATACCAAATGTTTTATTAAATCCTTTTGACATTTTTTTTTGAGCTTTTTTTCCTAAAACAGCTTTTTCAGCTTTTACTATTCCTTTTTGAATAGATTTACCAATACTCTTAAAAGTAGTTTTTTTTTTAAAATTTTCAATTATATCATAATTTTCATTCATTTTATAAATATTTTACTTCTAAAATAAAATTATATTTTAATTTAAAAAAAATAAGTATTTTAAAAACTTAAAATATATAATATATTTATAATTATCTATATTTAAAATGTCTGATAACAAAAAAGAAAAAATTTTATTTTTCTTAAACAAATTATTAATTATTTATAAAAAAGATCCTTTGAAAAAATTTCAAACAAAAGCTTTAATAAATGGTATAAATGTTTTAGAAAATTATAATGGAATTATATTAAATGGTAATCAACTTCAAAAAGATTTAAAAGGAATTGGTAAAGGTTTAGGAGAAAGAATTGATGAAATATTAAATACTGGAATCTTAAAAGAATGTGAATCTAATAATAACAAATTAGATATTTGTGATTTATTTAAAACAATAACAGGAGTTGGTGATAAAAGAGCAGAAGAATGGTATGAATTAGGATTTAGAACTTTAGATGATATAAAAAAAGGAATTGAAGAAAATAAAATAACTAGTACACATCATATAAATTTAGGGTTAAAATATTATGAAGATTTAAAAGAAAGAATACCAAGAAATGAAATCGATAAAGCAAAAAAAATAATTGAAAAATCATTAAAAAAAATAGACAAAGATTTAATTTTTGAAATATGTGGAAGTTATAGAAGAGGTCAAGAATCATCAGGCGATATTGATGTTATTATAAGTAATCCAAAATATAAAAATAATATTAATGATCAAAATTATTTGAAAAAAATTGTAGAATTTTTAACAAATGAAAAATTTATTATTGATCATTTAACTGAAAAAGGTGATAAAAAATATATGGGATTTTCTCGAATTAATAAAAATTCTAAAGCAAGACGAATTGATATTCGTGTTTTTGATTATGAAAATTATTGGGCAGGAATTCTTTATTTTACTGGTAATAAAGAATTTAATGTAAAAATAAGAAATAAAGCTTTAGAATTAGGTTATTCTTTAAATGAATATGGTTTAACTAATAAAGATAATAATCAAAAAATATTTTTAGAAAATGAAAATCAAATATTTGAATTATTAAAACTACCTTATTCAAGTCCATTTGAAAGAAATATTAAATAGAAAAAAATATAAAATATAAAATTAATTAATTATTTAGTTTTTTAAAAGAACATAAAACTTTTAAGATCCAAATGATTAAAATATTTAATTATTAATAAAATAATAATAATAGATACAATAACCATAATAAATCTTCCTAAATTAGTTTTATGTTGATTTTCAAAAGTTTCTTTAATATCATTTGTAAAATTATCAAGTACCATACTTTTAAGATATGGACAATTTTTACAATAAGGACAATTATTTGAACAATTGCAGTTTACTCCATAAGGACATTGTTTACAGAAAGGACATCCACCACGATGAGGACAAAACATATTTTGAAAATTTTCAGGTTTATTAAATTCATCAATTTTATCTTTAGGTTCATTAAAAACAACTGAGTTCTTACCATTCATTAAATCATCATTTTCAAAATGTTCAACTGGATTTTCGTAATCAGACCATGATTTATCAACACCTGAATCAAACATAGTTATATTAGGCATCTTTCCTAATTGTATATCAGGATTAAATTCTGGATAAGGTACATTTTTAGGAAAATCACTTATAATTGGATCATTTGTACATTCTCTTTTATTCATTTTTTCTTCATATTCTTGAGCAGTTAATGGTTGCATTGGGTTCATTACTTTATAAGGATATACATAAGTAGGAAGTCCATTTGGTGTAAATCTTTGAGGTTCCATATAAGTTTGATAATTTTTATCTTGTTGTATTTCCCAATCAGGTTGTGGATAAAATGTATTTTTATCAAAAATAACTTCTGGTTGTTGCATTTGAAGTTCACTTGGGAAAATATCTCTTGGTTGAGGTACTGTTTTTACAAAAGGAATTGTTGGTTTAGGTTTATCACTATTACCAAAAAATTCACCATCTGTATTTTGAACAGGTGGTACAACCTTATATATTTCTTTTTTCTTAAATTGTTTACTTTGAGGGGGTAATTGTTTATAATTAACACCAAATTGATTTCCTCTTGCATAATTTGAATTATCACTTCCACCTGCTTCGTTACATACTAAACCAACAACTCCTTGACCATTACTAGTTGTTAAATAACAGGCATCTTTAGTATAAGGTAAAGTATTAGTAAAAGGACATTCAGGACCTTGATAAGGAACATTTAATTGTTGAGAACGAGGAGCTGGTGGTAATTCGTTACAATATTGTACTTTATCATATTTAATATTAGGATATGGATTTAAAGGAACAGCATAAGGAGCTTTTCCATAATTTACACCTTCAGGAGCGGATGGAGCAACAGAACCTAAAATAGGAACAGGTAAAATATTAGAATGAGTATCAGATATATCATCATAAGAATATTTTAAATTTTTTTCATTATATTTTGGATTTAAATTTGGATTAATAATGTTAGACATTTTTCTTTACTTCTATTTACTATTTATATAAAAAAATTAAATTTATTTTTTTATAATTTTATTAAAAATATTTTTTATGTAAATTAATTTTTTATTTTTTTAAATTAAGAATAAAAAGGAGATTTGAAAAGAACATTGGTTCTTTTCTTATTTGACTAATCTATAATAATAAGTAAAACCTGATACATTAGAAATTCTTTCTATTTTACAAATTTGACCTGATTTCATACCATAATATTTAGCAACAGGGTCAGTTTTTAAAATTCTAGGAAGTTCACTTTTATTAAAATTTAATTGTTTTTCCTCTTCTTCTGATAAAATAGAATGTTTAGGAACCAAAATATGATGAGTTATATTAAAAACAAGATTTTCTTGTAAAAATATTTCAACATTTTTATAATTTGGTTTTTGTAATTCTTTTGTAACCATTGCATTTTCTTTTTCTTTAAGAATTAATGTGACGAAAATATTATCATCTTGATATTTTTCAATAATTTTTGTCATTAAATCTTTTAAATTATTTTTACTAAAACTTTTACCATAATAAAAATGTAAATAAACTTTTTTATTTTTTTCAGTATCATGAATATAAATATCAATATTATTTTCATTGTACTGAACTTTAAATTGTTCAAATGTAATATTTAATTCAACAGGTACATTTAAACCTCTATCTCCAATCATTTCTAAAGCTGTTTTACGAACTTTAAATAATCTATCTTGTTCTTGAAAATCCATTTTTTTTCTTTATATCTATTAATTTATATTATTTTAAATTAAATTATTTAAATAATTTTTATAAATTTAAAAATCATTTTTTTTTTCATTTTACTATTTAAATTTATATAATTAAATTATAAAAATAATCATAAAATAATATGACCAAATGATAAACTAATAATTAGGTTTAAAAATAAAAAAATTAATGAAAATATATATCAGAAAAAAATGAATATAGATAATGAAAATAAATCAAATATTTTACAAATCCAAGTTTATGATAATTTTACAATAGATTATAATAAATATCCAAGAAAAAATACTTCAAAATATGAGACTGATAAAGTGATAATACAATTTATGATGAATCAAGATTATTTAGAAAAAGTAGCAAAATCTTATACAACAGCAATTCAATTTTTTAATGAATGTAAAGAATATTATTTTATTTTAAAATCATTAGATGGTAAAAATAGTAAAAGATATTCAGCTAAAGAATTAATGTTTATTATAAATCAAATAAGTTTATATTCACAAAAAAATCCAGATATTTATTCTATTCAAAAATATTTAAGAAATTTTCATCCATTAGATCAATTATATTATGTTTTAATTAAAAATAAAGAATTTTATTTAGAACTTTTTAGAAATGTGACAGATGCTAAATATGCTTTTTTTGAAAGAAGAGAGATTAATTATAAATTTTTTATACCTTTTGATTTTTATGGAGACATAAAACAATTAAATTCTATAAAAGGACAAGTTTATACTGCAATCGAATTATTAGAAATAAATGCATATACACAATTTTTAGTTAAAAATAAAATTATTAAAAATTTACCAGAACCATTATTTGTAAGAAACTATTTTGATATTGATAATTATATTAAAAAATCAGATAATAATAATAATAATAAATTAAAACAAAATAAAAAAGAAAATAAGCAATCAAATAATATAAAAAATGAAGAAAATAATAATAAAGAAAAAAATAAATCTATATTTATTGAAAAAATAAAGACTATTGAAAATGATTTTTTAATGGATTTAAATAAAATAATAGAAGAATCAAATAATACTGAAGAAAATATATCATCAAATTTTAAATTTGAAAATAATGAAGATATTGAAAATATAGAACAAGAATATAATTATGATATAAATTTTTATAATGAAAATGAAAATGAAGACATATATGATTTAAATAATAATTTAAATGAAAATATAAAAATATATAAAGAAGAAAATAAAAAAGAAAAAAAAAATAAAAAAGAAAAAAAAGAACTTAAAGAACTTAAAGAACTTAAAGAACTTAAAGAACTTAAAGAATATAAAGAATATTATTCAAATAAAAAACAAGAAAATATAGAAAATAATAAAAATTGTGAAAATCCAGAAAATGATATAAAAATAATTTATTTTCATAAATAAAAAATTAAAAATTAAGAATTAAAAATTAAGAATTAAAAAGTATTTTTTTAAAAAAATATATTCTATCTTTAGTAGAATATAACACAATGAGTACAACTGATTTATTAAATGGTCCTGTAGATGCAAATTTAACTTATAATATTAAAAATAATTGTAGCATTTTTAATGTAGTCGGAAATACAACTGCAAAAATTAATTATTATCGTTCTGCTTTATTAGCAATTGCATGGAACGCACCTAATTTTCTTAATATTGTATTAGATTTTAGAAATTTATCACGTTCATATTATAATCAAACACCAAAACGATTCTGTTCAAGTGTTAAATTTGATGGTGTACAATATTTTCAAGGTAAATATGCAACTGTATATCTTCCCCAACCAGGTGGTATGATTCCTAACTCCATTCCTTATGTTGAATATAACGGTACAACTAAAATTAATATGTTAAGAATTTTAGGTCCTAATGCTCTTCCTGTATGTTGGTCAAATGTAGTTTATAATAATGGTGTTTGCAAAAATGATGCTACTTTTGATCCGTCTGTTTTATCAGATAATGAAAAAGTACTCTATTATTATATCAAACATGCTGATTTTTTCACTAAAATGCTTGATATTATGACTAGATCTTTCTTTTATTGGAGTGAATTTATTTATTTCAATTACACTGCTGTATTCCCTGCAGATTTGTATCCTGGAAATAAGGATGATAGAACTATTTTATTAACTGGTGAATTCTTAAAAGCTGTTTATTCACAATATCTAAGAGAAAGTAGATATGGTAACCCATACGGTTATAAATTACCTTGTCCAAGAGTTATTAATCCTAACTATGTTCTTCCAGTTGTAAATAAATCAAAAGCTCAATTAGTAAGATATATTAATGGTAATACTGATTCATTCCCTATTTAATTTAATAAAATAAATTAATTAATATTTTTTTATAAATTATTTTTTATATAATTTTTATATAAAAATCAAAATTTAATTTTAATTTATATTTATAAATTCCTAAAAGAAAGTTTATAATTCTTTAAATATTTTTTAAAAAAATATAGAAAAATATATAAATTAAAAAAATGAAAAAAATAGTTGTTATAGGTGATGTTATGATAGATAGATATTATTATGCTAATGTTGAAAGAATATGTCCTGAAGCTCCCATACCAATTTCAAATATTTATAAAATTGAAAATAAGTTAGGTGGAGCAGCTAATTTAAGTTTAAATATAAAAAATTTATTAGACAATCCACAACAATTATTATTAATTAGTGTATTAAGTGATGATGATGAAAGTAAAATTATTGAAAAATTATGTAAAGAAAATGATATTAATTCTTTTTTTATAAAAGATAGAAATAGGAAAACAACAATAAAAAATAGAATATATTCAAATGAACAAATGATTAATCGTTTTGATATAGAAGATAAAATAGAAATTGATTTATCATTTCAAAATAATATTATGGATTATATATCAAATAATTTAAATAACAAAATTGAATATATAATTATATCTGATTATAACAAAGGAGTTTTAACTGATTATTTTTGTTCTTGTTTAATTGATTTTTGTAATCAAAATAATATTTTAACCTTTGTTGATCCAAAAGTCGATAATTATTTAAGATATCAAAATTGTTTTTTAATAAAACCAAATCTTAATGAAGCTAGAAATATGTATTCATATATTGTAAAAAAAAATAATATTAATTCTGATTTTAATATTAATAATGTTCTTTTTAATTTATATGAAAATATTAAATGTAAATATATTATTTGTACATGTGGTAAAGAAGGTATGATATACTATACAAATTTAACTTTACAAAATATTAAACATCCTAATCTTAACGACATTATAGTTAAAGATGTCACTGGATGTGGTGATGTTGTTTTTGCTGTATTAATATCTCAATTTTATAAAACAAATAATTTATTTAATGCACTACAAATTGCAAATTATATAGGAGGATTATCTGTTCAAAATATAGGAACTTATATTTGCAATAAAAATGATATTGATGACTACTTAAAAAAAGAAAATGAACCAATTAAATTAGAATATAAAACTATTATTTATAAAAATAATGATAACTTAATATTTAATTTTATTATTAATCAAATAAAAAAAAATAAACAAAAAATTATTTTTACAAATGGTTGTTTTGATATTTTACATTTAGGACATCTTGAATTATTAAAATATTCAAAATCTTTAGGTGATTATCTTATAGTTGGTTTAAATTCTGATTCATCAATTAAAAAATTAAAAGGTGATAAAAGACCTATTTATAATCAAGATTATCGTTCTAAATTTTTATCATTTTTTGATTTTGTTGATTTAATAATTATATTTGACGAAGATACTCCTGCCAGATTATTAGAAAAAATTAAACCAAATATTTTAGTTAAAGGAGGTGATTATACTTTAGATAAAATTATTGGAAAAGAATTTGTTGATGAGGTTAAAATATTTAATTTTGTAGAAAATTATTCTTCTACAAATATTATATCAAAAATTAATAGTATTTAATAATTTATAATTTATTTTAAATATATAAAAATTATTATTAATCACTATCTTCTTCTTCACATTTAAAATAATTATTATCATTTTTTTCTTCTTCATTATTATTTATAAACTCATATTTAATCGTCTCTGTTTTTCTTTTTTTATTCTTTCCTTTTAATTCTGTAATATATATTATTTTTATTGGCTTAAATTTAATAATATGTTTACATATAGGAGGTGAATATTTTGAATAAATGAATCCATTACATGTACAAGAATTATCATTTAAATTTATAGTATACACTTCTTTTGATGTTTCACTTTTAATTTTATAGATTCCATTATTATTATAATTCATATTAATATCTTCTGAATTATTAGAATTATCTGAATCATCATCATCATCATCTTTTTCATATTCTGATTCAAAATCACGATCATCGTCACAAAATACTTTTTCAAAATCATTATCTGAGTTTTGTTCTTCTGAGCTTTCAATCTTTAATTTCATTTTTTCCATAAAGTTATTATTCATTTTAAAATCATTATAAGATTTTGACATTTTTTCTCTTAAATTTATCATTCTTTCAATAACCGAAAAAACATATTGATTATTTTGATTTAAAATTATTTTTTTATTTTTTATAGATATATAATTTTTTTTTTCCATTTTTTTTATTATTTGGTTCATTTCAAATATTTCATTAAACCTTTCATATTTATTTATACCTTCTTCAAAATATAAATTTTTATGTAAATATGATAAAATTAAATCTTTTACACTAAATTCTTTTTCAATATTTAATATTAAAAAATAAATAATATCCTCTCTGATTGTAAAAAATTTACCACTCATTTTTTGATTTTATAAATTTTAATTTATTTTCTTTAAGTTCATATTAATAAAAAATTAATATAAATAAAATATTAATTATAAATCGTTTAATTTTAACTTAAAAAAACTTTAGAAAAAGAAGATAATAAAAATGAATTTTAATTTTGATAAAAAATGGATAATTATATCACTTATTATTATTATAGTAGTTGTGATTGGTTATTTTATCTATAAATATTTTATTAAAAAAACATCAACACCAGAAAAAATTAAAAATGAATCTGAAAATAATCAAAATAAAAAAGAAGATTTTACTAATTCCATAATTGGAAAAGACCCTCCTATTAGAAAATCAATTGATTTAAATGATACATCAAATTATGTATACTTCGATATGCAAATTGGAAATGAGAAACAAGGAAAAATAATTATTCAATTATTTGATGATGAAGTTCCTAAAACTTGTAAAAATTTTAGAACTTTATGTTGTAAAAATATTTTAAATAATGGTTCAAAACCATCATATGTTGGTTCTAAATTTCATAGAGTAATTCCTAAATTTATGATTCAAGGAGGTGATATTACAAAAGGAGATGGAACAGGAGGTTATAGTATTTATGGTGAAAATTTTGCAGATGAAAGTTTTGAATTGAAACATAATCAACCTGGTTTATTATCTATGGCTAATGCTGGACCCAATACCAATAATTCACAATTCTTTATAACAACTGAAGCTACACCATGGTTAGATGACAAACATGTTGTTTTTGGTATTGTTTTACAAGGGTTTGATATTGTACGTAAAATTGAAAATATTGAACGTAACACTGAAAATGATTGTCCTTTAGTACCATGTAGAATAATAGATTCTGGATTAATGAGTAAAGATGAATATGATAGTATTTATAATGTAGATGAAGATGATGAAAATGAAAATGAAGAAAAGAAAGATTAAAAAAATGATTAATTATTATTTTTAAATTTAATTTATTAAATTAATAATAAATTATTAAAAAAAACGTAAACTTTTATTTTTAAACGTAAACTAAAATAATATTATTATTATCTTACTTATCTAATTGATAAAATACTGTCTTTTGTGGAAAAAGACACTATGGATAATAAAATATCTAATTCTCCAAATAAAAATATTCATTTAAGACAAATATGGGAAAATCATATTCATTATGGATATATTTTACCTAATTTGAAATATAAAGAAAATAATGATTCTTTTTATTTTTCTAGTGAAAAAGGTATAAATTTTTTAAATGAATTTTGTACTGATATTAATTTGAATTTATATGAAAAAAGAAATTTTATTAGAGTTGTTATTAAAGAATTTAATTTAATTTTGAACAAAAATGAACAAAAAATCTATAATATTCAATACCAGTTATGTAAAGTTGAAAGAGATGATGGGGTTTTATGTATTGTAGGTATTCCAGATTTTTTATATTTTAATAACTATATTTTGAATAAAATAGGTAAATGTATAGAAATGCATATTTTAAAGATTGATAATAAAAAAGTTTTTAATTTAAATTATATTTTTGAAAGAAATTTTGAAGATGAAAACAATGAAAATAGTGAAAATATTAATAATATTCAAAATGAACAAAATTTTACAGATTTTAATAAAATAAGTGAAAATATACAAGAAAGATTAAATAAAATAGATTCTATAAAATTAAAACCTATTCCTTTCTAATATATTAATATTATTAATATATTAATATTAATATTATTAATATAAATATTATTATTTATTTTTTAATTATTTAATTATTTAGTTATATTATAAAATATTTTAAATTTTAAATTTTAATTTTTATAATAAATAAATATCATTATAATATTAGAGAATTATATTATAACAATGAATTTTTTACAAGATAAAACATTATATTATTCAATGTTATTATTTGCAAATTTTTTAATATGTTTTTCAGTTATTCCTTTAGTTTATGAAACTACTATGTTAAAAATGACAATTAATATACCATTTTTTTCATTAGTTTGTTTAGGTGTTGCATTTATTATTTTTATGGCAGTATCTGTATTAAGAAAATATTGGGTTCATGTATTTATTTACACTATTGCATTTGTTGGAGTTATAATTTTATTCATGAATAAAATTCAATATGATAAAAATAATTTGAATATAAAAAAAGAAATAATTGAATTAGAATATAAAACAATAATAAGTGAAGAATCGGATGAATAATATTATTTTTTTTGTAAAATAAATAAAAATATATTATTTTCACCAAATAAAATAAAGTTTTTTTTCAAAAATAATGAAGAATTTATTTTTTTATATAAATTTTCTATTTTTAGTAATTCTTCATTTATCTCAACTAAATTTTTTAATTTTCCTATTGGTAATTTTGTTATTTTTTTTATTAAATTTGTTCTTATAAAATTTTTTCTGTTTTTTTTATTTTCATGTTGATTACAAACACTGTGATAAAAATATATTTTACCATTTTTATTTAATAAATTATAAAAATTTTTTAACAAATCTATTAAATTATTTTCATAAATTGATGAATGATGAATTATAATAAAATCAAATTTATTGTTTTCATCAGTATTTATAATAAATGGATTCATTGTTATAATTTTTATATTATTTTCATTTTCTTCATTTTTAATATCATTAATTAATTTATTTTCATATATATTTTGTTCATTATGTAAAGTTATATATGTATTATATTTTTTTATTATATTCCTAAAATTTATAAATGGATTAAAAGAACCATTGTTTAAAATTAATATTTTTTTATTTTTATATTCATTTATTAAAAAATCATTTTGTTCATTTTTTTCAATTTTTATTATTTCATTTTTTATTTTATTTTTTTTATTATCTTTTTTTTTTATTTTATTATCATTTTTATTATCATTTTTATTATTATTATTATTATTTATAATATTTAAATCGTCATTTACATTTTTCAATTCAAAATCTTCTAAATCAATATCGTCATCATCATTTATTTTATATTTTTTTTTTAAAAAAACTGATTTTTTTATATTATTTATTGCTACTTTTCTAGAGTTGTTGTGTGATAATTGTTTTCCTTGTATTTCGCTTTGTAAAACATATTCATTTTTATTTATTAAGTTAGTAGAGTTTTCTATTTTGATAGAATTAGAATCAGATTCAGACTCAGATTCACTATTAGATAAAGAAGATATATCATCATTATCTGAATTTAATTCATTTATTTGTTTTGTATTAAAATTATCATTAATAAATAATTCATTTTTTAATAAATTTTCAAAAGCTAAATTATAGAAGTTTTCAAAAAAAAAATTATCAATATTTTTTTGTTGTAAAAAACTTATATTCATTTCTTATTTAAAGATATGAAAAAAAGATCTTGTTTTAAATTTGATTTTAATTTTTAATTATTAATGTATTATATTTTTTATATTATAAAAAATATATTTTTAAAAAATAGAAAAATGAATTTTGATTTAAATAAATTTATTAATAAATATTCAAATAAAAATTTTATAATTTTATATATAATTGTTTTTGTTATTCTTTTTATTCTTTTTTCTTTTATTAAATTTTTTTCACAATTACCTATTTTAATTTTAATTACTTTTTTTATTAGTTCAATGATTTATAGCAAGATTAAGAAAAATAATGATAATGATAACATTAATAATAATGAAAATTAATTATTTCTTTATTTAGATAAATCACTATACATTTGATCTAATAATGCAAAAATTTTATTTCTTGCATCATCCATTAAATTAATAACATTTTCTAAAGTATTATTATTTTTAAGCTTAAACTTCATTAAAATTTCTTTACGAAGAGGATGTCTTACCACATAACCACTATATTCAACATTTTCATTTAATCCATAGTATTGAGTAAAAACATTACCAAGAGTATCTGTTTCATTATGAACTATTATTTCATGAATATCACCATAAATATCATCTAAATGTATTTCTATTCTTTCATCTCTATTTTTAATATCTTCAATAAATTTATTAATTCTATTTTTCAAAGCTTGAATACCCATTAATACTATATCAGTTTGTTCATATTGACCAATAGTTTCAATAGTCATATTATATAAAACTGGTTGATGATATTTATTAGTCTGAAAACTTCTTTCTTTAAAATAACTTTTTTTCTCTTCTTCACTCATATCTTTTGTATCTACTTCATAACGGGCTTCATCAAATGCAAAAGTATGAACACAAGTACATACTGGACAATGAGCTGAAGTTCCACCATTAACAACACTTTTTTTATTAATTTTACATTCAAAATAAATATTTTGATTATATTTTAAATTAGCAACTAATATATCAGGATAAGGAAAAAAGATATTATTATCTATTTTTTCACCTGATTTTTTATCAGTGACTATAAAATCACGAACATAAACTCCTATAATTTCTTCATCTTCATTCTTTTTTTTACATTCAATATTTATTGAATCATAATCAATATTTTTAAGATCACTTTTAATTGGAACTAAACTTAAACGATGAGATATAAACTCATTATTTAAAACACTTGAATTATCATAAAATGTTGTTTCTAATGGATTAATACACCATGTTTCAATATCTGATAAAATAGTTCTTCTAATGGAATTTACAAGTGAAGTATAAATAAGATCATCTTTGTTTCTAATATCAAAAATGATATAATTATCTTTTTTCTGGATGTTATTTAAAATTGACATTTTAATATTTTATACTACTATTAATTTATTATCTTTTTTTTTAAGTTATTTTTTTTCATAAATCTAAAATCATTTTTTTTTTCATTTAATTAAATGAATTTTTTCAATTTAAAAAAAATAAATAAGGAAAATATTTTAAATCAAAAATAAAATTAAATATTTTAATTTTGTTTATCTATTTAAAAATATTTTTCTCTTAAATTAAATTTTAATTGTTTTTAATTAAATTATTATTGCGTAAATTTTATTATTGATTTTTATTTTAAATAAATAATAAGATTAACAAAATGAGTAATAATGACTATATTTTATTTTATTCAAACAAATGTAATCACTCTAAAGAATTTTTAGTTTTATTAACTAAAGACCCAGAATTAAATAAAAAATTTATTAAAATTAATGTAGATACTAGAGGTGTAAAAATACCTCCTTATGTAAAAAGTGTACCTTCTGCAATTATACCAATGAATGGAAGTCCTTCTTTATTAGTAGGTGTAAATATATTTAAATGGTATGATGAAAATCATAAAATAAATGTTCAATCTGGTTCAATTATGGATTATGACCCAATGGGTATGACAGGATATTCTGACAGTTTTTCTTTTTTAGACGGAAAAAACGAACCTCTTAAAAAAGCTTTTAGTTTTGTAAATGAAAACTTTAATATTCAAACACCTGATGGTAATTCTATGATGGATGATAATCAAGGTGGTCGACGAGGTGGTGGTGGAGGTGGAGGTGGTAATTTTGGAGGATTTGATGATAGAGGAGGTAGAGGTGGAGATAGAGAATCTCATAAAAAAACACAATTAGATATGGAATATGAACATAGAATGAATCAAAGAAAACTTGAAGTACCACTTGGACAACCTAGAATTGGTTAAATTATAAATATTTTTTTTATGAAAATAAAAGGATTTAAAAAAAAATAAATAAAAAATAAATAGATAAAAATAAAATAATAATATAAAAATGGATATTAAAAAGATATTTTTAAAACAAATAGAAGATTTTACAGAAGAAATGATAAATGTTTTTCCTGAAGTAAAATCTTTACAAGTATTTAAAACTCAATATGAAATATTTAAAAGTATGAATTCTACTTTAATTATTGAAAATTTTATTAAATATGTTTTACCTCATAAAGATAAAATTTTAAAAGAAGATGAAGCATTCTTTTTAAATGGAGGTGGTCAAGAAAATGTTAAAGGAGAATTAATGAAATTCGCAAATGTTATGGCTGATATTTGGATGAATAAAATGTCTGATGAAAATAAAGCTATTGCATGGAAATACTTTAAAGTCTTTGTTATTTTATCAGAAAAATATCAAAAAGAAAAAGAAACAAATTAATTATATTAATATTTTTAAACATTTTATTTATATAATTTTTTATATAAATATTCAATTTAAAGAAAATAAAAAATTTAAATTATTTTTTTTGAAAATAAATCCCAAATATCTTGACCTGGTTTTCGATCGAGGTAGAAGTGTGCTTCGTGTGGATGCCCCCCTGAACCATGTTTACTACCAGTAGCTCTTGCTATTTTTTCAGCTAATTCTTTCAAATTAATAGTTGATGTAGGTTTGTGGTTGTCTATTAAAGTTATACTATATGCGTTTTTAGTATATTCGAATCCCCATAAAACAGCAAAGTCTATTGGTGTTCCTTTTCTTTCAAAATTTGTATTTATTTGACGTCCAGTTGGTTTGGTTAAACCTGGGCTATTAAAATTGAGAACACCGACTGAATAGCCTTGAAACTTTGCTGGTTTTGCATTAATTGCAATTTGTTCTTTTAATGATTCGGAAACTTCATCCATATAATGACCAGCAACAATAAAAGCACTTGGATTACCATTTTCAATAACATCCCAAATAGTTTTAAGTATTTCTTTAGGATCTTTTCTTAAAAATTGCTTATTATGAGTAAATCGATGTCCAATATATAAAGTAAATAAATTCATATAATTTGTATATTTACCTAAACCTAATTTGCTATCAGATATATCAACAATTTTTATTAATTGAGGTACTTTTTCCTTGGGATAAAAGAATTTAAATACATTTGCACAAGCAGCATGATTTGAACCTATAAAAATTTTATTTGTTTGAATAACATTATGTGCATGATGGTCATCAATAATAAAAACATTTTTAGCTATTTTTTGCATTGATTTTATATATTCAGGTGCATAATCAATATCTATTATTAAAACATTTCTATCCTTATATAAATGTTCTTGAGAAGGATGAATCGATGTGTATCCAAATCCTTTTTTTGGTTTATCTGGGATTATTTTAAAATTATTTAATTTATTACTATTATTTTTATATAATTCGGAATAAAAATGATAAGCAACTGCGGCGCCGAAAATGCCATCGTTATTTTCATTGTGATAAACAATAGTATCAATAGATTCTATGTCACTTTTAGTCATATTATCTCTAAATTTAAGAATTTCACCGAATGAATTATCATATTCTTCATTTAATTTCTTTTTTTCATTAGCATTTAAAGATGAACTCATTAAATCTTTACCTTTTAAGCATTTTTCGAGAATTTTACCAAAATCAATTTTACCTGATTCTTTATGAATATTTGATAAATTTACTTCATTTTCATCTTCTGTCTCATATTCAGTATCACTTGAATCTTCTTTTTTATTTACTTTTTTATTATTATCTTTTTCGACACTTTGTGTCTTTGGGGTCTTATTGACCTTATTATTTTCTTTTTTATTTTCTTTTTTATTATTTTCTATTTTATTATTTTCTTTCTTATCTTCTTTCTTATCTTCTTTCTTATCTTCTTTTTTTTCATTTTCATTTTCATTTTCATTTTCATTTTCTTTTTCTTTTTGCTCTTTTTTTGTTTTTTTTGCTTTTATAACTTTTTCAGATTTCTTGGATTTGTTATCTGAACTAATATTTTTTTTTGATTTTTTTATTTTTGAATTAGATAAAGTATTTAATACTTTACTTTTAACTTTTGTATTTTTAACTTTACTATTATTTTTTGTCATTCTTCTATTTTTACATTCGTTTTTTTATGAATTTCATTTCTTTAAATTAAATTTAAAAAAATTTATATAAAATATATAAGAAAAAATAATTTGCGTATATTAATTATTAAAAATATCCTTTTCAAATAATAATTATATAAAATGAGTACATCTGAACAATCATCTGTAGAACAAACAAATACATCTTCTACTGTTTTGACTTATCATGAAGCAGTTAGAGATGTAACACATAAATATCTTGATCTTTGTGTGTCTATTCAAGAAAAATTTAAACATCATCATGATTTAGCTGGAGCACTAGAAGCTGGTATTCGTAATTTTAAAGAGAGAGCTGGTTCAAATTTTGATCAAGTAATTTATAATCTTTGTGATAACTTTTTATATTGTCTTGAAGAAATCCGTGATGGAAATGTTGATTTTTTCTTATATCAAGTTGATAAAATTAAGAAAAAGAATGGAAAAGTTGAGAAACAAAAAGTTAGTCGTCTAATTGGTAAAGCAAGTATGAAAATTATTATGAATGAATCTAGTGAAAGTACACGTCAACAAATATTTGCAGGTATTCTAGAATGTTTTAAACTTCTTACAACCACTAATGAAAATGGAGATATGGTATTTTTCCCTCAAATGGTTGAATTTGTCAAAGAAAATCTTAATGATTCAAAATTCTATAGTAAAATGTTAGTATCCATTGATTATGCTGAATCCATTCTTGATGCTGATGCTCCAGCACTTAATTTTGAGGAAGCTAATATTGAGTTAAGTGACTCTTCAGATGAAGACGAAAAATTAAATAAAAAGAAAAATAAAAATACCAAAAAGAAACAATCAGGTGGAAATCCTATTGAAGAACAATTTATGAAAGGTCTTGAAAATACCAAAATTGCACAATTAGCTAAATCTATTAGTGACAAAATTAATCCCGATGAATTTCCTATGTTAAATGACCCATCAAAACTTCTTTCTTCACTTTCATCACCAGAAGAAGGTGGTTTAGGTGAATTAATGAAATTTGTTATGACAAATGTACAAGATGCAATGCAACAAAATAATTTTGATGAAAATGAATTAATTCAAGAAACAACTGGATTATTAGGTGGACTTAAAAATATGGCAGGTTTTGATCCAATGGCTATGTTCCAAAATATGGCTGGTTCAATGGGTCAACAAGGTGAAAATGGTCAACCCCCAATGCCTGATATGAGTCAATTTGCAGGTATTTTTGAAAACTTGAATCAAACATTAGGAAGTACAATGCAAAATATTGTTCAAGAACAAAATAATCAAGCAAATAATGAAAGTAGTCAACAAAAAACAACAAAAAAATCAAAAAATAAAAAATAAATTATTTAATTAACATTATCTTAATAATAATAAAATATTTTTAATAAAATTATAAGAAAACAAATTTTTTTTTATATATTAAAAAACTTATTTTTTTAATAAAATTTTGAGAAAGAGCGAATAAAAAAATAAGAATTTATATCTTAATATATTGTAGAAGATTTTCATAAATAAAAATGGAAGATAGTAAATATATAAAAGGTAATTTAGAAGTAAATACAACTAAAAGTATAGGTATAAATTCAGATCCTTTTTGGTTAAATGATTTTTCGATTTTACTAAAAAAAAATAAAATAGCACAATTTTTTCCAACAGCTGATATGACTTTAATAGAAAAATTAAATGCAATGACTAGATTATCTATTTTTTTAAGTATATTATTATATTTATTTACAAGAAATTATCATTATTTTTTTATTATGATAACTATTATGTTATTTACTGTATTTATATTTAAAACACAAAAAGATAGTGTTGAATTATTTTTAAATTCTATAGAAAATTCAAATGAAAATGAATTAAATACAAAAGTATTTTTAGATGAAAATAAAGAAAAAATTGAACCAACTGTTAATAATCCATTTATGAATATTAATTTAATTACCGATGATAAAACAATGCCATCTGCTCCTAAAATATGGAATGACCCTCAAATGAAAGAAAAAGTAGAAGATAAATTCCAATACAATTTATATCGTGATGTAAGTGATATTTATAATAAAAATAATGGTCAATTAAATTATTATCAAATGCCTTCTACTACTATTCCTAATGAACAAACTGCTTTTGCTAAATGGTGTTATGCTACTGGTCCTACATGTAAAGAAGAAAGTAAATATTGTTCAGTTGGACAAATTGTTATTCCTGAATATCCTGCTATTTCAACTACTAATCCTTATGATGGTACTGTTCAAAAATACTAAACTTAATTAATCATTATCAAAATAAAAGTGAAAAAAATAAATTAGATAAATTATATTAAATAATAATATTTTTTAAATAAAATTTTATAAAGAAGAATTTATAAAAATTTGATTGTTATCAAAATTAAACTTTAATTTTTTATATTTTAAAGAAAAAAAATGTAAATAAAAATCTTTAAAAACAATAGATAGATAATAGAATGAATTCCCAAAATCTTTTAAATATAAATAATCAATCTTCTTTATTTTATGATAGATGTGTAAATGATTTTAAAAATACTACTAATGACAGAATTTTCAATCATTCTTTTGACCCTACTTTAATGCAAGTTAAACCTGAAAAAAATCGTGACCAATATATTAATAATAGTAAAGTTTTAGGAACTATGGAATCAAATAATATTGATAATAAAGGAAAATATATTAATATTAATACTAGTTTAAGAAATGGTATTATGACACATGATGGTCATCGTAGTCAATTAGATACCCGTTTATTCCCTGGTGCTCCATTTTTAGCTCAAGGTCAATCTGTTTTAAAAAATCCTGATTTAAGTTCAAAATTAATGCAAGCTCAACATACTAGAACTAATAAATCTCAAGGTTCAATGGTTGATATTAGTATTGATAATTTTGTTCCTTTACTTCCTTGTATTAAAGATAATATTCAAAATACTGATCATATTATTCCTGAATATTGGGTAAGAGGTGGTATGAGTACAAGATCAGTAATTAGAAATATTGATTATTTAAAATCTTGTGGTAATAAAAATAATTAAATTAATTAAATTAATATTTTATAATAATTAATTATTATTAGTTTTTTTTAAATTATTTTTTTATTTAAATGAATAAAAAGAACTTAAAGAAAATGACTTCAATTTCAGAATTAGAATTTATAAATGATTTATTATTAAATCAAAATAAAAAAATTTATTTTATAAAATTTATGATTCCTATAGATAATAATAATTATTATGAATTATATGAAATAAATTGTGAAGATTGGTTTATCGATGATTATATAAATAAAATTAACGAAAAAATTAATGAATTTAATAAATTAAATCCAATACCTTTACAAAATATTGATTATAAAATGTTATTATTAGTAAAAGAAAATAATGAATTAATATGGAAAGAATATTTAAATTAAAAAAAAAAATAAATAATTTTATTTAAAGATGAGTAAAAACAATTTAAAAAAAAATAATTATAAAAAAATAGTAAAAAATAAAATGGAAACTTCAACTAATTTAAAAGAACTATTAGAAAATCAAAATTTTTATGAAGATAATAATGATTATTTAGAAAACCATCAATTTAATGAAGAAGAAAAAATTATTGATGATAGAAATAATATTGAAAGTGAAAATAATAATGAAAATAATAGTGTAAATGATATTGATAATGTAAATGAGAATGATAATATTAATTATATGAAAAATAATAATAATTCAAATAATTATTATGAAGATGACGATGAAGATGAATATGAAGGTGAAAAATATATACAAATTAATAATGAAAAACAAAATAATTTGGAACCTCAATCTCAACCTTTTTTTGAAAAACCAAAACAACAAATAACTGTATTAGAAGAAAAAGGTTATGTATTTTTAAAAAGTGTATTTAAATCAGAAGTAATAGATAGATTATGTTTTGAAGTTAATCAATTTATGCAAATGGAAGGAATTTATTCTCATTTACAAAAACGACAAGATGTTGCTTTACAAAGATATTATGTAAATAATACTTATGGCTCATTAACTAATTTTCAACAAATTCAACATTATTTTGTACCAGTTATTGATAATAGAGGAACTTATAATAGAATAACTGATGTAGGTGTAGTTGATATATATAATGCAGATAAATTATTTGCACAAATTAGAAGTTATTTTGATATAAATTTAATGTTAGTTTTATTAAATAAATTATCAAATATTGAATGGAAATTAACAAGAGTTAATTTACAAATTCATAGTAATGTTCAAAATCCTATGAGTTTTCATTTTGATGGTGGTAATGAAAAAAATATTAAATTTACTATTTATTTAACAGATATACTAGATGAATATTCAGGACCACCTGTATTTATGGAAGGAACTCATAAAAATAAAAAACAAATAAAACCATCACAAGCTAAAATTCTTACAGGAAATAGAGGTGATGTATTAATATCTTATCAAAATGGTTTTCATCGAAAATTAGTACAAAAAGTACAAAGTACAAATATGTATTTAACATTTCATTTTACAACAAAATATGAAAAAGATAGATATTTTCCATTAAATTTTTAAATTATTAATAATATTTTTATTTTTTTATTTTTATTTTTTTTTTATTTTTTTTAATTAAATATTTTCTAAAAATTAAATTTTTTAGAAAAAAATGTAAAAGAATAATAATAATAAATTTTTATTTATTTTAGTTTTTAAGAGATGCATAAATAGTTAAAAAGTGAATAGGAATAAAAATACGGAGATGATAAAAAGCTAACGTATCAGCATATTCAGGATATTCACTTTGTATTTGTTTTAAATAAAAATCTCTTAATTTTGATTCTCTTTTTTGCCATTTAAATTCTTGTAAAATAGAACCATTTTTTAATAATTTATTTAAAACTTCTTTATGTTTTGAATCTTCAAATAAAAATTCAATATATTCATAAGGGTCATCTCTAATTTTTCCATCTGAACAAACTCTTTTTTTTCTATAAATTTGTTGAAAAGCTTCTTCATCTTCAAAATTAAGAATCATTGTTTTAAAAGGTGTACATTCTCTTTTAGTGGCATACATTTTATCTCCTTCTTGAATCATATTTTTAATATTTTGTAAAACAATTAATCTATGAGAATCTTCTTCTTCAGTAGTATTTTGAGTAGTTGATACATTTTCTTTAATATCTTTATCTACTTTTGATAAAAAATCTAAAAATTGAGTTCTTTTTTCTTGATATGAATTTTTTAAAATATTTACTAGTTCTTCATTTACAATAGGTTGAATATTATTATTAATATTTTTTATATTTGGATTGATTGAATTTTGAGGAGCAGTTAAAGGACGTTGATTTTGATTATTTTTTTGTTTAATTTTTTTTTTATTTAAGTTTTGTTGCATTGGTTGCATTTTTATTTTTCTTTATTTGATAGTTAAATATTTTTTTTTATATTTAATCTTATTTTTTAAAAATAAATAATCAAAATTTATATTTTGAAAAATGGTTCTAAGTTTTAAATAAATTAATAAATTAATAAATTAATAAATTTTATAAACAATTATCTCACCTTTTGAACCATGAGTAATTTATAAAATTTAAATTTAAATTTAAAAATATAATACATACTAAATTTAAAAAGGTTAATGAATAAAATGAATACTGATAAAAATTTATTTTTTTATTTAATTTATTTATTAAATCTTTTTCTAATTCATTAATTAAATTTTTAAATAATTCGGATTCTTTTAATATATATTTTAGAGTAAAATAACTTTCATTAATTAAGTGTTGTTTAAATTTTTTTATTTGTATTTTATTTTCAAATTCATAATTTTGTTGATAATCATAAATTAATTTATTCATTAATTTTGAAGTTTCTTTATCATTTATAAAAAATTCTTTAAGATTTTGAATATGATTATTTTGAATTTTTATAATTTTACTATTTATTTTTTTATTCATTTCAATATTAAAATTTTCATTATAATATATTTTATTAACTATATTATTTTGAAAATCATAATGATTTATTTTTTCATTAATTTTTTCATTTATTGTATTATTAATTTTATTCCAATCATTAATTGACAGAAAATTATTTTTTATCATTTTTATTTAATTTACAATTTATATATTATATTTTTTTGTTTTTTAATTTTATATTTTTAAAAAAATTATTTCTTTAAATTGATTATTTTTAAAGAAAATTATAAAAAATAATTATTATTATTAAAATATTTAATTAAATTTGCTAAAATTACATTGACCACCACCCATTTCATTTACACCTACTACTGGAGTTTGAGGAAAATATTGCATTTGACATGAAGCTTGATGTTTAATAGGATAAGGACCAGCTTTACCAGGACAGAATTGTTTTGAAGGGCATTGAGAAGTTAATCTAGTTTGACCTCTTAATTCAGATTCAAGATCTACCATGTTTCCAGCATATTGAGAAACACCATTTCCACCAACAACACCAAATTCAAAACGACATTTTCCTTTGTTTTCATATTTACCTTGATATAATACATAATCTAAAGGTGAAGTGCTTTGATATAATTTAGTTTGATAAGCACATTTGTCATAACATAAACGATTTGAACTCATATTACTTCTTATAATTATAGTTAAGAAATTAATTTAAGAAAAATAAAAATAAATAAGAATTTAAAAATAAAAGAAATTCTTAATAAAATTTTATAGAATAAGAAATATGAAAATAAATTAAAAAAAATATAAAAATGAAAATAATATTTATAAATTTATAAATTTATAATTTTAAAATTTATGATATTTATTTTTCTTTATTATTAAATATAATTTAAAATTAAAAATTCTAAAATATTTTCTATATTAAAAGTATAAGAATAAAATATAAAAATGTCTTTTAATCGTTTAAAATATGATAAATGTGAAACTAAACAATATAATGGTCAATCAATTGGACCTGGTAAATATCAAATGGATACTCCTATTCAATGTAATTTATGTTTAAATGATAATCCATGGATTCAAAATCAAAAAATGGGTGTTTCAGTAAATAGTAATGTTGATTGGCGTTTTTATTCAGGTCCTGTTGATGTAGAATCTGACTTATTTAATTTAAATCGTCCTTCAAATAGATGTGTTGTTGATAAATATTCTCCTCGTTGTGACCCAAATGGATGTTCTACAGGTGAACCATGTGGTCAAGGTGTTTCTATTGGTTGCAATGAAAGTGGTTTGAGAAATCCATGGAATCGTCCTGGGGATAATAATTTAGTAAATTTTCCTAGATGTCATTTTCCTGTTGATGACACTCGTTTAAATAATCCTGCTTCAAATCTTCGTGGTACAGGATGGAATCGTTTTGATATTCTTATGTGGAATCCTCAAAATAATGTATTTTTCCCAGGTGAACAAAATGTTTTAACCCAAACTGTAGTTAAAGATAATCATCGTCCTCATGTTGTTCAACCAAATGTTAATAATATGGATCCTAAATCAAAACCTTTACCTAATATTATGACTAATAATGTTCCTGCAAATTATACTGCTCCTCTTTATCAATATGATGTATGTGGTTAAATAAATGAAAATTATTTTTTTGATATTTTTTTTATTTAAATATTATAATAATTATTTATCTATAATTATTAAATAATGGTGGTGGTAAATCTCTACTAATTTTTTCATTAAATTCATAATTTAAACGGTGAAATATTCTTCCTAACATTTCATTCCATTCTATTGGATATCCTTTACGAGCTTCTTTACAGTCTTGTGGGAAAGTAGATGGATTTTTTTTTAATTCTTCTAATTTATTATCTAATAATAAATGAACTTCACTAATCCATTTTCTTGTAAATTCTGTGTTTGGTTTAAAAATATAACTACAATTTCCTATCAATAAATTCCAATATTGCGAAACGGGTTTATATGCAACACCATTTTCTCCTATTTCAGCATATCCTATACCAAATAATTCTTTTTCATTTAATAATTTATCATAATATTTTTCCCATGATGATGTATGTTTTTTAATATCTGTATATCCACCACCATAATAATGCATAAAATATAGTCTGAGATAATCTGCTTTATGAGTTTCACTTAAATAATCAAAAGCTGGATGAAAAGGCTGTGAAGGAATCATATAATTATATACTTCTAAATTTCTTATAAATTTTACATTTGCTTTAGTTACTTTTTTTATCTCTTCTAAATTTTTTTTTCTGTTTTCAGACATTTCATTATTACCTGTCCAAAAACAATATAAATGATGTGGTAAAATACTTAATGTTTCATTTGGATAATAAAAAAATAAATTTTTTCCTTTTTTTTTTATATCAAATGTTATATAACCTAAATTTTTCAAAAACATTATTATATCATTTTCATCTACATTATAAAATATTTTTGATAATTCTTTTGATTTAAATTGAATAAAAGGTTTCCATTTTTCTATTAATTTTTTAGCTCCTTCTAATACATATAATTCACATCCTTCACTATCTATTTTTAAAAAATCAACATTTTCAATATTTTTTTCATCCATTATATCATCTAATTTTTTACAATGCATTGAACCATTATCGTCTTCCACTAAATAATAATATCCTGAATTATGTTCATGTTGATACATATTACCATTACATGTTTTTTTATAAATTTCATGATTATATATTTCACAATTATTTATTTTATTAAATTCAATATTTTTTTCAAGTAAATTAAAATTTTCAATACTACTCTCAAAACCAATAATTCTTTTAAATTTTTTTGAATATGGTATTATTGTTGTACCAATATAAGCACCAACATCAATATATGTATTATTTTTATGCGGAAACATATTAAAATATTTATTTACTATTTCAAAATCATCTGAATGTGATTCTATTTTTCTATTATTAATATTTTCTAAAGTTTGATTATTTATAATATTTTTATTCATATCATTATTTATATTTGACATTTTTAATTTTATATATACATATTATATTTTTTATATATTTTTTTAAACCATATTTTTTTTTATCATTTTTTTAAGTTCAATTATTTTAAATAAATAAAAAAATTATTATTTATTTCTTTAAGTTCAATTTATTAAGATATTTTTGTTCTTTTCTTGTGAACAGTTTCTCTTTTAAAAAAAAAAGAAAATGGTTTTAAAATGGGTTTAAAGAAAAATAAAAAAATAGAAGTAGTATTAAATAAGATGTCAGAAGATATAAAAGATATAAAAGAAATAAAAGAAGGTAAAACATATTTTGAAAATTATGTATTAAGTGAAGAACTTCCATTTATCGACTCATTCGATGATGAAAGATTAAATTTAAAAAAAGAAGTTTTAGATGGAATTTTTGATCATGGATTTGATCGTCCATCTCCTATCCAAAGAATTGCAATTAAACCTATTGCTGATGGTAAAGATTTAGTTATGCAATCACATTCAGGTAGTGGTAAAACTGCTACATTTTTAACAGGTTTACTACAAAGAATTGATTTTAATGATCCTTCAACACAAGCAATTGTTATATCAAATACAAAGGAATTATCAGGTCAAATTTATGATGTATTTACAAAGTTAAGTAAATATTGTAATATAACACATAATTTATGTTGTGGAGGAGATATGAGTAATCGTTATATGTCAAGTGATATGGAATGTCAAGTTGTAATTGGTACACCTGGTCGTGTTTGTGATTTAATTCAAAAAAATATAATTAACAGTAGAGATATTAAATTATTTATAGTTGATGAAGCAGATGAAGTATTATCAAGTGGTTTTAGAAAACAACTAAAGTTTATTATTGGTAGTTTAACTAAAGAATGTCAAATTGTTTTATCATCAGCTACTATTCCTCAAGAGATGTCAATGATTGTTAAAACTGTTCTTAGAGATGGTTATACAACTATTTTAGTAAAAAATGAAGAATTAACATTAGATGAAATTAAACAATTTTATGTAGCTTTAGAAGATTATCAAAAATCAGAAGTTCTACTTGATATTTATCGTAACATTTCTATTGGACAATGTATTGTTTATTGTAATAAAAAACAAAAAGCTGATGAAATTAAAGCATTCTTACAAGATAATGGATATACAGTTGGAGTAAATCATGGTGATTTAATGACAAATGAAAGAAGAGATATTATGGAACAATTTAGATTAGGTAAAGTTCGTATTTTAATCACAACAGACTTACTTGCAAGAGGTATAGATATTCAACAAATATCTTTAGTTATAAATTATGATATGCCTAAATATACTCAAACTTATATTCACAGAATTGGTCGTAGTGGTCGTTATGGTCGTGAAGGTGTAGCAATTAATTTTGTTACTAGAAGAGAGAAAAATATATTGGGTTATATAGAGAGAACATTTAAAACTCATATTAATCATTTACCTCAAGATTTGAGAAAAATTATTTAAACAATAAAAAATATAATAATAAAAAATATAATAATAAAAAATAAAATAAATGAATAAATGAATAAATAAATAAAAATGAATAAAAATAAATTAATTTTTTTTGATAATATTTTAAATAAATAAAATATTAAAAATAGATAGAAGATGGAAATATCAGATATAAATTTAATAATAATAATTATTTTTGTATTAATAATTTATATAATTTATATAATTTTTAAAAATAAAAAAATAGAAAATTTTGATTCAGGATATGAAAATCAAAAAATAAAATTTTTATCAAAAGACGAAATTTATGATTTATTTAAAGAAGATAAAGATAATTATTTTTCATCTTTTACTATTCATGATTGGGAAGTAAGAAATGTTTATGATAAAGAACAATATTTAAATAAAATTAAAGATTCTATCAAAGAATTAACAAAAGAACAAAAAGAAAGACTAATTAAACTTACAAAAAAAGTTGATGAAGAATTAAAAAAAATAAAATTATCATGGTTTAATGGATTGAATGCTTCTAATATTAATTGGAAAATTGGATATACATATGGTAAAAACTATGAAGATGGTTTACCACATACAAGAAATGATGTTGTTATTTTAGGAGAAAATACATTAAAACAAACTGATAAAAATTTAATAACAACATTAGTTCATGAAAAAGTACATTTATATCAAAAATTTTATCCAAATGATGTTGAAAAATATAAAGAAGAAAAAGGGTATAGACGTTTAAGAAGAAGAGAAGTAAATGATAAAATTAGAGCTAATCCTGATATTGATAATTATATTTATATTGATAAAAATGGAAAAGAATTAAAAACTGTTTATAATGAAAAAGCAAAAGGTTTAGAAGATACAACAACATATCCTAATGAACATCAATCATCTGAACATCCAAATGAAGCAATGGCTATAGAAATTGAAAAAATGATTTAATATTATTTATATATTTTTTTTATTTAGTTAAAGTATAAAAATTAATTTAAAGAAAATAAATTAAATATAGATAAAAATAAGAATAAAAAATGTATCCAATAGCATTTTATTTTACAATGATTGAAATGGGATTTTATTTAATGGTTTTCCATTTTATATTTACTTTTTATTATCCTATAGAAAATCAACTTTTTCAAAAATATAGTGTTAATATGATGAGATCTTTAATGTGTTCATATTTTTGTATTCAAGGTACAAAATATTTAGGAGATGTTTGGTCAGATGTATGTTTAACAGATGAAAATAGATTAACAAATTATAAAAATTTGCATTATCAATTTTTATCATATTTTATTTTTGATACTATTATTTTATTTTATCAAAAATATTTAAAAATTGAAAAAAGAATCCGTAAAGATTTACTTTTTCATCATGTTCTTGCTATAGGCAGTTTAATGTTAATTGAAAAATATGGTTTATATGGTTTAAGTTCTTTAATTTGCGTTAGTGAAGGTATGAGTATTGTATCAGGTTTAAAACTTATTTTTATGGAAAATGGACCTAAAGAATTAATGAAATTATGTGTTCGATTTAGATTATTATATTTAATTTTTATTCGTATGTTATATTTATGGCCTATTGTTATTTATTATTATCATACTGCAACTAATCAATGTGAAAATTTAAAAGATACTAGAAATATGCCTTTATTATTAGGATTATTAGGATTAATTTACCATGCGGAAATAAGATGGATTCATAGTGGAAGAGGTGAATTAATGAGAATTTAATTTTTTTGGTTTATTACTTTTGAATAGAGTGCTTAGTCTTGGAACTGAGTGATAATCGTTTTACTTGGCTCGGTGAATGAGAAAAAGTATTTATCATCATTTTTTTTTTTAATTTTTTATTTTTAGATTTTTTGTTTTTAATAAATATTTTATGAATATCTTTTATAAAATTTTTAATGATATCTAATGTGTTATGATTTTTTAATAAATAATTTTTTGATTTTATTATAATATTTTTTTTTATTTGAGGATTATTATTTAAATATAAAATTTTATTTAAAACAAAATTAGGTTTAGGTGTTTGATTATTTAATAGTGATGTTGATATTTTATTTTGAAAAATTATAGTTTCATAATTTTTTGATTTTTTATCTATTAATTTATAATCAGTGAATTGTGAAGATTTAGTAAATAATATACAACCTAATGCCATTAAATTTAATAATGAAGATGCATTATTGGCAAATCCTTTACCATCAGACTTATATGCATATTGACATAAATTTGCTTTTTCAAAAATTTGTTCATCAGAAGGATTTAAAATTATTTCAATATAATCTTTATATGGAGATAAAACATTTAAATCTGGATCAACTACATCTGAATTAATTTTTTTTATCCATGCTTTAATTAAAGGATTATTAATTTCACATTTTCCTAATACATATATTTTCATATTTTCTTTTTTTTCTTTTAATATTTTTGCCATTTCTAATGTATTTAAAAAACCTTTATTAGGACGTATTAAACCAAAAAATAATATATTTGATGGTCTATCCAATGTTGGTATTAATCTATTATATGGTATATTTAAAGTTATTAATCCTTGTGTAAATGCATACTTATTTTTAAATCCAAATTTAACAGCTTCTTCATAATCTATTTTATTAAAAAAAAAAGTTAAATTTGCTTGATTACAAACTTTTATAGTTATATTTTTTAAATAAGGTCTTACAAAATTGATAAATAATTCATGACATACAATAATAACTTTGATTGAATTATTTTTAAACAATAATATATCTTCAGGAAAAAAAACTATACCTGTTTCTGGAGCTCTAAATTGAATAATAAGAATTTGTTGATTATTTTGTTTTTTTTTTTCTAATATAAAATTTAAAAAATAATCAATAACTTTTTTTCTTATTGAATTATCTTTAAAAATAAAATAATTTTTCATAAATAATTTTGAATCACTTGCATTTTTTGTTAAATTTTCTAATACATAATTTTGTAAATGTAACTCTGGTTTATTTTTTGTATTTAAAGAAAAAACAGAATCATTCGTTATTTTAGGTAAATATTGTAAATATTTTTCATTATAATCAAAATCCCCTGTATGTTCTTGATAAAATGGTTCAGATGTTATAAAATATTGATACATATAAATATCTTCTTATTTTAAATATAGATAATTATATTTTATTTATTAGTTTTTAATTTTAGTTAAATGGAGTCGATATAAAAAAGAATTAATATTTAAATTTAGAAACGAAATACGAATCGAAAATGGGAGGAAAAAGAAAATTTACACTTGAGGCTTTATTGGAATTAGCAAAATCAAATAATGTGACTTTGTTAGAAGATTATTCAAAATTTGAAAAAATAACATATTCTACAAAAATTAAATTTAATTGTTTAAATGAAAATTGTAAAAAAGAGTATCATAAAGATTTTAGGGGAATTATTGAGCATAAAGGATTTTATTGTAAAGATTGTTTAGTAAAGGAAAATGAAAATTTTTATCAACAAAATTATAAATTTGATAATAATTTTTTATTAGAATTAGTTAATAAAGCAAATGCAACATTATTAGAAGACTACAATAAACAAAAAGTGACTTCAGAAACAATGATAAAATTTATTTGTAATAATGATAGTTGTAAATTTAATTATGAAAAAATGTTTAAAGTCATTATTGATAAAGACGTTGATGGTTTTTTATGTAATAAATGTTTATTTAGAAAAACAGTACAAAATAAAAAAATTATTAAAAAAAGTACTACTTATACTATAGATGCTTTAAATAAATTAGTAGAAGAACAAAATGTAAAAATTTTAGAAGATTATAAAACATATGAAAAAATAACTGGATTTACAATTATTAAGTTTGAATGTTTAAATAAAAATTGTAATGAAAAAGTTGATAAAAAATATAATTGTTTAAAAGAGGGTGGATTTTATTGTTCTAAATGTACACTTATTAATGCTATTTTAAAAAAAGAATGTATAGAAAACAAAAATATTGAAGTAAAAATTTATGATTTACAATTATTAAATAGAATGGTTAAAGAAAATGATTTAGAATTAACCGAATCCTACGAAAATATAAATTTAAATAAAGATATAAGAATAAAAGGAAAATGTAAAACTGAAAAATGTGAAGGTATTTTTAATAAAATTTTTGATAATCTTTATAATAATAAAGTTTTTTTTTGTGAAATATGTTCAAAAAAAGAAATCAATGAACGAAAAATTGAAACTTATATAAATAATTATGGTTTTGATAATCCTTTAAAAAATCCTGAATATGCTGAAAAACACATGAAATCTTTATATAATCTAAAAAAATATAAAATGCCTTCTGGAGTAGATATTGATTATCAGGGATTTGAAAATTTTGCCTTTGATGATTTATTAAAAAAAGAAAATATAAGTGAAGAAGATCTTATATTCAAAAGAACTGAAGTACCTGAATTATGGTGGATTGACAATGAAAATAAAAAACATCGACATTATGTAGATATTTATGTTAAAAGTTTAAATAAATGTATTGAAGTTAAATCGACTTTTACTTTTGAAAAAAAAAAAGAAGAAGTTTTATTAAAACAAAAGTTTGCAAAAGAAAATGGTTATTTATATGAAATTAGAATTTATGGACCAAAAGGTAAATTAATTGAAAAATTAGAATAAAATTATTTTTGCAAATTATTATTTTTATATTTTTTATAATTTAACTAAAATAATTGAGTATTATTTTAGATAAAAAAACAGAATATATAATAGAGATTCATTAAATATGGAATTATTATTAACTGGAGCAATTGTCTCTTTAGGGGCTATGTTTAGTCAAGATACTAAGGAAAAAGAAGATAAAAAGAAATTTTTTGCTAAAGTTCCTTTAAACAAAAAACCAAATGGTGATAACATCTATGAATCAAATAGATCTTATGATATCTTTGAAAATGAATGGGCTAATGCTGGTCCATTATATAAAAAATCAATGAATACAAAAGAAACGAATGTCGTCTTTGGAGGACCACCAAATTATCCTAATTTTTTAAATAAGGTTGATTATGCTGATAAACAATTACCTGTAGAGTTCAATTCAACTATGTCATTTGATCAAGCCTTACTTGATGTTCAAGATGTTAAAACATCAGCTAATCAAGTTAATGATTTGGCAAAAAATAATATGTCAAAACCAGAATCAGGAGGATGGTCTGGTGTATCTCTTACAGGAGACCCAATAAATCCTAATACTTTTACTCATAATAATATGACTCCTTTCTTTGGTGGAAATTTGACTCAAAATACCGATGAATATGCTACACGTGGTATATTTGAAAATTTTACGGGTGATATGGATTCTTATCAACACAAAAAAGAACAAGGTCTATTCTTTGAACCTCAAAAAAATATGACTAATGTTTACGGAGCTTCAAATTTAGATGGTTATATGCTTGATAGATATTATGTTTCGAATACTCGTAGCAATGAAACCCCAGTAGAAAAAATTTTCGTTGCACCTAACATAAATGCTGGTTTTGGATCTTCTGGAGGAGGTTTTATTAGAGGTAACGGTGATATTGAAGCACGTGATTATGCAATGCCTAAAACAACTAATGAACTTCGTGTTAAAACTGATCCTAAAATATCATATTATGGAAGAATTATATCAGGTGCTCATATTGCTAAACCTGGTAAAATAGGTACATTATATAAAAATAGACCTGATACATATTATGTAAATAGTCCTGAAAGATATTTCACTACTACTGGTGCTGTTGAAGCTCCTGCTGCTAGACCTTGTCAAGTACTTAAATATACTAACAGAAAAACTACTGAATTAAAAACTCGTGTTAATAGTGCTGCACCTGTACATGGTAGTAAAGGTGTTGTTCGTTCTAAATATAAAGTATCTAATAAAGTCACATATGCTAATGATAGTGTAAGAAATGCAACCGTTGAAGGTCAATGGTCTATTATGGGTATGCTAGGTTTAGATAATAAAACTCCTAATGATTATGGTAAAAAATCAATTCGTATGCGTCCAAATGCTCGTACTGAAACTGGTTCTAAGACTGCAGTATTAAATGTAAGAAGTAATGTAAGTAAAGGTGAAGCCCGTAATGGACAAAAAGCAAAGAAAACCATGAAAGAAGTGACAGAACATAATAAACATAATGGAAACTTACAATCAGGAGAACCTGGAAGAGGTTTTGTATATGATCCAAATGATAAAGCAAGAACTACTATGAGACAAGTTTATGAAAAGAATGATCATAATGGTAACTTGCAACCAGGAGAACCTGCTAGAGGTTTTGTTTATGATCCAAATGATGTTGCTAGAACTACTACTAAAGAAACAACTGAAGATAATGATTATATGGGTCAATTAGATGCTCCTAATAGAGGTTTTGTTTATGATCCAAATGACGTTGCTAGAACAACTACTAAAGAAACTACTGAAAACAATGATTATTCAGGTCAAATGAATGCTCCTAAACGTGGTTTTGTTTATGACCCTAATGATGTAGCTAAAACAACTACTAAAGAAACTACAGAAAATAATGATTATACAGGTCAAATGAATGCTCCTAAACGCGGTTTTGTTTATGATCCTAATGATGTAGCTAAAACTACTATGAAAGAATTAAATGAAAATAATGAACATATGGGTAACATGAATGGACAAAAAAGAGGTATTGTTTATGATCCAAATGATTATAGATTTAGAACTACTACTAAAGAAATTTATGAAGATAACACCCATAATGGTCATATTGGAAATAGTCAAAAACGATTATATACTAATGCTGGTAATCCTCTTAAAATAACTACTAAAGAAACAACAATGGTTGGAGATGTAATGGGTATAGCATCAGGTATGGAGAGAAACGATGGTTATTTAGTAAAAGAAGTTAAAGCACCTACAACTCATAGAGAAACAACTAATATATCATATATGACCAATGCTAACAAAAATATATCAGGAGGTTATGAAGTAACTGATGTACAAATGCCTGGTACAAATAGAATGTTTAGTGTTGAATATACAGGTAATGTTGGTAATACAAATGATACAGCTAATCCAATGAGTTATAATGATGCTTATAATGCTACTATGAAATCAGTAAGAGATGTTCAAGACAGAGGATATACACCAAATGCAATGGCACCAAGTACAACAATTGACCCAAGTAATGTAAATGCAACAACATCAAGAATAGGGGATATACAAAATAAATATATACAAGAAAGAGGTGTAATGCCATCTGTTATATCAAGTTCTATACCTCAAATGAGTGAATGTAATATAACACAAGGAGGAGATAGACTTCCAAATGAACCAATAGCAGATAGATTAAATCCAAATATATTATCAGCGTTTAGAAGTAATCCTTATACACAATCATTAACAGCTTGGGCTTAAATTAAAATATTTTTTATTTTTTTTTATTTTTTTTTATAAATAATATTATTAAAATATTTATATTAAATTTTTAATAATAAATAAAAATGCGTAATTATAAAAAGAAAAAAAAAAGATTTATTTTATAAATAAATAAAAATGTCAATAAGATTTGAATTAATGAAAGGAATTGTATCTAAAATTGAAAAAGGAGTTTTTGTTGAAATAGGTACTCATCAAGGAAGTTTTGCATATGATATTTTAAAAGTAAGAAATGATTCTATACTTTATTGTATAGACCCTTATTGTTCATATGATGATTATAAAGATGGTATTAATAATGTAACTGGAGATAATTTATTTGAGTATACAAAAAAAAAATTAATAGATGAATTTGGTGAATCTAGAGTAAAATTTATTAGAAAATATTCAAATGAAGCAATTAATGATATACCTGATAATATAGATTTTTTATATATAGATGGTAATCATCAATATAAATATGTTAAAAGTGATATAGAATTGTATTTTCCAAAAGTTAAAAAAGGTGGTGTTATTATGGGCGATGATGCAGTTGATATTGATGAATCAAGAAGAAATGACGATGGTGATGTATTTATATCATGGAACGGAGCTGATTCTTATGGATTTTATGGTGTTTTAAAAGCATTTAGAGAATATGTTAAAAATAAAGATATTCATTATTCATTTTTAGTAGGAAATCAATATATTATTTTAAAATAAATATTTAATAAAATAAAAATAAAAAGAAAATATATAAAATATTGGTAGAAATATAAAAATATATAATGGATGATGAAGATCAAAAATTTATGGAAGAGTTTTATAAAAATAATATTATGAACAAAATAAATGATGATGAAGATGATAAAAGTGATATAAGTTATAATAGTGATGATAATGATTTTGATTTTAAAAGTATTAAAAATGATAGTAATATAGATTTAATAATTAAAAAAAAAGAAGAAATAATTAAAGAAAAAGTAATCGAAATAGAATGGAAATATAAAAAAATTGAACAAATTGAAAAATTATTAAATAGATATAATATAACAAAAGAAGGTTTGTTAATATTAAAAGATTTACCAAGTTTTAATGATTTAACAGATGAACAAAAATTTTATGAACTTAAAAAAAAAAAATTTAGATTATATAATAATGTAAATTTTGATAAAAATAATTATGAAAAATTAAATCCTAATGGTTTATTTGTAGCAGGAGATGGAAGATTAAATAAAAAAAAAAGAAAAGAAATGAGAATGAAAAAAATGCATAAAATGCAAAATATGATGATGAATATTCAACAAGTACAAAATAATAATTTTATAGGTTTTAATTTAAAAAGAAAATAATTTAAGAAATTAATTTTTATTTGTTTTTTATTATCTTTTTTTTAACTTATTTTTTAAAAAAACTATTGTATATATTAGAAATATATAATGACTTCATATACACCTTTAAATCCTGCAAGTGTATTTAATAATGGATACTATGATGTTCCTTTTTGTGATGAATTTTCAAATCCTAATCCAAATTATAATATGTATGGTGCACCAAAAATTGAAGATTACAATGTAAATAAAGTTATTGGTGACCGTTATAATGATGGAAGAGATGCTTATTTTGTACAAGACCATCCTACTCGTCCATCACCTTCTTTAATGACTGAATCTGATATGACATCTAGATGGGATGTACCTATAAGAAATGACCCTTTAATTGATTTATCAGAAGATAGATATTCAACATTAAGAAAAAAAAAAGAAATGAATTATGGACCTGGAGTTGAAGGATATAATAATGGTTTTAGTGAAACTACCTATAATCCTAATACTTATAACTTTATACCTAAACCATCTAATTTACCTGAAATAGAAGAACATTTTCGTGGTGGTGGAGGAGGTGGTGGAAGAGGTGGAGGTGGTGGAAGAGGTGGAGGTGGTGGAATGCGTGGTGGAGGAGGTATGAGAGGAGGTGGAGGTATGAGAGGTGGAGCAGGTAGAAGACCAGGTGGAGGTGGTGGAAGAAGACCAGGGGGTGGTGGTAGAAGACCAGGAAGACATGGTGGAAGAGGAAGATGGAATCCTAATTGGTGGTGGGGTGCACCAGCTGTTGGATATTTAGGATGGGGAGCCTATGATGGATGGGGTGGTTGGGGAGGAAATACATATATTGATGTTAACACTATACCTGATGCTGCTTATTTTTATGCAAATGGAGCTTATAATGATCCTTATTCAATATCAGATGCAACACCGGATGTTTATATTCAAAATTATTATGAAGGTGATGATGAAGAATATCAAAATCCTGCTGTTAGAAAAGTAGCTGAAAAAATAGAACAAGCAGTTCAAAAGAAAACTGAAGAACAAAAAAAAAAAGATTTATATACTAATCTTTTTATTATTATTGTTATTATAATTTTAGTTCTTATTTTATATAAAGTTATATCTAAAAAATAATTTAATTAATTAATTTTTTTAAACTTCTTTAAGTTATAAATACTACTTAAAGAAAAATATATAAAACATATAAAAAAAATGATTTTTTTAGATACAAAAAAAGAACTAAAAGAGCTAAATTTTTATTTAGAACAAAATAAATCAAATTATTTAGCATTAAATAATATGAATATTAAATGTGAAAAAATATTAAATAAAAAATACCTAATTGATGATAAAATAGAATATAAAAGACAAATAATATTAACTACTTCTAATAATATTGATAATAAATATATTATAAAAGATATATTTGATAAAGATAATGAATTAGAATTTAAAGATATATCAAATATAAAAGATAATATTATAGGATATATAACATTTTATACAAATGATGATATGGATCAATTAATTGATGAAGGTATTAGTATAATGAATTATAAAGATTATAATGAACAATTAGAATATTTTGAGAATTTAATATATAATATAAAATGGTAAATTTATAAAAATAATACTTATTAAGTTAAAAAGAAAAAAATATAAAATAGATAAATTAGAAAGATGAATAAATCAATATATATCTTTAGAAGAGATTTTCGAGTTCAAGATAATAAAGGATTTATAAAATGTTTTGAAGAATCTGATGAGATTTTACCAATATTTATTTTTACTCCTGAACAAGTTGATAAAAACAAAAATGAATATTATAATTCAAATGCTATTGAATTCATGATTAATTCTTTAAGTTCATTAGATAAAGAATTAAAAAAAACATTTAAATCAAAATTATATTATTTTTATGGAGATAATATTGATATACTTAAAAAAATAAAAAAAGAATTTGATTTTAATTCTATTTATTTTAATATGGATTATACTCCATATGCAAAAAAAAGAGATAATGATATTGAAAAATATTGTCAAGAAGAAAATATGAAATGTGTAAAAGTTGAAGATTATTTATTATATCCTATGGGAACTATTGTTAAAAAAGATGGATTATATTATCAAAAATATACACCATTTAAAAATGTTGGTATTAAGATGACTCCTGATAAACCTATTATTAAAAAATATAAAGTTGGTAAATTAATTAAAAATAAAAAATTTGATTTTGAAATAGAAGATGATAAAATAAATAAATTTTATACAAATAATCCTAATTTATTAGTTAAAGGTGGAAGGGATGAAGCATTAGATATTTTAAAAAATGCTAAAGAATGGAATGCTTATAAAGATTATCGTAATGATTTATCTTATAATACAACCCATTTATCAGCTTATATTAAATTTGGTTGTGTTTCAATAAGAGAAGTATATTGGGAATTTAAAGAAAAGGTTGGTTTAAATAATGGTATAATTGAACAATTATTATGGAGAGAATTTTATTTTTATTTAGTTAATTATTTACCACAAATTTTATCTAAAGGAGAACCTCAACATGAAAAATTTGCATATATCAAATGGAAAAATAATAAAGATTGGTATGAAAAATGGAAAGAAGGTAAAACAGGTTTCCCTGTTGTTGATGCTGGTATGAGAGAAATGAATAATACCGGATATATGCACAATAGAGCTCGTTTAATCACCTGTAGTATAGGTGTTAAAGTTTTACAATTAGATTGGAGATGGACAGAAAAATATTATGCTCAAATGTTTGTTGATTATGATCCTAGTGTTAATAATGGTAATAATGAATGGTGTAGTGGAACAGGAGAAAATCCTCAAGATTATTGGAGATTCTTTAGTCCATGGAAACAGGCTGAAGATTATGACCCAAATTGTGAATATATTAAAAAATGGGTACCTGAATTAAAAGATGTTCCAAATGAAGTTATATTAAAATGGAATGAAAAACATAAAGAATGGAAAGATAAAACAACTTATCCAAAGCCTTTAGTCGATTTTGATGCAGAATTGAGAGAAAGTACATTAGAGATGTATAGAGCTTCATTTAAAATTTTTGATGAAAAAAAAGATAAATAATAATATTTACAATATTTATTATAATTATTTAATTAAATAATTTTTTTATAAAAAATATTAAAATAAATTTTTAATAATTAGAAATGAATTCATTTATAAATCCTTATAATCAATATTTTGGTGAAAATCATAATTTAAATAATAATAATAATAAAGTTTATTATGAAACTAATCATAATCATTTAAATAGATTAAGAAGAGAAGAAGAATTAAAACATTTATCTCCAACACAAATTATTAATCCACAAAAAATAAAAATAAATTTAAAAAAAAAGAAAAAAATAAATAAAGAAGAAAATAATGAATTTAATTTACAAGAAAACGTTCAAAGATTATCACTTTCAAGAGGTTTAATACCATATCAAACTCCTAAGATAAAAAAACAAAGAAAAAAACCAACTATAGTTCGATTTTATGAAAATCAATATGGAAAACAAAATCCAAGAAAAACACTTTATCCAATAACACCTCCTCGTACAATTTATAGAACTCCTAAAGGAGTAGTTGAATTAAATAAAACAGAAGAAGAAAGATATTTAGAAAGTCTTAGAAAAATGTTTGATAGTAGTACAAAAAAACCAAATAACAAACAACCTCCTGAATTAGGTTTAAAAATAAGAAAAAGAATAACTGAACCAAATAATTCTATTTATCATTATACATATAATCAATATCAAACAAACCAATCTAAAAAAAAAATTCAAAAAGAAAAAAGAAGAATAAATAATTTAAATTCATCAATAAATTATAGTGAAATAAAGAGAAAAAAAGAAGAAAATAATTATTATGAAATACCTACACAAAAAAATAATGAATAAAAAAATAATTAAAAATAACCTTGAATAACTCTATTTTTTAATGGTAATAAAGATATATCTTTAATATTATCTTTATTAATAACAAATTCATATTTATTTTCTAATATATTTATTTGATTTTTAACATGATGATTTCCTGGACAATTTTGATTTTTTTCTAATTCTTTTTTCAGTTCATTTAAATTATTTTTATAACCTAAACCTTCAATATTAGCTTTAATTTTTTTTTTCATTTGTTCTAAATTTCTTTGATGATAATGTACTAAACAAATTTTACTTAAAATATATTCATTTGTATTAATATGATTTCCATGATCAATTGTTTCTTTAAATTGACCTTTTCTAAAATAAGATTTAGCTAAGTTTTTCATATCGACATATAAACATTCATCAAATTCAGCAACAGCTCTTTTTGATTCATGAGTAACTATAGGACATAAATAATTAGCTTTATAAATTTTATTTTGAGGTAAACAATGAATATGATTTAATATTAATTCTTTTTCAATACTTATTGTTTTTTTATTTATATCATAATAAACAATAAATTCATCTATATCAAGAGGAAAAGCAACCTCACCATTAGAACAATGTTTATTTATAAGATATGTCATATATTCACCTTTTTTTTTATAATCAGGTTCACGATAAATATGTATTAATTCTTTAAATTTTTGTAAAATTTCAAAAGTACCATCATCTGAAAAATTATCTATAATATAAATATTTGACCAACCAAACATACATCCATGATAGATAATCCAATCTTCAATTATATCATTTTCATTTTTAACCATTGTAAATAATTTTACCATTTTTAATTTACTTTAATTTAAATAATATATTTTAATTTAAAAATTTACTAAAAAAAATATTATTTATTTTTTAATTTTTTTATTTATTTTTTTTTCTTTTATGACCTCCTAAATAATTCATATTAAGTTCTTCTAGAGGTAAAGGATTTAAAAATAATTCAATTTTTTCAATTTCTTTATTAATATGAATTAGTTCTAAACCATATATTTTTTTCATAATTTGATTTTCACGAATATTATTTCTTATTGGATTTAAATTAATATTTTTATTTAAATTATTAGAATTTAAAATAAGTGAATTTTTAATAATTATTTTTTGAATATCTTTTATTCGTTCTTTTAAATATTCTTTAACAATATTTAATTTATTTAATTCAACTAGTTTTTCTAATTTTTGTTGTTTAATTTGTTGTAAATGTATTTTTGATTGTTCTCTTATTTTTCTTAAATTTGAAGGCATTGTTAATGTTCTCATCATTTTTTTTATTTAAATCCTTACTATTTATATATTTGATTATTTCTTGGATTTTCTCTTTTTAATTTCATTTTTTTTATTTCCAAATAAATATTTTAAATCAGTTATTTGTTCTAATTTTGATAATTCATTTTCTTTAATCGCAATTTGTGTCACTATACTTCTTAAATCATTAAATAAACTATTTCTTGTATTAAACTCATTACTATTTTTATTAATAGTTCCATTTTTAACACCTTGTTTAATAGTATTATCTAGTTCTATTTTTTGTAAATTAATTTGTGCTTTTTGAAGATAAAGTTCTGCAATTAATTTTCTTAAATTATTAATTTTATTTTCATTATTATTTTGATTATTTTTCATATTATTAATGTTACAATTAACATAGAAAAAAAAAAAAAAAAAATATGTTAAAAATAAAATACTAAAAATAATATGAAAAACATATTTTTAATTTTTCCAATACATTTATTTTCAAAAATTGAGTTATTAAAAGATAAAGAAGTTTATTTAATTGAAGAACCTAGATATTTTGAAGATTTTAAATATCATAAATTAAAATTAGTTTATCATCGCGCTTCAATGAAAAATTATTTTGATTATTTAAAAAAAAATAAAATAGAAGTTAGATATTTTGATTTTAATGAAGTGAATAAAAGTTTTTATGATAAATTAAATAAGCAAAGCACCAAAGAAATTGAATGTTATGATATGAATGACTTTGAATTAGAAAATAAAATAAAAAAAAGTTTAAAAAATATAAAAATAATAAATAGTTTAAATTTTACTTTAAATCCTCAAATTATTAATGAAAATAAACATATATTTCAAAATAAAAAAGGAGATTATCGACATGATTTATTTTATGAATGGCAAAGAAAAAGATTAGATATTTTAATGTTAAAAGATGGTAAACCAAAAGGTGGTCAATGGTCATTTGATAAAGATAATAGAAAACCTTTACCTAAAACAGTAAAAGTTGATTTTGAACCAAAAATAATTCAAAATGAATATTATATAGAAGCAAAAGAATATATAGAAAATAATTTTAAAAATAATTATGGTTTAATAGAAAATACTATTTATCCTATAAATCATGAAGATAGTAAAAAATGGTTAAAACAATTTTTAGAAAAAAGATTTAAAAATTTTGGTTTATATGAAGATGCTGAAACTACAAGAAATCCGTTTCTTTTTCATAGTGTTTTAACTCCTATGATGAATATTGGTTTATTAACAGATATTGAAGTATTAGAAGAAACTAAAAAATTTGAAAATAAAGTACCAATAGCAGCATACGAAGGTTTTATTAGACAAATAATTGGATGGAGAAATTATATTTATACAATGTATTATTTGGAAGGTAAAAAAATAAAAAAAATGAATTTTATGAAATATAAAAATAAAATTAATGAAAAAAAATGGTGGTCATCAATTAATATAGAACCAATTGATTATATAATTGAAAAAATTAATAAATATTCATATGCTCATCATATAGAAAGATTAATGTATTTAGGAAATTTTATGTTATTATGTGAAATAGATCCTAAAAATGTATATAAAATGTTTATGGAATGGACAATAGATGCTTATGAATGGGTAATGATTCCTAATGTAATGGGAATGTCCCAATATGCTGATGGAGGAATAATGATGACTAGACCTTATTTTTCATCATCAAATTATATATTAAAGATGAGTGATTGGAAAAAAGGTGAATGGTGTGAAAAATGGGATATATTATATTATAATTTTATAGGAAGAAATAGAGATTTATTAAAAAAGAATTATGCAACAGCTCAACAAGTTGTCCATTGGGATAGAAAAAGTGAAAGTGAAAAAAAAAGAATAAGATTGGAAGCAAAAAAAATAATTAAACAAATTAATTGATTTTAAGTGGTATTTGAATTATTGTATCATCGTGTCCAGATGAATACCAATCAAAATGCATTGATTTTTCATTTTCTAACCATGTCCAAAAATTAACTTCCCATATTAGTTTAAAATGATTTTCAATAAACTCAGGAAAATATTTTTCATATAATTCGTTGAATTTTAAAACAGAGCTTTTATCTCCAATAAAATATCCTCCACAAAAACGCCAATGAATATTATCTAGTAGAATATTTTTATGTGAATGTTTATTCCAACAACCAGGTACAAATAAAAATTCACCACTGAGTTGAATTTTAGAAAAATTATTTAAATATTTACAAGTATTTTCACTATTTCTAAAAACATGATTTATATTAAAATCAATCCAAGCAAAATAATCAGAATTCCATGGATTAAGATCTATTATTCTTTTAACATATTCAATTTTTTGATTCATTAATAATATATATTCTTTTGTATCTTTTTCTATATTTCTATTGTTTGGTAAATTAATTTTGTCTTTATATTTATTAATAATATCATAAATCCAAGAATTTTCAAATTCACTAATATAAACTTTAACATTTTCTAAATTATTTAATTTATCCTTAAAAACTTCATAATAAGAATTTGATATAAATAAACATATATTTATATTTGTATTTGCTATTTTTTCAAAATGATTAAATCTCCATTCTAAATCTCTTCCCATTACGGGTTTGTTATAAATATTCATAAAAGCAGTGACAAAAGTTGTATTCATTTATTATAATATTTTTAATATAATTTATTAAATAAAAATTTAATAAATAACGCAAAAAAAATAAAAATAAAAATAAAAATAAAAATAAAAATAAAATAAAAATAAAATAAAAATAAATAAACTTTAAAAGCATTCAAAATTAATAGTAACTGGATATTTTATACCAACATAATAACGCCAATTTGTACCTGGACGATTTATTTCACACCATTCATATAATACTTTTTTTTCACCATTATCATTATAAATAAATTCTGGCATTTTTTTCCAAATATCTAATTTAATATAAAAATAAAAATTCATATAAGACATTTCATTTAATCTCCAAATAGTATATTTATCTACTTCATTAATAAAATCATCAAAATCAAATAAATTTAAAATTTTGGTATCATATAAAAACATACAATTCATTAAATATCCTTCTTTAAAATATTTTGTTCCATAATCTTGAATATATTGATTATAATCTTCTATATAAGTTTGTGAAAATATTTTTTCAAGAGGAATACCATTATTATCTAAAGGTGCAACTAAATAATTTTCAAATTCGATTTCATCATAATATTTTATTTTATCTAAAATTCTAAACCCTGCATCAAAAAAAATAACTTTATCCCATTTTTTAAAATATGGATTAAAAACATTTAATTTTTGCCATTGATTAATTTTTTCAATTTCTCTTTTATCACTATTTTCATAACATTTATTTTTTAATTTTTCATTTATTTTAAAATTTAAATAAGGTAATTTTACTTCTATAACATTATAAAAATCTTTAAAATTATTATTTAAATCAAAATCAATTGTTATTAAAACTAAATCTTTATTCCATTCTCCTTTAGAACGTATATCTATAATTGTTCTTTTTGCTTTATTAAAATATTTATTATCAGACACTAATACTATTACTGTTTTACAATTATTTTTTTCCATTTTAATTAATTAAATATATTTATTTATAAATTTAGATAATTAAAATATATTTTTAACGAAATATATTTTATTCGTTAGTCTTTTTTAATTTTTATATAATTAATAAATATATTTAATCAATTAATATGGAAAAAATAGATAAAATAGTTTATATAAATTTAGAACATCGAACTGATAGAAAAGAATTAGTAGAAGATGAATTAAAAAATTTTGATTTTCCAATGGATAAAGTTTTAAGATTTAATGCTATAAAACATAATAATCCTGCTTTAGGTTGTACTATATCTCATTATGAAGTTTTAAAAATGGCAAAAAAAAATAATTGGAAAAATGTATTAATTTTAGAAGATGACTTTAAAATGGTTGTATCAAAAGAAGAATTAAATGAATCTTTAAACTATTTTTTTAATATTGAATTTGATAAATCATGGGATGTTTTAATGTTTGCTTATAATATAGGATTTAGTCATAATAAAGTAGAAAATTTTAATGATGATAAAATTATTGGGCGTGTTCGATTTGCTCAAACTGCTTCAGCTTATTTAGTTAATGGACATTATTTTGATAAATTTATATCACATATGGAGAACGGAATAATAATGTTTGAAAAAACTGGAAATAATTTTTATATGAATGATGTATTTTGGAGATTTTTACAAGAAAAAGATGAATGGTTTTATTTTAAAAAAAGAATAAGTATTCAACGAGAATCGTATAGTGATTTACAAAAAAGTATAGCTAATTATGGTGTATAGAATAATTAATAAATTAAATATTTTTTTTTTTAGTTAAAAAATAATAAAAAATAATGTAAATATAAAAAAAAATAAATAATTAATAAAAGAAGAAAATGGATATAAAAAGTGATATAAACATTAATGATTTTATTATAGAAGATATTTATATAGATGAAGAAGATGATATAAATACAGATGAAAATATAAATGAAGAAATTATTTTAATACAAAAACATATAGAAAATAGTTTAAAATCTTCTTTTAAAGAAAAAGAAGATACAAATAAAGAGAATATAAATGAAAATAATAAAATTATAATGGATAATAATAAAAAGGAAAAAAAAGAAAGAAAAAAAATCAAAAAAGATTTAAATATAATAACTTTGAATATTAATGATAAAGAAGTTAAAGAAATAAAAGAGTGTTCAATATGTATAAATGAAATAAAAAATATTAATAAAGAATTTAAATGTTTTGGATGTAAAAATTCTTATTGTACAACTTGTATGAAAACATATTTATTAGGAACTACTGAAGAACCTCATTGTTTAAATTGTAGAAATGCAGTATCATATAATTATTTTATAGAAAAATTTGATAAAAGTTGGAGATTAAATGATTATAAAAAACATAAAGAAAAAATATTATGGGATAAAGAAATGTCTAAATTACCTTCTACAATAGGTTATTTAGATTTATTGGAAAAAAAAAAAGAATATTATAATGAATGGAGAAGATATTGGAATATTTATTCTAATATATTTGAACTTTTTCAGAGAAAATTAATAATAGATAGAGAAAAAGAAGAATATAAAAAAAAAATGAATGAGGCTTATCAAAAATATAAAGAATTTGATAAAAAATATAATGAGGTTCTTGTTGATTTAGATGAAAAAAAAAGAAAAGTAATTCGTTATAAATGGACTCAAAGATGTTTAACAGAAGGTTGTAATGGATTTTTAGATGAAAAATATCATTGTATTTTATGTAAAAAAGATTATTGTAAAGATTGTTTGATTGAATTAAAAGAACATGATAAAAATGAACATAAATGTGATGAATCATTAAAAGAAACCATTAAAATGATTCGTAAAGAAAGCAAACCTTGTCCTAAATGTAATGAATATATTAGTAAAATAAATGGTTGTGATCAAATGTTTTGTACAACATGTGGAACTGCGTTTAGTTGGAAAACAGGACAGATTGAAAAAGGTGTAATTCATAATCCTCATGCTCATGAATTCTTTCAAAATAATCCAGATGCTTACAATGAATATATGAATTTAAGAAATAATGGAAATGGTAATAATGGTTGTCGAGATTTAGTTCCTCCATATATATTTGTACCAAATTTAAACAATCGGGAAAAATTTAAAATAGGTTTATATAAAATTGAAAAGGCTGAACAAATAAGAGTGAATTTGTTAGAATATATGCAATATAGAAGAGAATATAATGAAGAGAGAATTAATGCAGAAAATGATAATCATGATATGAGAGTTAAATTTTTACAAAAAGAAATTGATGAAAAAAAATTTAAAACTTTAATACATATGAGATATAAAAAAACATCTTTTTTAAAAATTGTTCATGAAAATATTATATCAACACTAATGATTGTAGCAAATCTTTTATGGAATCTACAAAGTTCTACAAATAATGAAGAATTTGAAATTGCATATACTATGATTGAAGATATAAGAAAAACAACAAATCAAACATTAAGTGATTTAAGTCAAAAACATAATTATTCTAGTGCTAAATTTAAAATAGATGATTATTTTAGAATTTATCCATCTTATTTATAATTTAAATACATAGTTTATAATTTATTATATATTATTTATTATTCATTATTTATTATTTTTATTATTAATAATTTATTTTTGTTTTGTTTATATAATTTTTATAAAGAATTATATAATGTTTTATAAAAAACTAAAAAAAGAAATGATTATATTAAGATAAATATATTTAGTTAAATAAAAATGAATATAAAAAAGAATTTATAAAATAAATTAGAAATTTAAAAAAATGGAATGTCCTATATGTATTGAAACTATTCAAGAAAATCAAGATTTTAAATGTTATTCATGTAATTGTACATGTTGTATTGGTTGTATGAAAACATATTTATTAGATAAATCTGAAGATCCTCATTGTTTAAATTGTAGAGCAGCAATTGGTTATGATCAATTTACTAATAAATTTGATACTAAATGGAGATTAGGAATTTATAAAAAACATAAAGAAGAAATATTATTAGACAAAGAAAAAGCATTAATGCCTTTAACAGTAGGTTATTTAGATAGATTAAATCAAATTGAAAATTTAAAAAATAAAAAAGCTGAATTAGCTCGTCAAATGTTTGAACTTGATCAACAAATTAATCAATTAATGGGAAGAGTTCAAAAAGAAGTAATAACTAAATATGAATGGACACAAGCATGTCCTACTAATAATTGTAGAGGATTTTTAAATGGTTCAAATGAATGTGCAGTTTGTCAAAAGAAGTTTTGTAAACATTGTTTTGAAATTAAAACTGAAGAACATGAATGTGATAAAGATTTGGTAGAAACTATGAAATTAATTAAAAAAGAAAGTAAACCATGTCCTAAATGTGGTGAATTTATAAGTAAAATTAGTGGATGTGATCAAATGTTTTGTACAAGCTGTGGTACAGCATTTAGTTGGAAAACTGGTAATATTGAAAAAGGTGTTATACATAATCCTCATGCTCATCAATTCTTTCAAAATAATAGAGAAGCATATGAATTATATATGAATAATAGAAATACTAATGGAAATGCAAATGCTAATCAAGGTTGTAGAGATTTAGTGCCAAGAATTATGGATTGGAAAAATATGAGTTTTAGAGCACAAATAAAAAATGATGTAGTACAAAAAGTAGAAGAGTATAGAAGACGTGTTTTAGAATATGACCAGTATAGACAACATGAATTGGAAAGAGAATTAGAATCGGTTGATAAAAATCAAGATTTAAGAATTAAATATTTAAAGAATGAGATTGATGAAAAACATTTTAAAACGATGTTGCATATGAGAAATAAAAGACATTTATTTAGACAACAAATACATGAAGTTATTGTATCAACTAAAATTATTTTTGGAAATATGTTATGGAATATAAATGAATCAAAAAATTATGATGATTTTATGAAAATTTATAGAATGTTTACTGAATTAAAAACAAGTACAAATGAAATTATTTTAAGAATATCAGAAGAACACGGATATAAAGCAAAAGTAGAATTTTCTGAAAATTTAAGTTTTCCTCAATATTAAATAATTAATAATAATCAATAATAATTAATAATAATTAATAATAATTAAATAATTAAATTAATTTTTTTTATAATAACTTAATTAAAAAATAATTAAGCTAAAATGGTAGTTTTAATAAGACTTTGATGATTTCTAATAAAAATAAAAAGTATAACTATACATAACATAATTAAAAGAAAAAAGATTACACAAGTTAAAACAATGTAAGGATATAATCTATCAAAAATAAAGGTTAAACTAGGTTCAACAATATAAGTTTTAATTTTATTTTTATTTTCTTCTTTATTAATTTGTTGTATACAAATATCAAAAAATTCTTGAAAAAAAGAGGTTTGAATAGAAGTTGAATCCATATTAAAGATATAATTAAATAAAAGTGAGAAAAAAATTAATAAAAAAGAACTAAATTAAAGTAAAGAATAAAAAGAAATGAAAATAGAAAGTGATAAAATTAATTTTAAAAAAATAGATGATCATATATCTTTAATTTTTCATGAAACTGAAATAATAAAATTTTGGACACCTGAATTATTTGTACCTTTTGGAGTTGATGATAATTTTGGAAAACATACTATACAATTAGTTGTTGATAAAGACACACCACAACATATTAATTTAAAAAAAATAATAGAAAAAGTAGAAAAAGTTTTAATAAAAAGATTAAAATTAAAAGAAGGTGAATTAAAAAGTATTTTTCGAAGAAGAATGGGAGATTTTGATATGTTAGATGTTAGATTAAAACAAATTAAAAGTAAAATAATAACAGAATATGAATATGAAAATAAAAAAGATAATTATTTAAAAACAATTTATGATATGGATAAAGAATCAAGAGTAAAAGTATTTATTGAAATACATGGATTTTGGGATTATCGTGATAATAATAAAGAATTAGAAGAAAAACAAGAAAATAAAGTAGGATTAATAGTAAATATATTAAAAATGAAAATTTTAGATAAAAATAATGCGTAATGATAAAATAAAAAAATTCGAATTATAATTTAAAATTTAAAATGTCAAATTCTTTTTCAAGTACATTAATTAATTATAATAAGAATAAATTTTCAGAACCTTATAAAAAATATTTTTTCAATTATGTTAAAGAAGATCATTATTTATATGTGACTGATGAACAAGGTCAATCATTATTATATGAAACTCCTTATTTACAAGTTTATCGTAATTTACATCAACATTTAGATAAATATTATTTAGTTTTAGAAATATCAAAAGAACAAGAAGAAGATGATGTAAATAAAAAAATATATAATTTTAAAACAATGTTAGATAAAATTTATGGTCATTCACATGAATTTATAAGAAAAAACTTTGATACTATTTTTCCTAAAGCACAAGGTAAAGTTGATAAATATACATTAGATACTTGTATTATAAGACCATTTGCTGGTAGTAATGCTCAATTTATAAAAATATTAATTCCTAATGAAGAATTAGCAAAAAAAGCTTATGAATTACAATATGAACAAGAAGTTAAATGTACTTTTGCATATAATGGATTAATGAAAATGAAAGGTGGTAAATTAATGGAAGAATATATTTTATATGATATTAAAACATTTGGAGATAGAACACGGGATGAATTAAGAAGAAGTATAAGTGATTATGGAACTAAATATGAAGTTGAAATAATAAAAGAGGAAATTAATAAAGAACATGAAAATTATGAAAATAATAAAAATCATGAATATATTGAAAATAAAAAAGAAGATGATGAATTTTTTGAAAACGAAGAAAATAAAATTAATATTGAAAAAATAAATAATGAAGAAATGACAGAAAATATTGAAGTTCAATCAATTATAGAAATAAATGAAAATAATCAAGATTATCAAAAAGAGATGGAAGAAATTAGAGAAGAAAATGAAAATGAAAATTTAATTGATATGAACGTAAAAAATAAAAATGATGAAAATAAAATAGAGTTTATGGATGGAGCAATAGAAAATAAGGAAAAAATAAAAGAAGAAAAAGATACAAAAGAAAAAAAAAATAAAAAAGAAATGAAAAGTTCTAAAAAAGAAAGGGAAAAAGAGAAAGAAAAAGATAAAAAACGAAAAGATAAATTGAAGAAAAAATTATCAATTCATAAAAAAAATAAAAATAATGATTCAGATTTAGAAAATAATTCTTCTGAAGATGAAAATGATAATTTAAGTGATAATGAAGAATTCCATAATTTAACAGATGAAATGAAAAAAATGATTAGAAAATTTAATAAAAAAAACTAAAAGTTTTGAATTAAAAAATTAAGAAAATATAAATTTTTTTTTAAATCCATTTTTATATAATAATTATATAAATATATAAATAATTAATTAAATAAATAATTTTAATTAAAATTTGTTTATCAAATATTTTTTTTATATTATAATATAGTATAAGAGATACAATATGGCTGACTCAAACCAAACTTTTCAAATTATTGGTATAATTGTAATTTTAGCAATTGTAGCATTTGGAATTTATTATTATATGAATATGACCAATAAAAAATCAGAAATGGACCAAAATCAAATGATGGCTATGATGAAACAACAAATGATGCAACAAAATCAAATCGCTGATGTACAAATGAATATGAAAGAACAAATGCAAAACCAAATGTCTGATCCTATTATGGCTAAAACAACTATGACTAATGCTCCTAATGGTGAAGGTTCTTTAGTTGGTGAAAATCAAATGGAACATTTCGCTAATTCTGATGAAATGACTAAACGCAATAATAATTCTTCTTTCCCTCAATCTCAATTAACTGCTGCTGAACTTCTTCCTCAAGATAATTCTTCTCAATGGGCTCAAGTTTATCCCACTGGTGAAGGTTCATTAAAAGATAGAAACTTCTTACAAGCTGGTTATCATATTGGTATTAATACAGTTGGTCAAACCCTTCGTAATGCCAATCAACAACTTCGTTCTGAACCCCCTAATCCTCAAGTTAAAGTATCACCTTGGTTACAATCAACTATCGAGCCAGATATGGGTCGCAAACCTTTCGAAATTGGTGGATGTATGTAAATTTATTTTTAATTATTTTATAAATATAATTTTTTAGTTTTTTTTATTATTTTAGTTTTTTAAGTTATTAAAAATAAAGAAAAATGCGTTTAATATAAATTATATTTTATTAGATTTTTATATTTTTTTCTATATTAATAATATATATAGAAAAATGTGCAACTGTGGTAAAGTACTAAATCATACTAATGAAAATCATCAACATGACAATCATCACCATCATGCGGAACATCACCATCATCATGAACATCATCAACACCATGAACATTATGAAAATCATGAAGAACATCATTGTAAATCAAAATGTCATAAAAAACGCAAATATGAAAAGAAATGCCATAAGAAAAAACATCATGAACATCATTCACACCACGAACATCATTGCCATCACGAACATCACTGTCATCATGAACATGAAAAAACCCCATATGAAATATGGTTAGAATCTTGTAAATATAATTCAGAACCATGTCCTGATAATAGTCTTTAAATTAAATATTTTTTTTTAAGTTTAAATTTTATTTTTTTTTAAGAAAAAAAAATAAAAATATTGATTATAATTATAAAAGAAAAATGGGTCACTGTGGATGCGAAAAGAAAAAAGAACACTGTGGTTGTGATAAACATCATCATCATCATAACATAAAGCCATGCCATAATTGCAATACTGAGTGGTCTGGTTATTATACAGCTAGTGGATTTAGTTATTTATTAAAACCTGATGGTAGTGTAACTAAAACAGCCGAAACACGTACTTATTTAATAACTAAAGTAGATAATTATTTATATAAAGTTGTAATGAATAATTTAACTCCTACTCAATTTACATTAGAATTCTTATATTATAAAAAAGGAAGTAAATTATATAGTTCAACAAATGGAGGTGTTGATATTATATCATGTGAAGGAAAAGAATTAGTAGCTGATTTTTCAAATGATAATTTAAATGGAAGATTTGTTTTAACTCCTGCTCTTCTTGCATAAATTAAATAAAAAATATTTTTAAATTAATAATTTTTTTATTTTTTTGAAATTATAAAAAAAAATATTTATAATAAAAAAAATATAGAAAAATAAAAATGTGTCATTGTGGATGTGAAAAAAGAAGTTAAATTTAAATTTAAATTTATTAATTAAAAAAAATAATCATTTTTTTTTTAGAAATTATAAAAAAAATATTTATAATAAATATAAAAAAAGAAATGCCTCATTGCGGATGTGAAAAAAGAAAATGCCATTGTGAATGTTATAACCATGAAATTATGCCTACTCCTACACCAATAGATGAATATTTAAATAAATGTGAAAAAATATTATTTACAGGTAATTATAATAAAACAACTTTAAAATTATATCCTGAAATATCAAAACGCATGGAAAGTGTTGAAATTAATTTTCCAACTTTAGGTGCCAAAGGTTTTAGTTATATTCAATTTTCATGTATGAGTGATGCAGCTGGTCAAAATAAATTTGTTGACCTTGTATTCGATATTGCTTTATATAATAATAATCTTTCAACTGGTGAAAAAATAGGTCAAATTAGTATTATAAATATACAAAGAGATAACCAAGCTGAATGTGATTTATTAAGATCAGGTCCAGTTGTCAAAGTTTTTGATATTAATTCTCAATCAGGATATTTTAAAAATGTAACTCGTGTTATTCTTGATTTAAGACAACCTGAACGTGTTTTTTATTTTATTGGTAAATATTAAATTAAATATTAAATATTAAATATTAAATATTTAATAATAAATTATAATTAATTTATTTTTTTTATTAAGTTATTTATTTTTAAATTAAATAAATATTTATATATTTTTTAATTATTATAAATAAAATATTTATAATAAATATAAAAAAAGAATAAATGTCTTATTGTAAATGTGAAAAAAGAAAATGTAAATGTGAATGTAATTATTATGATAAATCACCTATTGACAATATTTTAACAAAATGTGAAAAAGTTTTATTTACAGGTTCATATAATACAAAAAATAATATAAGAAAAGAAGATGAAACAACCATAACAAAAACCTTAGCAATGTTTATATCTGTAAATCCTGAAGGATATAATCCTCGTTTAGATGTTCAATATAATTTAACTGATAATTTACTTCCTCCTAATCAATTAGCTAGTGAAACTTTTTCTATAACTTCTTATTCAAAGAGTTTAACTGAAAAAATTGGTTTTATCAAATTTTCAACTTTGTATCTTGAAAAAATATTAATAGATCAAAAATATGGTTCTTTTGATGTTTTAACTAAATCTGGTATTTATAATGATGTTAAAAGAGTAATTATATTTATTAAAGAAGAAGGAGAAAGAGAAGTTTATTTTATTGGTAAATATTAAATTTTTAATTATTTGTTTTATTTTTTTTTTATCAAATTCTTTAAGTTAAATATAGTACTTTTAACTTAATATAGAAAAAATTTAATATATTATTAATAAATTATATTTTTATGTTCTTAAAGATATTTACCTTCTTTGATATCTGATGCAATAGGGGTTAAATATTTTTGAGGAGGTTGAGCATTAGCAACAACAGCTACTTGACGAACAATTTGTGAGAGAGCACCACGGATACCAGCTAAATCGAAGATACCGATAAGGATGGTGACGGCGATACCAATGAGGAGTTGAAGAACAACGAATCCTACGTATAATTCCCAAGTTTTAAGTTTTCCTACTTCTTTGTCTAAGTAAAGCATTTTCTTTTCTATACTCATTTATTAGAAAAAAATTTTGATAAAAATAAAAATATATAAATAAATTAATTATTTTATTAATTTTTTCTTATGATTTTAAATAAAATATAAAATTATAATTTAAAAAAAAATTTATTTTTAATTTAATTTTTTTTTCTTATAAATTATTTTTTCTTATTTTTTATCTTTTTAAATATTAAAATAGAAATATGAGTAAAAATATTTATGCCATTGCAGTTTTTAATGATTCTAAAATTAAAGGTACTGTTTTATTTACTCAAGAACCAAATAAAGATGTAAAAGTTGAAATTAATTTAGAAGGACTTGGTAAAAATAGAAAACGTGGTTTTCATATTCATGAATTTGGAGATCTTTCTGATCATTGTACTTCAATGTGTGCTCATTTTAATCCTGATAATCAACCACATGGAGGTTTACATTCAAAATATCGTCATGCAGGAGATTTAGGAAATGTTCATTCTGATGATAAAGGAAAAGCTTTTTATTCTTTTGAAGCTCCTACTATAAAATTATCTGGTTCTAAATATAATATTATTGGTCGTGGTTTAATAATTCATGAAGATGAAGATGATTTAGGTCTTGGTATGTATCCTGATTCTTTAACTACTGGACACGCTGGAAAACGTTCAGCTTGTGCTGTTATTGGTTATTCTAAACTTAATAAACCTTGTTAATTTTTTTACTTTTTTTATTTTTTTATTTTTTATTTTTTTTAAGTTAAAAGTAGTACTTAAAGAAATAAAATAAAAATGTGTTGGAATGCTGAAGTATCGATACAAACATTTACATTTGCTGTTTTATCATTTATTATAGGTTATTCTTATGGGTTTCCTATTAAAAAATTAATATTTTTTATGGTTTTTTCATCAATGCAATTAATAGAATATTTTTTGTGGAAAAATATAAATAATAAAAAAAGTAATGAGTTATTTTCAAAATTAGGATTTTTGGTTATTTTATTAGAACCTTTATCATCTCTAAATTTAATAGAAAATAATATAATATTAAGAAATAATTTAATTTATTTTTATTTATTTATAACTATTTTATTTTTAATATTTTATTATAAAAAAATTAATTTTTCAACAACTATTGGTAAAAAAGGATTCTTAAATTGGCATTGGTTAGAAGCTTTTAATACTCCATCTATTTTATATTTTTTATTATGGAGTATTTTGTTTTTTATTGGTCTTTTATTAAGTAAAGATTATTTTATATTTATTTTTGGTTTATTAACTTATATATACTCTTGGTATAATTATAAAAAACATGATACTTTTGGAACATATTGGTGTTCTATTGTTAATATTTTATGGTTATATGTTATATTTTGGGTAATTTATCATAAAATTATCAAAAAAAATATTTAATTTATTTTATTCTCTTTTTTTTATTCTCTTTTTTTATATTTTCTTTTTTATATTTTCTTTTTTATTTAACAAGTTAAAGTAGTACTTAAAGAAATAAAAAAATGTGTTGGAATGCAGAAGTATCAATACAAACATATTTATTTGCAATAATATCATTTATATTAGGTTATTCTTATGGTTTTCCATTAAGAAAATTAATATTTATGTTAGTATTTTCTAATATTCAATTAATAGAATATTTTTTGTGGAAAAATATAAATAATAAAAAAAATAATGAATTTTATTCAAAATTAGGTTATTTAAATATAACATTAGAACCTATAGCAGCTTGTTTATTAATAGATAATATTCAATTACGATATTCTAGTTTGATTATTTGTACTTCAATATTTTTAATATATTTTTTAATTTATAATAAAAAAATAGATTTTTCAACATCTATATCAAATAATGGTTTTTTAAAATGGAATTCATTAAAATTTAAAGACCATGGTATATTTTATTCTATAATTTGGTTTATATTCTTTTTTGGAGGTATTTTACTTTCAAAAGATATATTCATTATATTTATCTCTTTTATGACTTTCTTTTTATCTATTTATAATATATCATATTTAAATAGTTTTGTATCTTATTGGTGTTCAATATCAAATATTTTATGGTTATATGTTTTAGGTTGGATTATTTATAAAAATTATAAAAAATAAAAAATTAAAAAAATTAAAAAAATATTTTAAGTTAATAAAAAAATAAATTAATATTTTGATTGAATTAATTGGATTTTTCTTTCAAGTTCATTTATTTTATCTTCATAATGTTGAATTTTTATTTTACCTATTATCTCTATTTGTTCACTATTTAATAGTATTTTTTTTGAATTAATTTCATATAAATTTATATCATTTTTTGTATTTCCAAATTTTACTTGATTATCATCTACATTAGTTGCTCTATATGCAAATGCATTTCTACCTGTTGTTGTACCATATAATGCTATACTTTGATTTTCACATGTTTTTGACATTCTTCCAATTGATATAGATTCTTGTTTATAACATGTTGCACCACCAATAGCTAATGAATTATCTTGTAAACAATGTGATTTATCTCCAATTGACATTGATTTTAATAAAATAACTTGATTATTATTTTCAGGATCAATTCTAATAACATTTTCATTATCAAACTTTAAATCATTATAAACTACACCATGTTCACCTTTTTCACCTTTTGGACCTGGTGGACCTTGAGGTATTTTTTCATTAGATATTAAATCATAGTCACCATTATCCCCTTCTATTGTAAAAACAATTTTTAAATCATTGTTAACTTTAATAGATTTAATTTTAGGTGCTTTTCCTTGAACTCCTTGAGGACCTTTAGGACCTATCATACCTTTTACATTAAGTTTGATTGAAGATATAACTTTATTTTTATGACATAATTGAATTTCATTTTCATCTTTTGAAAATTGTAGATGAAGTAAATTAAATAAATCAGGATTTAGAGATAGTGAGTTATTGGAAGTTGTAAGAGATGATTGATTTGAATAAGTATTAATAAATTCTTGTTGATGTTCATTTATTTTTTTAGTTATTTTTTCAAAATATTCGTTTAAATTAGTTTGAAAAAGAGAGGATAATAAATTAAGTTTATTTTCTAATTCACGAGATAAATCATTATGAATATTTTCTTGAGATTTATTAAAATCATTTTGATATTTTAAAACAAATTCGTCTTTCCAACTTTTCCATTCTTTATTTTTTTCAATTATTAATTGAAAATTATCTTTTAATTTATTATTTATTTCTTTTATATAATCATCTACTCTTTCACTCATTCTTTCATTTAGTAAATCTTCTATTTTATTTACATTTCTCATTGTTTCTTGAAAAGAATCATTTAAATGACTATATAATTGCTCAAATTGACCTTTCATATTTGTTGCTATTTTTTCTTGTATTAATTCATTAAATTCAACTTTTGTTTTTTGTATAAATTGATTTGTTTTATCTTGATTTTCAGTTTCTAATTTATGAACTTTTGTTAAACTTTCTCTTATAAATTTTTTAATTTGATTTTCCATCTCAATAAATTTAGAACGGATACCTATTTCAACTTTTTTATCCATTTCAACATCTATTTGTCCAATACTTCTTTTACAATCTAATATTTTTTGTACCCATTTATCTTCTAATATTCTCATATTTCTTTCAAAATATAATTCACATTTTTGAATACATATTTTTTGCCATTCTTCCCATGTTTTATCTGTTATTTCTTTGTAGTTATAATTGTTATTATCATTATTAAAATTTAAATTATCATTTGAATTATAATTAATATTTAAATCTTCAAGATTTGTTTTAAGTTCTTCATTATTATTTGTTATATTAATATTTTCATTATCTATATATTCAATATTTGTAGTTAAATCTTCTTCTTGAATATTTTCTTTGTTTTTATTTTCAGTTGAATCTGTTGGATTATTTTTATATATTTTTTTTAAATGATGTAAAGTACTTTCTTTTGCATCAAATTCAATTTCATTTAATAATTCATCTTTATTGTCAAGAGGTATAAAATGAAAAATTTGGTATTTAAATAATTTATCTAAATACTTTACTAAAACATCTATAATTTTTAATCTTTTTTCTTGTGGTGATAAAATATTTTGGTTTTGAATAAGAAGAGTTAATTTATTAATAAATGTTTGAATATCATTAATAACTAATTTTTGTTCTCTTTTTTTTAAATGTGTAAAAGATAATAATGTTTTATGTATACAATAAATAAATTGAGTTTCTAAAGAATCTTCTAGAGTAAATTCTTTTTTCATATTTTTTTTACCTTATTATTTATTTATATTTTCTATTTCTTTTTTTTTCATAATTCATTAATTTAAATTTTTTTATTTATAATCATTAGAATTAATTTATTTAATATGAAAAAAAATAATAAAAAAATTTTAGGTAAAAAAATATGGGGACCTAAAGCATGGCATCTTTTACATTCCTTTAGTTTACATCATGAAAACGAAAATGAATGGTCTAAAGAAAAAAAACACGAATATTATTTATTTTATAAAACTTTTATTTATTTAATTCCTTGTAAAATTTGTAGACTACACTATAAAGATATGATAGAATTTCATGAACCTTTAGTTGAAAAAGATATTACTAAAAAAAATATATCAAAATGGGTTTGGAAAATACATAATAAAGTTAATGTTCGTTTAGGTAAAAAAGAAATGTCTTATGAAGAAGGTATGAAAATACAAGAAAAATTAAATAATAATGATATATTTTTCTTTATAAACAATGTTATCTTTGGATTAGATATTAAAACTTGTTGTATTTTTGATTTTGATCAAATTTATCATTTCTTTTATTATTTCGGTTTATTGTATCCTGATATTAAAATACAAGAAAAATTAAAAAAACTTGTTTTATCTGAAGAATATTCTAATTTAAGTTCACCTTCTGAATTTAAAGATTGGTATCAAAAAACTTATCATTTATGGCAATAATTTTATAGTTTTATTTTTAATTAATATTTTTATAAATTCATATTTATAAAATATAATAAATCATCATATGAATATTGAGACTGAAAATTTTCTAAATATCCTCCTTTATTTATAAATTTTAATTGAGGTACGGATTCTATTTGTGCCTCTGCTCTTAATTTATCATTTTCACCTTTTACATTTTCTACATTTACTGAACCAAATGGAAAAAATTGTATATAATCTATAGCTAAATCTTCATATTCTTTTTTAAAATCTTTACAATGTGAACACCATGGAGCATAAAATAATATAAATCCTTTATTTTTATCAAAAAAACGATTATTTAAGAAAATTTTATTATTTTCAATTTTAAAATCTTTATATTCTAATTCATGAACACCATTGTCTTCATCAAATAAATTTTTATATAAACTAATTGAAAACTTTAATTTCGAATTTTCATCATTATTTTTTTTAACTAATGAACATTCATTATCTTCAATTTTACAAGACATATTATTATTTGTATTTTCTTTTACTTTTTTTATTTTTTTTATTTTATTTTTTTTTATTAATGGTTTTATTTTACATTCATTCTTTTTTAATTTACATTCAGAACTTGTTTTTTCTTCTTTTAATTTACATTCCATTTTTAATTTTATTTACTCTAATTTTATATTTTATATTTTATTTTTAATTATTTTTTTATTCATTGTTAACTTTTAAAAAAAATATATAATTAAATATTAAGTATTAATATTATAATGTTTCAATTAAACCTTGTATCTTATAAAGAACATATATTATTTTTTGCAGCTGCTTTATTATTATCTTATTTTATTATAAATTCTACTATTGAAAAAAGATCTAACGAATATTATTTATATTTTATAATTGTCACTTTTGTTTTATATTTCTTTTTTATTTTTGTTTTAAGTGATACTTATTCAAAAAAAGAAAATATTGAAAAATATACTAATGGTTTAGATGATGTCACTGTAAATGAAAACTTTAGTACTTCTGAACAAGAAGAAGAAGAAGAAGAAAAATTACCAGAAGCTGTTGCTTCTACTATTAATTATTCCTCTATAAGTGAAGAAGAAGAAGAACCAAAAGATAAAAAGAAAAAGGAAGAACAAAAATCAAGTAAAAGTGGAACTGGTGGAGGTGGAGGAGGTAGTGGTAAAGAACAATCAAAAAAAGAAAAAGAACAACCATCATCTGAAGATGAAGAAAAATCTTCTACAAAACCCGATACTTCAGGATTTATATTTAATAAACCAACTACCGGTAATGCTTATGGACCATTAAATATTAATGTAAGTTATAAAGTTGATGAATGTGATAAAGATGGTAAAGATGGAAAAAAAAAATGTGATCCTGTAAATCCATATACTGATAACTTAAGTGATATGGGTAAATATAATTATAAATCAAGAGTTTATAATAATACACAATGGTGGGATAGTGACCAATATGGAAAACAAGCATGGACTAATCAACCTGATATGTTTATACCACCATCTTTTTCTCAAAAAAATCAACAACAACCAATTCAAAATAGACCTCAATTCCAAAATGAAATAAATTATAAATATAATTCAACTACTGATAAACAAGAACCATGTCCTATTGAAATAAATGACCCATGGTCACCTTATATGTCAGGTGATTATAATTCAAGTGAACCTCAACCATTCAATCTTTAAATATTTTTTTAAATAATTTTTATTTTTATAATATTATTATTTTAAGTATTAAAATAATAAAAAGAAGAAAAATATTAAATATAATTTATCCAATATAATAATAGGAATATTAAAATATGAGTTTTAAATTTAATCTACTACATTTACTTATTATTATTATATTTTTATGTATTTTTTATTTTGCTTACCATTATTATTATGAAAAAAAAACTCAAGAAAATTTTGAAAACAATGATTATCAAGGTTTATCCGCTTATTATAAAGATAGTGTAAATTCAAATGATATTCAAAATTATTTACTTCCTAGATGGAGTACTAAAAAACTTCAAGATTCAGAATTAACATCACAAACAGTACTTAGTGGTTTAAGTGATCCATGGACAGGTACTTTTACAAATTTTGACTTAGGAAATACAACTCCTTTGGCAACTGATACTTTTTGTGTTATTAGAAAATTAGGTGACAAAATCTTATTTACTATTGGTTTAAGAAGTATGCAAAATTCTAATATTAGCGCTACATCAAATGATATTTCTACTATATCTAATCCTTATTATACAATACAAGGAACTGCTAAAATTGAACGTTCGATGCCTAATGGAAATACTATTAATTATTATGCTACTGTAGAAGATGCATCAACATCTACAACATCACCTGCTAATAATGGTTTATTATATTTACCAGTAAATGGCGATCAAATACAATTATCTGTTACTGTTAATCAAGTAGACAAAAGTAAATCTTATAATTTATATTTTAAAAATAATAATGTGAATAGATATACTTTTGACAAATTTACAACTTCAAATATAAATAAAGGAACTTTATCAAATGATGGTTCACAATCATCAAATTATTTTAATTATGATAATGAAATTATACAACCATTTTATATAATGAATACATCTGTAAATAATTCAACTCAATTTACCGATTTAAATTGTCAACCAGGTAAAAGATTGTGTACATTTGAAAATTCTACAAATGATGGTAACACTTACTATGGTTGCGCAACTGATAATTCTGATTTTATTGATTCAGCAACCGGAGCTTGTAAATTTCCTTCTTCTGATGTTTCATCTGGAACTATTTCGAGTGTTTGTACATTAAATAGTTCTACAGTTCAAATAAAAGATAGTAATAATAGTAATGCAAATGTATCAGTATGTGTTCCATTTTATAATTTAAATATAGGTGGATATGATTTTATGTTAAATAAAATAATGTCAGATGAAAGTTCAAGTGGAGCAGCTGATGGAAAATTATTATCTTGTCAATTTATTAAAAATATGCCAAAAACTTATAATTATTTGATAATGTATTTTTATGATAAACAAAATTTTTCAAATCTTTCTTTCCAATATTGGGGTGAAAGTTCAAATGAAAGTCGTTTATTAACAGTCAAAAATGAATTAAATACTGCTTTTTCAAAACTTGTTGATGGTAATACATTTAAAAATTTTATAAATACTAAATTATCATCATTAGGTATTGGTACAACAGATAATACGGTATATACTTCACCATCAGTAAAATGGGAATTAAATACCGATTTAGGAAATTTATCTTGTTATTTTTCAATTTATTCAAAACCTGTTAATACAAAACCTTCTTATTATATTCAAGCTCAACCAAATGGAACTTTAAATATGACTTTATTAGATGGTGGATTTGATAAATATTTTACTTTATTGAATGTATCACATTCTGATTCAAATACTGGAAATATAAGATATTTTGCAGGAGATTTAAGATCATCAAATGGTTTATATTTAAGCCCAGGAAATAGTTCAATAACTGAATTGACACCTGTATCAGGAACAAATGAAAGAGTATGTACTTTAGTATCAACTCCACCTTCTGGAAAGTGGGTAATAATAGGATATCAATCTTCTGTAACTAATCCTTTAGCTTAAAATTAATTTAATATAATAATTTTTTATAAAAATTTATAAAATAATTTTATAAATATAATTATAATTATAAACAACAAAAATAAAAAGAGAAAAAATTAAAAATAAAATATTTTAATTAAATAGAAGATTATAATATAAATGAAAAAAATAGAATCATCTAAATTTAGTATAATACCTATAATAATAGTTATTTTATGTGCATTAGGTATTTATTTTATATATTATTATAAACAAAAAGAATATTATAATAATTTTGTTGAAAAATTTGATAATTATGATAATCTAAATGAAAATTTTGTAAACCAATCAAGTATAGAAGAAAATAAAATAATCATAGAAAATGCATTAAATAATGTAGCATTTACAAGATATTTAGCAAATGGTAATTGGACAACAAATCAATCTACATATAAAAATAATTCAGTGACAAATTTGATGAAAATAAATATTGATGAAGAATTAAAAGGAACAGTTGATTTAACAAGTGTATCTCCAGGAAGTATTTATAATATAACAAGTGTATTAAATATGTCATTATCAGGAGTACATAAAACGAATAAAAATCAATCAATAATTATTGAATTTAAAAATGATTTTTTAACAAATATTTTAAATAAAAATAAGGTGACAGAAGGTTTTGTGGGTGAAAGAGATATTGATAGTGATAATGAAAGTGATAATGAAAAAGAAAATTTTGAAAATAATGGAACTGATGAAAATGAAGAAGATTTTAAAAATAAAAAAAATAGATGGTTTTGGAATAGAAGAAGAAGAAGTAAAAGAAAAATGAATAGTAATAGTGCAATGACTTATTCATTTATATCTGAATTTTTAAAAGGAAAAGTAGATCCTCAAAAAATAGAATATTATTTTAAAGAAATTGAAGAAAATAAAATTAAATTTAGAAATATTTTGAGATGTAAAGTCAGTTTATATACTAATAATACTCTTAATTTAGAATATTATTCATATAAAATATTTGATCCTAATAATACGGGTGGTTTGTTATCTAGATTAATAGCATCTCAACAATATTATAATATAGATGTACCAATGAAACATAATTTATATTTATATAATAAATATTTATTAAAATATAAATATCCTACAGATATGGTTCATGCAACATATAATTTTGCATATAATAAAACATCAGAACCTACTTTTACAAAAACATTAGAAACAAAATATGCAAATCAATTATATATAGCATATCAAAGAGAATTTTTAACTATAGATAACCAAGTTGTTAGAACACCTTTATCTAAACCATATGTAATAAATGTAATAGATAAAAATGGTTTATATTTTAATAGTATTAGAATAAAATCAATAAATAGTGGTGAAAAGAAATTTAATGAAATACAAAAGAATTTTGCAGTAAAAAATACAGTTGTTTATTTTTATAAAATGATACAACAAAAAAATACATATACATTTAAAGATAATAAAAATGAATTAAAATCACAATTTAACTTAAAAAATAGTGCTGATTCTATGTTTAGTAAAGGTAATATATCTTTTCCAAATTTATTTAATACATTAAATACAAATAAAAGTACTTATACTTTAACTTTAATAAAATCATATACTACTAATGATGATAATAAAATAATTATAGTACCATATAGAGATTTAAAATTATTAGTATAAAAATAATTTAGATAAAAATATTTTTTTTAATAATAAACTAAAATTTTCAAAGAATGAATTGAAGATTTGAATAAAAAATAGATAAAAATAAATCTTAATATTTATTAGAAGCATTTTATAATATGATTAAAAACATAACAAAATCTTTAGATAAAATATTTAGAAAAATTGTTGATAAAATGAAGAATGAAAAAATATGGATGATTATAATAACAATAATATTAATATTATTTGTATTATATTTTTATTTTGGTTTTTCATTTAATCCACAAGAAACAAAAGAGAATAAAATTAAAATAAAGGAAAATTTTGAAAGTCAAAATACAACTTCATATCCTAAAAATTTAATAACTAATGGTTCATTTGATAATGGTACAAAACCAGATAATTATGTATCACAAAGTGGTTCAAATAAAATTATTAATTTTTTAAATCCTTCTTATTCACCTTATGTTTTACAACAAACACAAACAGGTGAATTAACATATTATGAGCTTCAATCTTATTGTGAAGATAATGCTAAATATATGTTATTATTATGGGTATCTTTTAGAAATGCTGATTCTTCTAAGGCTGTTGAAAATATTGATTTAAGTAAAATTCTTCAAATAAGAGTACTTAAAAAAGATGGTACTAATAATATACCTTCATTAAGTTATAAAATAATTCAAAAAGTAAATCTTCAAGACAATGTTGATTCATGGTATTTAGTATCATATAATTGGAGTACTGCAGCCGATACTGACAATTTAATGAATATTTATTTAAATTATACAACAACTTTACAATCAACTTATAATTATTTTACTGGATTAAAATTATATAAAGTATTACCTGAGGCAGAAAATTTCATTTATAATGATAAATTAAATTTATATTTAGATGGTTTTCATGCTTCTTCATCTAGTAAAATATGGAATGATAATAGTACATATGGAAATGATTTAAATTGGTCAACAAATCCATCAATAAATACAAGTTATGGATATGTAAATACAAAAAATAATTTATTAACAGGAAGAACATCTACACAATTATTTGGTGGTTCTGATTCATCATTTACTTTTATATTTGTATTAAGTAAAAATAATAAAATTTCAACAACAAGTGAAGAAGATGATGAAGAATTAAATAATCCAACTTTTAATCAAAAAGTTTTATTATTAATTCCAGGTAATAATAGTTATTCATTAAAAGTTGAATTAGATATTGTTGCAAATAGATTTGTTATTGGTTTACCTAATAAAGGAGGTTCAACTAAGGAAAATTTAGTTCTAAATAATGAAACAATGATATCTATAGTTTATAATAAAGGAGGACTATTCCAATTATATCAAGATGGTAATAAATTATTAGAACTTAAAAGTGATAAATTTTATTATTCAAATACTGACCAAATACAAATAAATCCAAGTAAAGATTTAGATTTAAATTTATATGCTGTATTAAATTATCAAAGAGTTGTAGATGTATCAGAACAACAATTAATTAGAAATTATTTTGTTCAAAATAAGAACAAAGATTTTACTCAAATATCAATAAATACTCAAGATATTGATTATAGTAGTTCATTTTATAAATCTGATTGGTCAACTGTATCAGCATATAATAAACGCGATCCAACACAAAGCTCAACTAATGATGGATTATTTAATGCTCAATATTCTAATCAATCATCAATATATCAAATAAATAAAGCAAATTGTTTACCATTAGCAAATGAATTATGTCAAGCTTTTATTGATGATGTATCAAAATATCAAGAATGTATGAGAAATAGTAGAAATGTTTTACCTGCATGTAAAAATTATTGTAATGATCCTGCTAATAAAAAATCTTTATTATGTGAACCAGATAAATGTGATAATGAAGATTCTGATGCTTTTGATGAAAAGAAGGATTGTCCTTTAGCTTATAAACGTTTAGGAAGTTATATGGTTAATATTAAACCAAATACTTATTATGCTAAACAATATCAATATTCAGGTGAAAAATCATATGGTAAAGATTTAGATAATGCTAGAACAGCTTATATGATGAACTTTCCAAAATGTAAACTTCCCGAACATTTTAAACCTGGTGAAGGTAAAAATACAATTGCTCAATGTCCATATATAATACATGAAGGTAATCCTTGTTATCAAAGTGTATGTGCTGGTGTTGAATGGAATGAATCAGATTATAAAAAGGTTCAAATGAGTGATAAATGTAAGAAATCAGTATCTTATTATTGTCAAATAAATGCTGATTTAGATGATATGTGTAAATGCTGGAGAGAAGAAAATAAAGAAAATCCTAAATGTATTGAATATAGAAAATACTTTGAAAATCCATTAGATTATTGTCCTCCTTCTGCATTTAATATTGAAGATCATCCTAATATGAATCAATATATCAAGAAAGATAATATACCTTGTTATGGATGCAAGGTTGATTAATTTACGTTTAAAATAAATTAATAACGTAAAAATAATAAATAAAAAATGAATAAATAAATAATATGTTTTTTTAATTTAAATAAATTTAATAAATTAATTATTTATTAACTAAAAATGCAAACTAATTTTAGAAATAAACCAGAAATTGATTCAGGATATTTTGGTATTGATGAAGATACTTTTTCAGATTTAGATTCAAATGAAGATGAGTTACAAAGTTTAGAAGAAAAGAATTCAAATGAAGATGAATATGAATCATATGATAAAGTAAATAAAGAAATATTTGATAAAAAAACAAATTTAAATGAAAAAGTAAAATATGTTGTAATGAATACTGGTTATGGTTCTAGAATAATTAATCATTTAATTCAAGGAAGAATATTTAATCAAGAATTAGATATATATGATTCAGGATTAAAACTAATGGCAGTTTTTGATAATTTATGGTCAAAAAATAATGATTTATATAATATATATTATATACATGATATAACAAATAAAGAAAGAAAGATGATTAAATCATTTTTAACAAAACAAGACCTAAATTCAATTATTATTTACAGAGTTAATGAAGAAATTTATACAGACAAATATAATATGTTAAAACAATATTTTCAATATTTTAAAGAAAAACCATATTGTGCTTTTCATTCTTTAGATAATATTTATAGAGAATATTATTCAACTAAATATAATATGTATTATTTTTATATTGATTGTGAATCTGGATAAATATTTTTACCAATATTTTATTGTAAATTATATATTATAAAATTAAAATAATAATTTAATGTAAATTTCCGCCCGAAGGCCAAAACGACTTTTTCATAATTTTATTTTTTATTTTTTTTTATTTAAAAAAAGTATTAATTATTTTAAATTTGTACTTTTAACTTAATAAAGAAAATAAACTATGAACGACAGACAAAGAACATAAAATTAGGTGAATTTGTTATTAATTCATTATTAGAATCAAAATAATTTGAATTATCATATGCACAAATACTTTTATCTTCCAATAAAGTTGTAGAATCAAAAACATCTAAATTATAATATCTTAAACATTTAACAAATTGAGATTCAGCATTAAACCAATAATTATCCTCTATATCATTATCTCTATATTTCCCATAATTAAAAGCTAAAGTATGAACAGGTTCAAAATTTTTTCTATTCATAAAATAAATATTATTTGTTCTAAAAATAATACAGTATTTTTCATCTTTAAAATAATTGTAAAAATCATCAATAAATTCTTTTTCATTTTGATGATTAAATAAATTTTTTAAAGAATCTGTTTTTGAATATTCTTTTGCCCATTTATAATTTGTAGAACAAAAATCCATTGCTACTTCTAATCGTTGATTATTATATAAAGTATTCATAAATATAGATATTAACTTATAATCAATAATTGAATTAAAATTATATTTTAATTTTATATTATTTAACATATCATAAATTTTTTCTTTATTATAATTTATCCAATCAAATAATATGGGTTTAACAATTATATTATCACATCTTATTTTTAAAATATAATCATAATAAAAAATATTTTCATTTTCATATTTTTCCATATCCTTAAAAGCTAAATATAACTGATAATATTCTAACATTGAACCAGAATTTCTTAAATAATTTTTCCATCCAACTGATAAATTTATTTTTGATAATAAATCTTCTCTAATTTCTTTCCATTTTAATTCATCTTTATCAAAAAAATTTAAAGTTTTTAAATTATTTGATATATTTTCATATAATAATTTTTTTATATTTTCATCTTCGTTGCTACTTTGTAGTAAAGCAAATACATGATAGTTATCATTTATTAAAATATTATTTTTAAAATATTTTATTGTTTTATATATAGTACGAGGTTCACCTGTATAAAATATTGCTATTTTTTTACTCATTTATAAATAGATTTAATTTATTTATTATTTAAAAAAAAATAAAAAATTTTGAACTTAATTTTATTAACTTATATTTTTAATCTAATTTAAACTGTTGCATATAAAGAATCACCTGCGTATAATCCTTGAACATTTCCCATATTATATTTACTATTTTCTACATCATTATTAATAACTGATTGAGGTTTAATAACATTTTCATTTTGTGTTTTTATTGAAGATGAAGAAGATGTAGATGTAGTATTAGAAGAAGATGATTTATTTTGAATAGTCATACATTTTGATTTTTCCACATAATTATCAGATATATGTTTTTTAACAATATCAGATTTTAAGATATCTGATTTTTTAATATAATCTTTCATATCGGGATGTTCTGTTATTTTAAATTCATTTACAGTTTTACATTTTGGTATTTCAGGACATTTTGGACATATAGGACATACTGGACATGTCACTTGAGGTGGACATGCTGGTATTTCTGATTTTAATACATATTGAGTCAAATCAACTTTAGGACATGGTTTTATTTCATTTTTCTTTACCCAATCATTTGGATTCATATCAGGATGAACCATATTTTTTGTGACATAATTTGCCATATCAGGACAAGGAGGTATAGAAGATTTTAAAACATATTTATCTATATCTTTGTTTGCTGTTATATCACATTCATAACATATTTCTCTTTCTGATTTTTCTTTTTTATCATCACACTTTTTTGATTTTTCATATTTTTTACCATGATACTTATTTTGAGACCATTCAGGCGATTTCCATTCATAATCTAATGAAGAATAATCTCCTCCTGAAGGCATATCAATTGATATATTTGTTTTTTCTTTATCTTGTAAACCCCAATTATAATATTCAGAAGCACCTGCTTCTATTTGATTTGAAGTTGATGTGTCTTTAAAATGTTCTGGTCCATTTACATTAGATAAATTAGGATTAGTAAAATTTTCTTGAATATTTTCATTAAGTTTTTCAGCTACTTTGTTTGCATTAATATTGAATAAAGGTGATTTTGCATATTGATCTGATTTATCTTGTAAATCTAAAGGTGTATATCTTGATAAATAAATACCAAAAATTACTAAAACAAAGGCAATAATAATTATCCAAACAATTGCATCTTTTTTAAAACTCATATTTTAATTTACTTCTAATCATTCATTATATTTTTTTATTAAGTATAATAACAAAAAATAAAAATAAAAAATAATATAAAAAATTAATTTAATTCATAAATTTCATATCGTCCCATTTCAAAATGTTCATTCATATTTGTTTTTTTAATAAATAAATTTTTTATCATATTTATTGTTCCCATATGAGATACTAATAATACAGTTTTATTATGATAATTTGTTATTAAATAATTAAAAAATTTTATTAATCTATTTTCTAAATTTGGTTTATCTTCTAATATTATAAAATCCTTTTTATTAACAATACTTTGATAATTATTATTTATAATATCATTTATATATTTATATTTATTATTATTGTATTCTGATAATGAATAATACCAATTATTTTGATTAAAAATAGGATTACGAATATATTCATATAATCCATATTCAACATTAACTTTTTGATTATTATATGTAGAATAGGGATAGATTGTTTGAAGTGTTCTTAAAAAAGGAGATGAAAATATAATATCTATTTTTTCATTTGATAATTTATTAAACAACTTCATTGCATTTTCTTTTCCTTTTGTTGTTAATTCTGTAAAAAATCGTGGGTCTGATAAATCTCTTTCTTCATGTCTTAACAAAATTAATCTCATTTTGTTTATTTTTAATTTATTATTATATAATTATATTAAAATTATACATATTCTAACAAAAAAATATTTAATTATTTAATTATTATTTTTTTTCATAATTTGAATAAAAGAATTCATACTTTTTTCTAATTCTTTTTTATTCATTTTCTTAATTTTCTTTTGATGATAATTAGATAATTCATATTTATATATATCGGAAAATAATAAATCTTGTATAATTCCTTTATTTAATTCTATCATTGATATATTACCATTTTCAGTTTCTATTTTAATATATTCTTTTTTATTATGTATTAATGGATTATTTATATTTTTTTTTAAATCATCTAAATTATGAACATTATGATTATTTATTTTTTTAATAATATCACCTTTTTCAATATTTTTTAAAATATACATAGGTGTATTAGGAAAAACAAAGGTACATAATAATTTACTTTCTTGTTGTTCAGCTGGATTTAAAAATTTAATAAATTTTTCAGGATTATTTTTTATATGATTTAATGTTAAATTCATAAATATCATTCCTGAAAATATCATAAAATCAATTTTTTCATATAAAGGATAACACATTCTTATTTCTTGTACATATGGTTTTAATTTTATTGATTTATTTATTTTCTTTTCATTTCTAAAATATTCAATATCTATTTTATTATTTAAAGAAAAATGATTTAAAAATGTATATATATCTTGTTTAGTTTGTAACCATTCAAAATCTACTATACCAAAATTATCTACTTTTTTCTTATTTAATTTTGTTATTATATCACCTTCTTTTACATCTATATCTTTTAATGGTGAATTCTTATATATTTTTGATACATAAATACCTTCATCTATTTTATTATTTGCTATATATTCTAATAATGATTTATTAGAATTTGAATACTCAAATGCAAATGATGGTCTTTTAATTATTATTGGTTCTTTTCCATTTTCATTTTTTATGAATTCTTTTTCTATTACTTTATAAAAATCAATAGGTACTGAATAACCAACACCTTCAATATCATCTCCTACTAATTTTTGACTATTTATACCAACAACTTTATCACCACATAATAAACATGAACCTGATACACCTGGATTAATATTTGCAGTTACTTGTATTAATGATAATTGAGTTCCAGATACAATACCTTTTGTATATTTTAAATTAAAATTTTCATCAATTCCTTCTTGAACTAAACTTACTGGATAACCAACTACATATATTTCATCTCCTAAATTTAAATTTTTACAACTACCTAATTTTAAATAATTTTTTGATTTATAATTTACTGTTTTTAATAATGCTATATCAAATCTAGGACATATACCTATCACTTTTACTTCTATCTTTTTACTTCCAATTGATGGTATTTCTATAAATATATTTTTAGATGAATCTACAACATGAGAACAAGTTATTATATGAGTATTATCAATAAAAAAACCAGAACCATGACCTGAACTAATTTTATCAAACTGAAACGGCATTTCCCAATTTAATTCAATTGATTCAACTTTTATTCTTACTATTGCTCTTTCTAATTTTTTTCTAAATTTATTTGTTAATTGCATTTTATTTTTTTATATCATCTAATTTTTATTTATATTTATTTTCATTTTCCTGAAAATAATTATTTTTAAAAAATATTTATAAATTAATTGATTTTTTATTTTTATTTTAATCAATCTTTTTTAATGAATCATTTTTATCAAATTTCTTTATTAAAAATCCACCATGATTCTGTTCATCATAAGGAATCTCATATCCTTTCTTTCTATAATAATTTCGTACACCAACACCTGCGATAACTGCCATTCCATCAAGTCCATTATATAAATGACCTTCTTGTTTAACAATTGTTTCAGCATTTTCCATTAGTAGTGCACCAAATCCTTTATGTTGAGATTTAGATTTCTCACGATTTGAATATGTTGACTGTACTTTACCATAAATATGAAATTCAAGAATCAAACCCTTATTTTTTAGAACAGGGAAAGCTTCTTTTCCAGCATCTTTTGTCATATGTAATCTTAAAAATCCATGAATCTTATTTTCTTTTCCACATCCATTCATAAATGATTGCTCATATCCATTAATTTTCTTACTCATTTCATTCTTCATTCGATGTATTGCCAGAGAAGGACAATAGCTAATACCCATTATTGAACATGTACAAGTATAAAGTCCTAAAAAGACCTCAATTCCATTTTTCGTAGGAAGATCAAATCTTACTATTCTTACATTATCTCTATCAAATTTACCTTGACGAATTTCCATTGAACGAATATCTTTTGCTTGAAAGTTTTCAGCCTTCAGTCTATCATCAATTACTTGTCCAAGGTTAGTACATTTGTTTCCTCCTAAAATTGCATTTCCAGGAAAATCACGTTGAACACGGTTCTTACGAATATGATGAGGGATATTTTTAACAGTCCAAACCATTAATTCAATAAATCCCTCAGGATCCGTTTCTGCATAAGGTTTATAGCTTCCATTCTCATACCATTTGTAAACTTCAGTTTCTTTCATCACATTATGAGGATAAATTTTTACTCCGTGTCCACGATATCTCCAGTCAGTTAACATAGTCTCTAACATCTTCTTATCTTTCTCAATACTTGAAAAAGGAAGATCAGGCATAATATGTAAATCAAACTTAAATCCTTCACACTTTAACAATTCAATAGCATTAATAATCTTTTCTTGAGTACATTGACGATTCAGTTTCTCCAAAATTTCATCATCTGTATGCTGAACTCCTAATTGAACTCGAGTTACACCATAACGTCTAAATCTTCTTAATTCATATTTAGTTATCATATCAGGTCGTGTTTCGATTGTTAGTCCAATAATTTTACAAAGAGCATCTTCGTTTATTAAAATTTCTTCTTCTAAACTCTTACGAGGTCGAATTGTATCAAGATTGTCCATCATTGTGTTTGCTGCATAATATAAATCACAAATAAAATCTTCAGCAATCTTAGGTTGATAACTACTAAAAGTACCTCCCAATACAATCACTTCAAATTTATCTACAGGATGTCCATTAAATAAGTATACATGTCCCCGCTCTCTGAATTGTTTAAATCCTGAGAACCCATTCCGCGCACCTCTTTCAACAGTAGGTTCTCCTGGATAATATGACCTTGAATATCCTTCAACATTGGGACAAAAATAACAATCAAATGCACATGAAAAATTATCAGGAGGCATAATAACTGAATTCACAATTACTCCTGATTCACTACGCATTGTTTTTGCAACCATTTGTTTTTCTAATAATTCATTCCTTTCAATCTTCTTTTCGTGTCGAAGTTGTAAATAAAAATAATTCATTTGACTCTTCTTTGGTTGATAACCATACTTCCGTCTCAAAACTAACATTGCTTTATTAAACTTTTCTTTTCCACTAATCTCTATCTTTTCATATCTTACAAATGTGAAAAAATCTTCAATTGCAAATTTAAAAATATAAGATACTATCATAATTAAAGGAATTCCAATAATAAATTGAAAACTTGTTATTATTAAATTATTCGCAATATACTTATATATCTCTCCAAAATTGAAAAAACCATAAAATATTCCAATTAAAAAAGTCATTAAATATAATCCATCTGTATATAAATATGGATTTGTATAATCAATTTTTGCCAATTGATACTTTACTTCATCTTCAAAGTTCATATTCGATAGTTCTTCAACCATTTTTTTAGTCTTTTCAATATTCTTCTCTTCTATAAAATCTTTTTCTTTAAAATTATCCATTTTATCATATAAAAATGACTCAATATCTTCTATTTGTTTATTTTTACGTTTAGTACATCCTACCTGATTATCATCAGGTTCATATGTTAAATCCATCTTGTTGTTATTATTGGATTAAATTTCCATTCAATTTATATTAAATTTATTTTTTTAAGTCCAAATTATTCAGTTTTTTTTATAAATATTTATTTAATCAATTAAATAAATTAAAATTTTTTATCATTTAATTTATCCTACAATAGAATGCGTAAGAAAACTATTATAGGCTGCGATATAGTTTACGCGAATGGTATTCTGTACATTAGGATTTGAACTAATGTATTCGACCATATCATCTGCATAATCTTCATCCGAATTTCCTATTCCAGCCCATACAAATTCTTCCCAATCAATATCAAGTTGAAGAATAGTATTCTCTGAATAAAATGCACGATAAATATGCCAATTACCTCTCATTCTATGTGCAGAAAAATAATAATTTACTAAGTTCCTAGGATTTCCCCACTGATCATTATTATTATTATTATTATCATTATTATTATCATTAGACATCACCATTTTTTAATTACTGTGATTATATATTATTTTAATAAATATAATAAAAAAAAAGGTTTTGATATATTCAATTTCAAATTTTTTTATTTTTAAAATTTACGTTCTATTTAATTGAAAAATAATTATTTAAATAATTTATAATTCAAATCATAATTTAATTAAAAATTAATTTATTATTTTTTAAGTATATAAAAAAATATAAAATAAGTATATTTAAAAAAATAAAAAACTAATTATTATTTAAGGACATAATATTCAAATAAAATGCCAGGTGGAATTTTACAATTAATTTTTTATGGTGCTGAAGATATATATCTCACAGGAAACCCTATGATTAGTTATTTTAGAGCTGTTTATAGAAGACATACTAATTTTGGTACAGAATATATTTCAATTTATTTTGATACAATACCTACTTTTACACCTTATCAAGAAACAAGAGCAACTATTAAAATACCAAGAAATGCTGATTTACTTTATGATACATATTTAGTATATGATTTACCTGCATTATTTACAAATAATAAAATACCTGTTGGATGGGTTGAAGAAGTGGGAACTAAAATAATTAAAGAAATATCAATAAGAGCAGATGGAACAGTATTAGATGTTCAAAGAGGTGATTTTTTAAAAATATTTACAGATTTAACTTTACCGATTGATAAAAAAGCAAAATTTATCAGTTTAGTTGGTGGAGAACCCTTTATGTTAAATAGTGGTCAAAATTTAACAGATGATATAAATAAACAACAATTAGCTATTCAGGCTAGACGATTATATATACCTTTAATGTTTTGGTTTTGTAGAAATTCAGGTTTAGCTTTGCCTTTAGTATCTGTACAATATAACCAAATTTTTATTGATGTTATTTTTAATCCTCTTAATGAATTAATTAGAATTGGAAGTCCAATGATATCACCTAAGAGAATGTTTGGAGATTATACTAATAGTGATCAAAATGTTTCTATTCGTAACTATTTATTATATGGAAATACTGAAGGTATAAATACAAGAGGAGTTATATTTGATTATACAAATGTATTTTATTATTTTACTCAAAATAATTGGCAAAGTAATACTTATTTTTTAGCAAATTATATTTATTTAGGTGATGATGAAAGAAAAGAATTTGCATTAACATCAAGAGAATATTTAATGCCTCAAATTCAATTCTATTTTTATCCAGGTCTAAGACAAGGTCCAAATACTTTAGAATTAACACTAAACCATCCAGTATCTGAATTAATTTGGTATTTAACAAGAGATGATTTAGATTTAAGTAATGATTGGTATAATTTTTCCGGATATGAAAATCCTAATAGTTTTCAATGGGTTCAAAATCAATATGGTGAATATTTATATAATTTTAGTACAAATCCAGCAGTCACATCAAATAATATACCTAATTTATTATATATAGACGGTCTTAATGGAATAGTAAATCAATTTAAATCATATAGTGTTGATAAAATAACTAATCAAAATTTACAAACATATTTTGGAAATTATTATCGTATTATGGCTACTGCTAAACCAATATTTAATAATAATGATAGAATGGAATTAATGAATGATGGTTATTATCAAAATTTACAAACTTTTAAATATCACTCTGGACGAGGTAAATTAGGATTGTATTGTTTAAGTTTTGCTTTAGAACCGGAATCACCCATTCAACCTACCGGAACTCAAAACTTTTCTAGATTAGATAATCAAGAATTTCAAATTAATATTGATGAAACATATCCTATTGAACAGGCATTCTTTTGTTATTTTTATGCTATTAATTGGCAAGTTTTAAGATGTATGGGTGGTATTATATCTCCTGTATTTGCTAATTAATTTATAAAATAAAATAAAAATTAATTAAATAAAATAAAATGGATTTAAGGAAAAAATAATAATAAAATAAAGAAAATAAAATAAAAAAAAATTAATTTTAAAATGGATATAAAAAAAAGAAAAATTACAGAAGAAGAATCTAACTTTAAACAAATGAATTTAAATAATGTATTAACTTTAGTAGATGATTTATCATCTGAATTAAATTTATTAAAAATTAAAAATAATAAAATTGAAGAATTTATTGTTGAAGATTTATTAAATAGAGAAGAAAAAGAGGAAAAAGAAAAAAAGATTGAAAAAGATATTTTAAAAATTAATCAAACAATGAATCAAATGAATCAAAAATTAGATAAGTTTTTTAATATATTAGAAAATTTAAATAACAAAATGTTTGAAAAAATTAATGAATTAAATATGGAAAATGGTGATCTTAAACGTCAAATTGAATTATTAGAAGAAGAAAAAGAACTTATTGAAAAAAAAGAAAATAATTTAAATGATAAAGAATCAAATAAAAATAAAAAAGAAGATAATTTTAGTTTTTATTCATAAAAAAAATCTCTATTTTTTGTAGAAGATGATTACTGATAATTTAACTATTACACCTGAATATGGTATTTCTTTAGTTGTTGTTATACTTGTTGTTGCTATGTTAATCAAAAAATCTCCACAAATGAACACCTTTTTAGTAGTTGTTATTGGTGTTCTTGTTGGATATGCATTTTTATTAGTTGTAAATAATTTTTTCCCTTTTTTAAATCAATGGTTAACTGAAATTAAAGGATATATTAAATATTTAATGCTTAATCGTTTTAATAATATGGGATATTTCCATATTTTCCCTCCTATTTTAATTGTATTAATATTATTTATTATTTTATTATATAATAAAAACATATAAAACTTATAATAATTTTATAAATATTTTTTTTCTATAATTTTATATTTAACTATATAAAAATTTATAAATTAAGAAAATATATTATTTAATAATATAGATAAACACAATATGGATATTTGTAACGAAAAAATAATTGAAAATTATTTATTATATAAAAATCCTTTATATGCTTTCCGTTTTCCTTTAGCATTATTATTTGGTATTTTCTTATATGGATACATGGAAATGAAAAAATGGTCTAATAATTCATATATTAATCAATTATTAATTCCAATTGCTGGTATTTTAGTTATGATGGTTATTCTTGATATGATTGCTCGTATGATGGTATCTAAACAAGAAAAAAAGAGATTATTATTATTATGTAAATTATTTACTAATAAACCAATTTTTAGAAATATGATGCGCTCTAGAAATATGAATCATATGGATTTAGCTATGATAGAAAATTATCAAGGAGAAATAGAAATTGAAAATTTTGAAAATCAAGAAGATTCAGAATCTGAAAAAGAAGAAAACAAAGATATGAAAAAAGATAAAGAATATAAAGATAATACTGAACAAAAATCTGAAAAAAAATCTGATAAAAAATCAAATAATTCTGATGAAACTGATAATGATGAAAAACCTAAAAAAATGAAAGAAAGATTTGAACATTTTACAAATAATATTTTACAAAACAATACTAATGTTCAACCCCAAGTTGGTGCACCTATGAATTATTTTGATAATCAAGAATTTGTTGATTTTGATAATAATGCCCTAGCTTATCATGTTGAACCTCAATCATTAACTTCTAAAAATTATTCTAATAGTAAATGTATTCAAAATAGTGATTGTTGTACATTATGTTCAGGTATGGGTGATAATCCTTGTAATATTGTTGCCCCTATTCCTGGTCCTCAATGGTTACCACAAACTGCTGCTGCTAAACAATTTGAAATGAAAAATAATCAATATTCACCTTCTTTATGCCCAATTGATAAATAATTTAATATATTAATAAATTAATTATTTGATTTATTAATTAATAATATGTTTTATTTTCTTTTTATAATAATATATTTTATTATAAAAAAATAAAATTCAAATAAAAATCAAATTAATTAGTAGATATAAATAAATTATGAAAAAAGAAATGTTAAGTATTTCTGCTAGATTATTAGTAAATTCTTTAAAATTATTGACATTAATATTAATTTTATTTATTTATTTATATGGTATTACTAAATATTATGAAAATTTTCAAAATTTTAAAGAAAGACCTATGTATAAACCAGATTATTTATTCCCTACAAAAAATCTTACCAAAATATGTGCTGAAAAAGGTTTAAAACCAGCATTTGGTCCTACTTCATGTTTTAAAGATGGTAAATATGATCCTTATGCTAATTGTCAATGTTTAGATAAAGAAACAGGTGAATGTAAATTATGTTATCCAGAAATTAAACAAGATAAAACATCATCATCTGTTATTTATAAAGGTGATAGTTATTCTTAAATATAATAAATTTAAAATAATAAATAAAAAATAATAAACAATTATTTAATTTAATTGATCTTCAATTTTTCTTTTCATTTTCATAGTAAATTTCTTTTTTTTACTATTTAATCCTGTATTCAATTTTTCTATTTTCATTATATTTTCTAAATCTTCCATTTTTATACCATATTGATTCATAAAATCTGTTAATTGATTATTTATTTCTATTTTATTATTTTCATTTCTCTTTTTTAATTTTTCATTTTCATTATCCTCACTATTTTCATCATTATAATTATCTAAATTCAATTCATTTTCTAATAAATTATTTTCATTAGTACATGATAAATCAACCATCTCTGTTATATTTTCTTTTATATCTCCTAAAAAATAAGATAAAATATGAATTGTATATAATACTTCATCTGATTCTAAATTTAATTTATGAAAAGATTGTCTAGTGTTTTGTACTAATTTTTTATTTACTAACATTTGTGATATTTTATTTAATAAATTTGTTGATTCTAGTTTTTGTTTAGTAGAATTTAATTCAGATAAATGACGATTAGGTATTAACATACTATAAACCCATGCATTATTTATTAATTCATCCCAATATTGATATTTTAATATTAATGTTTGTATATTATCATGAGAACATATTGATTTTATGGATTCATGATAATGATTTATTTTCTTTTTTATATTTTCTTTTGAATTTTTAAATGCATTTATAGAATTATGATAAACCATTAATGGCATTAATAAACAATCTTTTTCGAAAATTCTTTCACATTCTTCATAACTTAAATTTTTATCATATAAAATTCTTGCAGTTTCATATAATAAAGGTTCATCATTATTTTTTTGTGAAAAAAATTTATTAAAAGTATACCAATCTTCTTTTTCTATAATTAACAATTCATTATTTTTCAAATTTTTTTTAACATATATGTAAGTTTTCATTTGCTCTAATAAACTTATTAATTTTCGTATATCTCCATTAACAAATTTATAAATTTCTTCATATAAATCTTCATTTAATTTAAAATTTTCATTATTTTCAAAAAAATGTATAAAATTTTTTATTGTATTTAATTCAGGTTTTTGAAAATATATTACTTCTGAAAACTTTTTTAATTCATTTAATTTTTTTTCATTTGAATCAAAACATGTTGCCAATATAGGATTTTGTAGTTTTATATATTTATTTTCTATTATTTTATTTTTTTTTGCTTTTGATATCTTCTTTTTTTTTTCTATTGTTTCCAAATAATCTTCATATTTTACATTATTTTTTAATATATCTATTAATTCTGTAAATCCTCCTTTATCTCCTGTTCCAAATAAACCATCTAATTCATCTATTAAAAATCCAACTGGTTTATTTGTTTCATCCATCATTTCATATACATTTTTAAATGATACCGATTTTTCAAACAATTCGGATATCTTTTTTGTTCTAATTTCAGAAGAATTATATTCTATTTTTCTATAACCATATTCTTCAAATAAAACCTCTACCATTTTTGTTTTACCTATACCACTTTGACCAATTAATAATAAAACTTTTTTTGATGTATGATAATTTTTTTTATAATCTTCTATCCATTTTTTTATTTTTTGTATTTCATCTTTAAAACATAAAAAATCATCCAATTTTTTAGGTTTATATTTTTCAAACCAATTCATTTTTATATTTATCACTCTATTTGTTTTTTCTATTTTTTTTATATCCCATTTTAACTCATTTATATTATACTTTATTTTAAGTTCAATTTTTTAAATAATATTCATTATTTAAACTCATAAAAAATAAATATTTTATATTTTAATATATTTTTTTAACATTGATTTTGAACACCTGACCATACATTAACACAATTTTTACTAAAATTACAACGAGTATCATTATAATTTGCTATTGTTGTCACTTTTGAAGGTTTATTATTTTTCAAAAAATCTTTTCTTTCATCTACAGTCATATCTTGCCAACTTTTAGTCAATGCACCAAAAACTACTGATTTATCTGATGTAGGACTATTATAACAATTACTTGCTAAAGAACCTGTTTTTAAAGGTATATTATATGTATTTACACATTTATAATTTCCATTTGAATCAGTTCCTGTATATGTCCAATAATCAGGACATTTAACTCCTACTGTATTCATATAATCAAGAGGGGGTCTAATTAAAGAATTTGCTCTTTTTTTTGATTGATAATCAATATAACCCCATAATTTATAAATTAAATATATAAATATAACAATAAATCCAACAAAAGCCATAATTTTAATTAATGCATCCATTTTTTATTTTTCTTATTCTAATTTATAATAATCTTTTTTTCTTTTCAAAATTCATAAAAAATATTTTTTTTTATAAAATATTAAAAATAATTATTCTTTTTAACTCTTAAAATTAAAATTAAAAAGTTGTAGTTACTGCTCTTAAAGAACGAGAACCTTTTGATGATAAATTACGAGGTAGTTCTATTGGCATTGGCATATATTGAATTTCACTTAAATAACCTAAATATTGGTCAACTTCAGGTATTATTTGTTCAACACAATAATCAGTCACTAAACCATTTAAATAATCAACTTGTTCTTTAATTTTGTTAGGTAAGTTAGGTGAATGTTGTAAATATATAGAACGCATAATAATTTCTAAATTAACATCTGATTGTCTATCTATAACATGTTTCTTATTACTTTTAATATAAACATTATATCTTATTAAATCTTGTATTCTATTTAAATTTTGTCTTGAAAAAAATACATGACTTAATGTTGAACTCTCTTGAATACCATATAAGGCTTCTACTTGAAAATTTTGTTTTGTTCCATCTTTGGTATATTGTTCAAATAATTCTATATCTTTTATATTTGTATTATCATAATTAATTATACGACCATTTTGGAATTGATTAATTGCATATTTAGTATCAGCTGGAGAAGTATATTCTAAATCTTTTTTATAATTAGGATTAAAAGATTGAGGAGTATTCATAATATATTCTTTTTCTATTTTAATAGTATAAAAAAAAATAAAAATACTTACAAATAATTTTTTTATTTATTTACAAATAAATAAATAATTAATTATATAAATTATTTTTTTTTTATAACAAACCATAAATCAACATGATTTTGACAATAATAAAGTTCTTCAATATATTCATTTAAAAATAAACAAATTTCTTTAAATAAATCAAAATTATATACAAAATGATGTATTATTCTTGTTTGAAAATTATTTAAACATTTTTCTTTAAAAATATCAAATTTTGAATTTATTCTATCTCTTGATAAATCATGTTTTTTCAAAATTTCCTCTAGTTTTGATAAATCATCTTCTTTTATATTATTTTCAAATGCTTCTTTTATTTCTTTAAATTGACTATATCTTCGATAATGATCAAAAGTATATTTTTTATCAGGTACTATAATTATTAAAAATCCTTCATTTTTTAATACTCTTAATGATTCTTTTATTGCTTTTATTGGATTAGCTATATGTTCTAAACAGTTTGATGAAAAAACAAAATCATAAATTTTATCATTTATTGAAAATAAATCTATATTATCATTTAAATATATTTTGTTATAAAAATTATTATTTGTATATTTTTCAATTCTAAATTTTTCATCTAATATTGTATTATCTAAATTTAAATTATTATTATAAATTAATTGACCATTTCTAATTGAAGGACCCCCTATTTCTAATCCTTTCTTATTTTTCGTTATATATATTAATTTTGATTTTAAATTTTCAAAACTAATTTCCTTATATTTATCATTATTATTTATCACATTATTTGCATTAAAATTTATATTAAAATATTTTAATTTTTCATTTAAATTTTTAAATTTAATATATGCATTTTTTTCTCGTTCTGTATTCAGTAAAACATTTTTTTCTTGTTCTGTATTCGGTAAAACATATTCATCATTTATATTTTTTTTATCAGTTTTAACTATAGTATCATTTTTAATTAATTTATTTGTAAAAATTATTTCTTTAGATTTATTGTTTATATTACTATTATCTTTATTATTATTTATTATTTTATCTTTAACATTATTAATATTATTTATATTATTTATATTACTTATACTATTTTTATCTATTTTATCAGATTCTATAATATTTTTTATATTATTATTATTATTTAAATTATTTAAATTATTATTTATATTATTATCTGTTTTAATATTATTTAATTTTAATTTTTTAATTTGTTTTTTTTTTATATTTTTTTGATTTTTTTGAATATTTAAAATTCTATTTATTTTTTTTAACGGGTTATCTAAATAATTCATTATTTAAATATAAAAATAAAAAAAATATAATAACTAAATTTAGTTTTCTTTATAACCTGTCGTTATAACCGTATCACGCTTTGTATCAATATGTGTTTCTTTAAGTACATTTACTGTTTCATGTATAATAAATGTTAAACTAAAATCTCGTCCTAATTGATATATCATATAATTTTCATCCAATATTAAAATATTTATACCCTCTAGTTTATCTAAAGGTTGTTCGTATAATAAAGCAAAATTTGAATTAATCATAACATTTGTATTAATATTATTAGGTAAAGAACCTAATATTATTTTACCAAATATATTCGATTCATTTTTAACTAAAGCTGATTGATTTCTATATTTACTAAAAGGTAAACATTGATAATCTCCACCTATACCTGTATTAAAATATAATTCATATACATAATTTTGATTTAATTGATTATTAACTGCATCAATTGCAATTTGCATGTTTGTATAATCTAAAACCATATTTGTTGGTCTTATTAATAAAAATAAATAATTGTTTGCTATAAAATAATATTCACCATTGTAATTTTGTAAATTCATTTTATTATTAGGTGATCTATAAAATAATGGTATTGCTTCAGCATTTGAATTTTCTGTTAAATTTTGTTGAACTTCTATACCAAATAAATTTGTATGTACAAATGACCACGATGATGATTTTGCAAATACTAATGTTTGGTCTGTATTATTTGGTATAGGCCATGCAAATAAATTTAATACTGATCTTTTTTTAACATTCTCTGTTGAAATTTCATAACTTACATATTTACCATTAACTATATCAAAAATAAATTTAAATAATAATGCTCTTCCAATTATAGGTCTAATTTCAGATGATGTACTTTGAGTAAATTCACCATAATATCCTTTATTTGTTTGACCAGTATTTAAAGCATTTGTTAAAAATTGATTATATATAACAGTATCATTATTTATTGGTCTATATATCCATCCTCCTGTAGGTGTTATTCTTCTTCCATTTAGATTACCAAATGATACTTTTAATGCAAATCTTAAATAAGAATGTTTGGTAAATCCACCTCCAAGAGCAGGGGTTTCAAAAACTATTCTATCATAAACTTTATATGTCGAAACTGAATTTAAATATTTTTCGGTATATGAATGACTTGTATAAATACTTAAATCATAAAATTCAGTATAATTCATTTGATGTAAAGATATCCCTCCAACATAACCATCTAAACCAGTTAATACTAAAGGATATGGATTAACTATTACTGGTTTAGATGGGTCAGTTGCCCAAAAATCAGATGAATTTTTTAATTCTTTTACTGTTATATAAACATAATCTGGATCAAATGAAGTTATTAGAGGATAAGTTGTATCTATATAATTGTAAAAAATATCATATTCTGGTAAATCTGTTGTTGTTGTACCAGGTTCAAATGTTTGAATAGCTACTACTTCTAATTCCTCCATTCTGTTTACACAAAAAACAGCATTTGTTACAGGATTAATATCAAAAGTAAATAATGTAGGAGAATTAGGTTTACCACCTCTGTCTTGTGAATAATAAGGTTCTTCGTATGGATTTCTCCATGGTGTTGGATCTGTTATGTTTACTTCAGATGTTTTATTTGTTTGAAGTTCATAAAAATTTATATATGAAGAACCATGTGGTATTACACTAGCTGCTTGTTTTATTTGTTTTTCCATTGTTTTTACCGTGTAATAACCAGATGCTAAAAATATTTGATATACTAAAAAATTTGATTGGTTTAATGGAATGTTTGATACACAATTAGCTGATAATGTTGAATAATTAATAATTTTTGAATTAATTGGAACTGGAATAATATTATCATCTACTTGTTCAGATATTAATAATTCTCTACTTGCATATTGCCATGCTAATACATTATTATAATTATTTACAGGAGGTATCGCATTTGGAAAACAAATATCTGTTATTTCTAATTTACTAACATTTTCATACACTTTATTAAAATTTATAGAAAAATTATTTGAATTTAAATGAACACTCTTATTTCTATCCTTACTATTTATACTGATTTTTGTTATTTTATCTTTTTGATATGAATGATCTACTATATCTTTTATATATCCATCAAATTTTGGATAATGATTTTTTTTTAAATTTGTTGGATATGGTTCTTGAAGAGTTTTATTTATATTAAAAGGGTCTGATTCTTTATCATCATTATTCAAATATTCATTCGTTTCTATTTCTCTTGAACCTACATATTCTCTAAATCTTGAATAATTTTTTTTTGATTCTTCCAACTGTTTATCAGTTATAACATCAGTATTTTCAAATATATTAGTGAACAATAAATCTTGTGGGTCCATTTATTATTATTTTATTCTATTATTATAAAATTTATATTTAATAAAAATTTATTTTTTATTAATTTATTTTAAAAATATTATTTTAAATTGAATTTTATTAAAATTTATTTTTTTTAGTTTTTAATTTATAAATTATATATTTAATTAATTTTAATTTTTTTAATTTTTTAATTTATTATATTAATTAAAGTTTTGAATAATTAATTTATTTTTTAAGTGTTCTTTTCGCAACTGGTTTCTTTTTAGTTGCTTCTGATTTCTTATTAGCTTTTGTATTATTCATTTTTTGCATATAAATTTCCAAATTTTTATCATAAACCTCTCTAAGTGCATAAAGATCATCTTTCCAAATATCTTTTTCACTCTTCGATTGTAAATCATTAAATTCTGCTAATTTATTTTCATGCATTCTCTTTAGTTCTTCAATCTTCTTTTTAGTCAATGAACGAATTTGCATTGAAAGTAAATAATTATAGTTCATCTTTGATTCATCTTCATCATCACCAAATTTAGGATAATTTCTTTCTTCTAATTGAGCATAAATCTCTTCATCCTCTTTTTGAATAATTTGAATTTCATCATCTATAAATTCTGTGATAAATCTAATCTTTGATTCATAAATATCTAATTCGCGTCTTAATACTTTTAGTAAATATTCTTTGCGTTTTACATAATATGCTAAACGAATAATATAAAACTCTTTCAAAATATCTTCAACTGATTCATATTTAGCAATTACACCTCTACAATTAAACATATGCATATTTGTATAACTAGTATTCTTTGAATCAATTAAATCTAATGTTTCTTCAATAATTTCTTTTGATTGCATCTCTTCAATTGCACCTTTTTTAAATTGAACTGTAAAATCAATCTTTGTATCCGTACAATTATTATCAATCTTTGATATAACATATTTATTGATTTTAACCTTTGCTTTATCACCATCTCCTGATGATTTTTCAATCTTTTCATTCATCATCTCTTCCAAAAATGTAGTATATTTACTCGTCCATTTTCCAATAGGAAGTTCTGTGATTCTAATTTTTGTATCATCAATTACTTCATACTTACCCTTATTTACATAAGCATCATATGTGTTTTCTGTTACTTCAGCTTTTTGAACAATGTCTCCAATAAATCCTCTAAACCATGGTTTCATTTTAATTAATGGTTCATTGTCCATTAAATTAATCAAATTTTGTATAATGTCCAGTGGATTATGGGACGGTACTCTACAAGAATAACCAGTTCCGATACCAACTGCTCCATTTACTAAAATCATAGGAATAACTGGTACATAATGTACTGGTTCTACTAAATCTCCATCATCATCCATATATTCCAATAGTGCATTGTCTGCAGGATGGAAAATATATGATGTTATATTATTTAACTGAGTAAAAATATATCTCGGAGATGCTGCATCAGCTCCACCAAGAAGTCTTGTGCCAAATTGACCATTCGGAGTTAATAATTCAATATTGTTTGCTCCTACAAAATCTTGAGCCATACCAATAATACCTCCCAATAGTGAAGCTTCACCATGGTGATAATTTGATACTTCACTTACATAACCTGCTAATTGAGATACTTTAATTTCTTTCTTTAAATTTCTCTTTAAACAAGCATATAAAATCTTTCTGAGAGACGGTTTAAGACCATCTACCATACTGGGAATACTGCGCAAACAATCATAATTTGAAAAGTGTTTTAAATCCTTATCAATAAATTCAGAATATAAAATTCTTTTTTGTGTCTGTTCAATAATCTCATTTCTATCATATGTTTTTAACCATGATTTGCGGTCATCTTCACGGGTTTTCTGGAAGGCTAATTCAATTCTATCTAGTGATAAATTAAATTGTTCTTCATTCTTATTTCCATTTTCAAAATATTCACTCATTAAATATTCAATCTTCTTATTTTCAAAGTTCTCAAAATATTCTTTTGCTTCTTCTGATGTACTGGTACCAAGACCCTTATAGTATTTAATATCCCAATTTTTAATTGTTTCCATGTTTTGTTTCCATTGTTCAAATTCTGTCAATGTATAAAATTCATGAACTTCTTTATTATGTTTTGCTTTAATAATCGGAGTTGCTAATGCTATAATAAATCCTGGGACTTCTAATAATTCAGGCCAGAAGTATGAAAATAAATTCATAATTAAACCTTTAATATGAGAACCATCTACATCACTATCTGTAAATAACATGATTCTTCCATATCTTAAATCTTGTAAAACTTCTTCTTTTGTTCTCTTCTTATCCGAATACTTCAATCCTAGAATCTTTACTAAATTTGCAATCTCTTCATTTGCACTCACTCTGCGTTTATCTACATCTCGGACATTCATTACTTTACCCTTGAGTGGAAAAACACCAAAATAATCTCTTCCTACAACACTTAATCCTGCAATAGCTAATGCTTTTGCTGAATCTCCCTCTGTAAGAATTAATGTGCATTTATTTGATTCTTCTGTTCCTGCTTTGTTAGCATCATCAAGTTTTTCAATTCCACTGATTCTAGATGATTTTTTACCACTCGTTTTTTGAAGACCTAAATTTTCCTTAAAATCAGTTAATTTCATTGCTCTTTCAATTAAACTTGTTTTCATCACCTTTTCAATAAATTTTTCACCTGGTTCATATCTACTTCCAAATTTTGTCATTGGAGTAGTTAAATATTCTTTAATTTGACTATCAAATGCAGGATTTTCAATTGTTGATCTCACAAAAATAAACATGTTATTTTTAATATCCGCTGGTTTAATATCAACTTTCTTTCTTTTAACACCCTTTGTTGATGCAATTGTTGTTATAGCTTTTGTAATTGAATTTACTACACTATCAACATGTTTACCACCTTTAAGTGTACAAACACCATTTACAAAAGATACTTGTTCAAATTTCGTGTCAGGATTTACTGCGACTACAACTTCCCAACGGTCATTGCATTCTTCATAAACTCTTTCAGTCATCTCATTCAAATAAAAATTAACATATTTTTCAAGTGTTTTGCAATCAATTAATTTTTCATTTAAATATACACTCACCTTTTTACCAGTGCATGCTGTTGCATCAATAACACGTTTTTTCATAAATTGAACTGTTCCTTCATCTAATTTTTCAAGATTAAATCTCTTTAAATCAGGTGAAAAATCAATCTTTGTATAAGGCTTACCACTAAATCTTGTGATTTGTGGTTCAGTCTTTTCTTTCATATTATTTTTAAATTCTTGAATATATTTTAATTTTCTAGTTGAATCAACTGTTTCAACACGAAGATAGGTCGAGAATATTGAGGCCAATTTGGACCCGTATCCATTTTTTCCACCTGTAATCTTCTTTTCATTTTGATCATAATTTGATGAACTTCTTAAATTTCCTAAAATCATTTCCGGAATATAAATATTATGTTGTTTATGAATTTCAATAGGGATACCCTCACCGTTATTCATAACAGATAATAAATTATTTTCTTTATCAATAATAACTTTAATTTGTGTCACCTTATTTGCAAAATTATCATCATTTTCAATACGAACATGTTGATCAATTGCATTTACTAAAACTTCATCAAAAATCTTATATAATCCAGGAATGTATTCAATATTCTTAAATTCCATCTTTTCATCATTATTATCTAATGTCCAGGTCTCGATTTGAGTCTTTTCAATAGATCCAATATAAGTATCAGGTAAATCAAAAATGTGTTCCAAATCCGATTTTAACTGATATGTTTCTTCAATACTTTTCTGTTTGTTTTGAGACATTCTTCTTCTTATTTATTATTTAAAAAAACTATAAAAATATCTTAATCTTATTTCTTTAAATCCTTTTTTAATACTTTTTTTTAATCATTTTTTTTTTCATTTAGTTAAATGAAAAATATTTAACGTAAAAATATAATTCTTTTATTTTTTAATTAACGTAAAATATAGTATTTATTGTATTTAAGCACCTGTTAATCTTAAAACAAAATTAACAGGCACTCTTATTAAATTAATTAATGCTATTACTAATTTCATTAAATTTGCTCCTGTATCCACAGAACTTTTTAATATATTTAATAAATTTTTCATATGTTTTGCTATTACCATAAATATATTACCTATTTTTACATAAATTTCAAATAATTTACTTGCTACATTTGATAAATCTTTAAATGCTTCTTGTTGCAAATTTGCTATTACACTTCTAAATGAATTTAATTGACCAGATATTGCACCAAAACTATTATTTAATAAACTCATATTATTTGCATGCTCTCCCATACTTGAATTAAACATAGAATTAAATTCAGAAGATTTACATGCAGCAGATGTTTCATCAGCATTTCCTGGTGCTATACCAACCATTTGCAAAAATGGTGCTAAAGGAGAACATTTTAATTGATCCCAATTATCATCTATAAAGTCTCTATTTTTTTTTGATATAATTGCTCCCATTTTATATGATAATAAAAGCCTCTAATGATTATAAATAAAAAAATAATTAAATAAATGCGCTTTTTTTCTTATTTTAAATAATTATAAATTTATATAATAAGAAAAAAAATGGATGATAAAATTTTAAAAGAAAAATCTAATCGTATTTTTTTCCTAAAAGCCATTCTTCTAGGTATTGAATATTCTGAATCTGGAAAAGGAGAAGAATTAAAAAATACTATTAAATCTGAACTTAATAGACTTCAATTTGAAAATAATAACCAAAATACATCTTCTATTAGTTCTTTAAGTACTCCAAATTTTAATGATATCTCAAATAAAGATAATAATATTATTCAAAACGGTAAAATGACACTTCAAAAATATGAACAAATTTTACATGAATTAAATGCACAAAAATTAAATATTTCAAATAAAATATCTAATATTTCTTCTCAATCTTATATGAAAACTCTTTCTTTACAACAAAGTCAACTAATTCAAAAAGAACTTTTTTCTTTAAAAAAAATGCAATTAATTATTAATAAAGAAATTGAAAAATATTCTCTTTTACATCAAAGTGTTTTCAAAATGACACAACAACCTAAAATATCACCTCAGGAAAATATTATGAAAAAAAATAATAACAACAATTATTTAAATCCTTCATTAAATAATTATAATAATAATAATATTAATCAAAATAATAATAATGATTTCTCTAATCAACCTTTTTTTTATAAAAACCAACACAATACTAATTTACAATCATCATCTTCTACTATAAAATCTAAAAGTGTTTCTTTTTTCCCTCCTGAAAATAATGAAGAAGACTCAAATTCACCATCTTCTAACTCTTTTATAAATAACAATACAGAAAATTCAAATTATGAAAATGATAAAAATAATGACAATGATGATGATAATAATGATGATTCTAAAGATTTATTAAAAGAACTTCAAAGAACTTTTGGCAATCTTTCTTCTCTTCTTAATTCAAACTAATTTTTTATTTAATTATAATATGATATAATTTTTTTTATTGATTTTTAACAATATAATTATATATTGTTCTAAAACCTTCTGCTGTTCCTCCTGCACATCTTGTTCTTGTTCCACCACTTAAAAAATCTACAGATGCATTATCAATATGTATCCAATCTATTTTATCTTTTGTATCAGGTAAAAAATTATATAAAAATGCAGCTGCCATTACTGTACTTGCATGTGCATCTGAACTATAATTTTTTATATCTGCTACATTTGATTTTGTTAAATCTACATATTCTTCCCACATCGGTAAATCCCACATATGTTCATTATTTATTTCGCCTATTTCTTTTATTTTATTAATTGTACCATTTTTTGTACCAACTACAATTGAACCCTTATTACCTAATATAGATGCAACCCCGCCTGTTAATGTTGCAATATCAATTATCATTTTAGGATTATAATTCTTTGTATAATTTATTGCATCCCCAAGGATCAATCTGCCCTCTGCATCTGTGTCTATAATTTCAACTGTTTTTCCAGAATAAGATTTTATAATATCTCCTGGACGTGTTGATTTAGAATCTACCATATTTTCTACTATTGGTAAAAATGCCATATACTTACCTTTTACTTGATTTTGAGCTAATAAATTAATAACTCCATACATTATTGCACTTCCTGCCATATCTTCTTTCATATCACTAAAATCATGAAGTTTAATATTTAATCCACCACTATCAAATATAACTCCTTTACCTACTAAACATATTGGTTTATCTTTTTCATATTTTTTATCTGATGTATATTCTAATATAACTAAATAACAAGGATTTTTACTTCCTGCATTAACAGCTAAAATCAAATTTAAACCTTTTTTCTTTAAGTCGTTTTCATTTAAAATCTTACATTTAACTTTTTTATTTAAATTAGATTTTATATATTGAATATATTTTTTTGAATTTAATTCATTTGCTGGTTCATTAATTAAATCTCTTACTTTATTTTGCATTATACCTTCATTTATTGTTTTTTCTATTATATCTTTCATCTTCTTTTTTTTACTAAAAAAATAATATATTTGTTCATTATTTTTCTTTTTTTCCATTTTATTTGATTTATATTCTTCAAAATTATATATACCCAATATAAAACCTATTATTTGATTTTTTATACTATCTTCTTTTTCACCTATTAATTCTATCCAGGTGCGTTTAGTATCTGAAGAACTAAATGCTCTTCCTAATGAACCCAAAATATTATATAATGTTTTTTCATCGCATTTATCATTTTTACCATAACCTATAAAATATACTTCATTATCATCTAAATATAATATTTTTTCATCACCTACTTTTCCTTTAAAATCTTCTATTAGTTTTCTTGGTATTTTTTCAATATTTAATAATTTTTGTATTCTTGATAAATCCTTTTTTAATTCAGAACATAAAAAAAATACATATTTATCCATTTTTTTTAATAAAGAATTTGTATATTCAAATTTTACAGTCATTATCTCTATTAATTAATATCTTTTTTATTTAAAACTTAAATTGATAATTTATTTTTATTAAGTTAAAAAACAAAACAAGTACTTAAAATAATTAATTTATAAAAAATGATTAATATTTATATTAATATTAATTAGAATAATTATTATGAATAAACAAAAAACTAAAAAAATAAAAATGGATATTTTATTATTTAAAAAATATTCTAAATACGTAAAACAAAATAATAGTATTAAAGGAGGTATTAATCTATTTTTAACTTTAAAAAAATGTCGTTCTACATGTATGATTAAAATTCATAAACGTTATGAAAAATCTTTTAAACATATATTAAAACATTACAAAATGCATTATTTTACTTTTCAATATAAAGGTGATATTTTTATTGAATATATTATATCAAACAAACCAATACCTGAAGAAGTAAAATATGCTTTTCAAAATCGTAACTACGATGTAAAAAATCCTCATATTATTGGTAAATTTTTAGAATATCCATCATTTATTAATGTAAGAAAAGTAAGAGATATGAAAGAAATAGGTGGTATACAATTTAATTTTATGAAAGAAAAATATAATAAAATTAAAGATATTAATAAATATAAAGAACTTATTTATGGATTTCGAATACCAAATAATAAAATAAATTCTAAAATAATTAATAAAATGAATATGATTCTGAAAAAGTATAAAAAATGTATTAAAAAATATTTAGGAGAGATTTTTCCAGATTTCGTTATTAATATGACTATAACATTAAATTAAAAATTATCACAATTATAAAATTATAAACTATTTAATTATTTAATTATTTTATTAAATTAATATTACCATTTGAATCAATATTATATTCTATCCAATCTGATAATTCTACTGGTTTTTCATGTTTAATCATTATCAATGTTATATTTTGATAATGATTCTTTAAATTTTTCATTAAATTCAAACCTGTTTGTTCATCTAATTGATTAAATGGTTCATCAAATATAATAATTTGAGTATTATTTTGTACTCCAAAAATTGAATTATTTAAAAATGTTGCATATTGTAAAGATTTCTTTTCACCTCCACTTAAAGTAAATGGTATTATATCATCAATTGTTGTTGAATCTTTTATTATTTTTTCAACCGGAAAACTAAATACATTTAATATGTATTTTATCTCTTGTATTGATTTTTCTTCAAAACAATCTTTCCATCTTAACTTATTATTAGCCCATTTATCACCTATGTCTTGTTCTACATATATAACTCTTTGTCTATAATTATTCAAATCATCATCTTTGTATAAATATCCAGCTATATATTTTGCTAATGTACTTTTACCACAACCTCTTTCACCAGTAAAACAAATACTTTCTCCTAGTTTAAATTTTAAAGTTCCTTTTAATACATAATTGTCATATATACAATATTTAACATCTAAAATATAATTTTCGGGAAAATCATTTGATTCAACTTTTTTCTCATTAAATTCTAATTTATCAAAAAAATCAATAAATTCATCATAATCTGCAAATATTTTTTCTATTTGCGATAATGTATACATAAAATTTGAAAAATTACCAAATAGTTGAATTGAAGCTGAAGCTAATAAATAATAATTTGTTTGATTTTTTATTTGCATCTCTTCATGATACCATATTAAATAAATAAATAATATTAATTCACCTATCCATTGCATACTTAATAATACACCATAAGGAAGACGATATATTTTTTCATATAATAAATTTAAATCTTTTTTTATTTTCAAAACTGATTCATATTTTTCAATATTTTCAGGAAAAGGTTCATAACCATATTCTAATAAACAAATTTTAGCCTCTAATTCCTCTCTTTTATTTTTATATTCTTCTTTTCTTTTTTCATTATGTTTTTTTATTAATGGATATGCCACTAATTTCATAGTGACTAAAAATCCCATATATAAAAATATACCAAATAATATAAAACCATTTTTGTAAAATAATATCGTTGTAAATAATATTCCTGAAAATAAATCAATAAAATTTGAAAATGCCCATGTTGATATAAATTGTATATGATTATCCATTCTACTAGTCAATTTATTTAACTTTGTTTTATTCATTTTGCATCTATCAATATACTTTATATATGATTGTTTCTCTTTTACAAATTTATATAATTCAACATGTATATTACATCTATCTTCAATTTGTTGTTTTTTAACTATATATTCTGTAAACGGTACTTTTATCATTCTCAAAAAACCAAAAGAGATTAAATATATTAAAGTTGGTACTTCTTTGTTAAATTGAGCTAAAAAATAACCATTTAAAATATCTAAACATATAGATACTAATGTCACAATTATAGGACTATAAAATATATTTGCTTTTCTAATTAAATAATATGCAAATCGAAAAAAAGATAATGATTTATCAAATTTTAATTCAAACTTATCTTTTTTTAAATATGAATAAGTTTTCATATCTGGAAAACAATTATCGCTCTGCTCATTTTGAGCCATAAGTGATGAATTTTTATTTTTTAATTCAATTTGATTTTCTAAATCAAAATCATTATTTTTAATAGATTCATATTTATTTACTCTTAACAATTTATTTTTTATCTTTGTAAACATTTTTAATTTTTTACTTGTTTTAAGTTGTCATGTGTTATTTTTTTTTAAATATTTATCTTTATTTATTCATTTTTTTTTTATTTATTATTTTACGTTATTATTTTTTTACAATAAAAAAAATGATAGTCTTAATAATTAATTTTTATATTTTTTATAATAATATTAATTTATGTTCTGTTATTGAACATGCCGCGTTGTATCAATCACGAAGGTTTTGATAACGGAAAGCCAACAAAGGCTGACCGTCGTGCATCTGCGCGTCTGCGTGAGCAACAGCGTGGTGCAGCTCGTGCTACCAAATTCGCTGGAGACAATGGATCAAGTGAGACTATTCTTCCGAAGAAGCAGCAATCAGCACCCAAAAAGGCCACTGCTACATCGCAGAGGACGGGTGCGGCAGTTGCAAGCAGTGCTTCGGACTCGTCTGACGAGGATGAGACACCACAGACCACTAACCGCTTCGCGGGACTGGTTGAGGACTCTGACTCGGATTAGTTGAATCCAAAATATAATTATAAAAAAATTTGATTTGTTTAATATCAAATAATAAAATTTTATATAAATATTGAATTATTACATATAAAATGGCAATTGATACATCATTCCTTAACGAACTAACTGAGGAGAAGAAGAGTGAGTTTTTCGCTCGCCTCCTTCAGGCTCTATGGAAGGGGTCGGCGTCTCAGGGTATGAGTAGCATGGGACAGGTGTCATCTACCGTGTCTTGGGAGGCTGCTGCACAGCAGCTTGCCCTGAGCGACTACGTGGACTACTACAACGGTCGCGTCATCAAGACCAAGTTCACCGCGACTGGCCTGGACAGCTTCCTCTACAACAGGGATCGCGGTGCGGGCGCGTTTGAGCGGATCCTGGCTGGTGTCAAGACGGAGATGAACCTGTAGTGGGTCCACATTTAATTATAAAAAATTTTTAAACAAAATAAAAAAGAATAAATATATATATAATTTAGAAGAATGAGTTTTATAGGCGTTCACTTCGATCATTATCAATATCCAAATTTATTATCTGCTTTAAAAAAATTAGATAAAATTAAAGCAGATGCAGTTCAAATATTTGTTGGTGACAATCATATGACCACTCTTTCTAAAAAAAATAAGTTTTCAAAAGACGATTTTATTCAAATTAAAGAGTACTTAAAGAAAAAAAATATTAAACTCAATATTCATGGATTATTATCTTTAAATTATTGTTTTCCTCCAAATTCACCTAGATTTAAATGGGGTTTAGATAATCTTATTCATGATTTAAATATTTGTAAATCGTTTGATTGTCAAGGAGTCGTTATTCACATGGGATCTTATAAAACACCATCAATAAATATTGGTTATCAAGATTGTTTAAAAAATTTTGTTGATTCACTTCATATTGTTTTATCTAAAACTAAAAAATCAAAAATTATTTTAGAAACATCAGTTAATCGACCAAATACTATTGGAGGTACAATTGAATCTTTAAAAGAATTATATGATTCTATTAATAAAAAAGATAAAAAAAGAATTAAATTTTGTATTGATACTTGTCATATATTCTCTGCTGGTTATCCTATTCAAACAATTGAAGGTTGTAAACAATATTTTGAAGATTTTGATAGATTAATAGGTTTAAAACATATATCTTTGATACATTTAAATGATTCGAAAGAACCTTTTAATTCTCATAAAGATAGACATGAATCTATAGGTAAGGGTTATATTTTTGATAAAAAATTAGGAGGTGATCCAGAAGTACTTAAAGAAATTATAAAAATAGCTAAAAAACATAAAATAAATATTATTTTAGAAACAAATTCTGATTATTTTGTTCAAGAAATTAAAATGTTAAAAAATATAAATAAAAAATTAAAAGGTGGTAAACAACCTAAAAAATCAAAAAAAATAGATTATAAAAATAAAATTATTGAAATTCTTGAAGCTTTATCAAATTTTCATAAAACATTAGGGAAAGAAGGTAATTTACAAACTCGATACCGTATTGCGTCTTACCAAAAAGCTCTAATAACACTTAAAGGATTAAATAAACCAATTTATAGTGTTGAAGATGTTGAAGATTTACCAGGTATTGGTAAAAGTATGAAAGAAAAGATTGACGAAATCACAAAAACTGGAACATTAAAAATGTTTGAAGAAATTAATGATGATCCTCAATATAAAGCCATTAATCTATTTGAACAAATATGGGGATTCGGGGTTGAGAAAAGTAGAGAACTTGTATTAAAAGAAAAAGTATATACAATAGAAGAATTAAGAAGAAAAGTAGAAGAAGGAAAAATAGAATTGAATGAACAACAATTAATAGGATTAAAATATTTTGAAGATTTACAAGAAAGAATCCCTAGAAAAGATATTAAAAAATTTACTAATTATTTACAAAAATTAGTTAAAAAATATGATATAAGCATAGAAAACGCAGGATCATATCGTTTAGGTAAGAAAGATTCAGGAGATATAGATTTAATATTTTCTATTAAAAATTATAAAAATCATACAAATTATGCTAAAATGGAATTAGTTGAAAATATTGCAAATGAATTAAAAGATAAAAATATTATACAACATATTTTAAGTAAAGGAAGTCGTAAAATTATTTGTATAATAAAAAATCCATTAAATAATAAAATACAACAAATGGATATATTTTTTATCGATGAAAAAGATCTTCCCTGGTATTTATTGTATTTTGGTTCATCTATGGAATTTTCAAAAGAAATTCGAAAAAAAGCAATAGAGAAAGGTTATAAATTAAGTGAAGAAGGTATTTTTAATAGAAAAACAGGTAAAAAAATTAATTTTGAGCCTAAAATAGAAAAGAATATATTTAACTTTTTGAAAATTAAATATGTAAAACCTAAAAATAGAGTCAAAATGACCCCAAAGTCTCTTTAGTGACATAATTGAAAAAATAAAATTAGAAAATATATAATTTTAGTATTTATTTTTATTATTAATCAATTAATAAATGATCTATTAATTGATAAGATTGTTCACTTGTTATTCTGTCTAATAAACATTTTTCCAAGAATAATGCTGTTTTTTTATATTTTTTGCTAATTTTTTTAATATAATCTCTTATTAATATATTATTTGGAAGTTTAGTGACTTTTTCTTTTCCTAATAATAATTCTAATAAATTAATACCAACTGAATAAGAAGGTAAATGAGATAAACAAAATTTATCTTCTTCTTTAGGCCATAAATAATATGTAAATTCACCATTTTTTTTATCCCATTCATCAAATGAAAATAATTTATTTGAATCTTTTTTCTTTATTAAACTAAAATCCAATACTAATAAATCTTTATGATATTTATTTATTAAATTATTTTCATTTACATTATCATCATTGTTTTTAATTAAATCTTGATTTTTAAATTCCTCTAAAATAGAATTATCTTTTAAATACATTATATTTGTTAACTTAAAATCTAAATTAATTATATTATATTTATTTTCCATATATATTGAAGCACCTAAAACTTTTTTTGAAAATTCATTTAAAAATGGTAAAGAATCCTCAACATCAATTAAAGGATTATTTTTTATTTTATAAAATTTATGAAAAGGTATACATAATGGTAAAACAACAAAATAACTTTCTTTTTTAAAATTATCTTTTTGCGAATATTGAAAATCATTTTTTAAATATCCTATAACCAAAGGAGCTATCATATGATTATTTATATGATTTATTGGATTTTCTTTCATTAATTTAAAATAAAAAGATAATTCTCTATTTTCATTTTTATAAGGTATTATGCATTCTTTTTCTTCAAAACATGTTCTACCTAAAACTGAATTATAAAATATTTTTATAACTAAATTATTTTCTATATCAAATACTACACCATATGAACCAGAACCAAGTTTATTTTTTATTTGTATTTCATAAATTTCATTTATTTTATATTTTTTTATTTTTGATTCTATTATACATATTTTTATATTATTTTCAAGATTAGCATTTTGAACATTTTGCTCTAATACATTATTTTTGTTTTTTTCCATTCATCCGGTTTTTACTATTAGTCAATATTTTTATTTTTATTTACTAAAAAATAAATTTATTTTTATTATAAATTTTTTTATTGTATAATTAACAAAGAATTTATATTATATTTTTAATATAAATAATTCTTGTAAAATTACCAATTATTAATATGTTCAATTTCTTCAAAATGAGTTTCAAATATTTTATCATCATCATATGGCGTTTCTAATATATGAGGTATATTACGATTTTTAGTATAATTAATTAATGTTTTCATACCATCCATAATAAAACCTTTCATAATATTTGCATGACGATCTAATTTACAACCACATCCTTTTAAAGATAAACTATCATTTAAATGTATACATACTATATTATTCCATCCTAATTGTTCTTCTACTAGTTGAATAAAATCTTCACATCCTTTTTGATTATGAATTGCATACCCTGCTGAAAAAACGTGACATGTATCAATACATATTCCTAAAAATTGTTTTTGTTCTTCTGTAAATCTTCTATAAAATGCTCCAAATTCATTTAAATTTGAACATAATTCTGTTCCACATGCTGCAGATGTTTCAATTATGTACTTAATACCTAAATTTTTTTCAACAATATAATTTATCATTTCAATTATATAATTATACATATAATTTTCACCTTCTTGTTTACTTAATTTTAAATGTTTCCCTACATGAAAAACAACTCCAACCGCTCCAATTTGAAATGCATTATCTAGTTCATTTTTACCATTTGCTATTTTGTTATCCCAATTTTCAGGATTTGACATATTTAATAAATAACTTGCATGAGTGACTAAAAATATATTATTTTCTTTAATATATTCTTTGCATAATCTTGCATCTTCTTGTTTTAATTTAGTTAATTTAAATTGTCGTGGATTTTTTGTAAATATTTGAAATTGATTTATACCAGCACTTGCTTCATGATGATATTTTATTGATTCAAGAAATGAAGATTGAATAACCGGAATATGAAAACCTATCATTTTACGTATATATAATTCTTATTATATTATATTATTTTATTTTTTTAATTTAAAAACAATTCATTTTTTTATAAAAAGAATGATTAATTATTTAAATAAAATATTAATATTTAAAAAAATATTAATAAAATTAAATAGAACAAAATAAATAAAAAATGGACGATAATAAAGAAAAGTCAGTATTAGATATGGATGAAGAAGTCCGTAAAATGTTTGATTTAACTAAAAAGAAAAAAAAAGATAAAAAATCATCTAAAAATGATAAAGATATTGAAAAAGATTCAAATAATTTTGAAAAAAATGATTCAAATTTATTATATCTTAATGACATACCTAATTATACATATGAAGATATGTTAAATAGATTAAATAATTTATTAGGTAGAGATAATAATACTGATTCTAAAATTAAACGTAAATCAATAGAATATCCTGAAGTTGAAAGATTAGGTACTACTAAAGTTATATGGAAAAATTTTGATTTAACATGTAAAATTTTAAATAGAAAACATGAACATTTAATGAAATTCTTTTTAGTAGATTTAGGTACTGAAGGTTCACTTAATGAAGAAAAATCATTTATATTAAAAGGAAGATTTACATCTAAAGATATTGAACCTATTTTAAGAAAATATATTCAAAAATTTGTATCCTGTGATAATTGTCATTCTCTCAATACATATATTAGAAAAGATAAAATCAATTCTCTTTCTTTTATATTTTGTGATGAATGTCATGCTCATCGTTCTATTCAATCTATTAAAGCTGGTTATCATGCTGAAACACGTGCAGATAGAAGAGCTATGCGTAAATAAATTATTTATTAAATAATAAAAAAATGATTAAAATTTTAATATTTTTATAAATTTATATAATTATAATAGAAATAATTATATTATTCAAAAATGGAAAATTTAAAAAAATTAAAATTTAATGATTTTAAAAATTTAAATGAATTAACTAAAAATTGTACTTCATTCTATATTTATTCTATTCAATATGCTGATAAATATAAACCTTCTATTTATGAAATTTTAAATAATAATTCTAATTTATTAATTTGTGATGAATTTAATTTTAATATAATAAATGGAAACCATAATATTGTTTTCTATAAAAATATTAATAAATATGAAAAAATTGGTTATACATTTGCTTTAAATAAAGATTCAATGTGTATTTTTGATTTATATTATGATATAATAGACACAAAATTTATTTTTATTAGTTATTCAAAAATTAATAGTATAAATAAAGAAAATGATAAACAAAATAATATTAATGAAAATGATTTGGTTATCAATGAACTTTAAATATATAACGTAAAAACTTTAAATAAAAATTGATTTAATTTAATTTATAAATGTATTAATTTACTAAAATATAATAAAAAATAAATTAATTTTATTATTTATATAATTCATTCAAAATATGGAATTAAATAATATATATTTAGAATTAATTGATAATATCAAATATGAATTATTAGAATATTTAAATATAAATGAATTAATTAATTTGTCTGAAAAATTAAATAATAATATCATAAATTATTATTTAAATAAAAAAATTGATTCTTTCCAAAAAATTAATAATCATGATTTTTTAAATTTACATATAATAACTAAAAATTGTAAAAATATTTATTATTATGATAGAACATTTATTTTTGAAAATAAATCTTATATAAAAACTATTTTAAATAAAATAAATCAAAATTATAGATTAATATTATTTGACAGAATACTTTATAGTTTAGTTAATGATCATCACAATATTATTTTTGAAGATGGTAATCCAGATCCAAAAAAATCAATAAAACATGTTTTTTCAATATGGAATAAACATTTAAAAAATAATAATAATAATAAAATAAATATGTATTATTTAATAGAAGGTGAAAGATGTATAATTATTCATTTTCGCTAAAATAATGTTTTATGCTTCTTATTAACAATCTCTTTCTTAATAACTTGTTTTTTATTAATATTATAACATAATGTAAAACAATAATCTAATATTGAATCTTTTGATAAATACTTTTTATAAAAATTAAATCCATTTTCTGCAATTTTTTCCAAGTTTTTAGGCGCTTTATTTATTAATATTTTTTCAAAGAATTCTTTTACTTTCTTTGCTGATTCTTCAATACTATCTCCTTCTTTCATATATATTTCTTTTTTTAATAATATATAATCTTCTCCATCTTCAAGTAAAGGTTCAAACCACATATAATAATCACTTTCAGCTTGAACAACTATACCTCCATATGAAAATAATGTTGGTAAACGATACGCTGCTACATTTCCTTCAATATTTAAAAAATATTTATATTTTTTCCATACTGACATATCAATAAAATCTCGTTGTAAATATTTATATTTTTTAATATCTAAATATCCTACTTCAAAATCATTTACTTTAATTTTTTTAGTAAACATTGCTAAACCAATATCAAAAAAATTATCTCCTTCTTTATTTAAAATATCAGATATCATATATAAACGCAATCTCGGATTTGTATTTTCATTTAGTCCACAACCTGTTGTTCCACCTCTGAAAAATAATTTATTCTCTTTTGATTCAAAATCTTTTTTATTAAACTTAGCAAATTTATTATTATTTTTATTTATTAATAATGAATTTTTAAATTCATCTGATGAAGGTATTGGTATATCTAAATTATTTTTTGAAGATGATTGACTACATAAAAACCAATATTTTATTGGATGATTTGGTATTTTTACATTTTCAGGATAAACATGAGTATATGCATATCTTTCAGGATTTACATGTAAAAATTGAAAATCTTTTCTATTTATTAATAAATCACAATCTGGTATATTTTTAAATTTTTCAACCATTCTTATAAACATTTCATAAATACCTTTTACATATTCAGTTGGATTTCCTGAAGCACTCCAATCTTCAAAACTTACTACACAATTATTTGCAGTCCATTTATGAGGAGGTAGTATTTTTTCAGTTTTACTTGGAAGATTTTTTTGTTTTTTTTTCATAAAATCATAAACACTCATATTATTTGGGAATTTAATATATTTATACCAGTCACTTGTAAATTCAGAATTATATAAATGAAAAGCAAATTCAATATGATTTTGACGAATTCTTAAATATAATATATCACGATAAGTATCAAATATAAATTTTAATGATTTTTCAAGGTCTTTTTTTGTATATTCTTTATTTTTATTTTTTATCAAATTATTATATATATCAATTTTTTCTTCAATTAATTTATTAAATACTTTATTTTCTTTATTTATTATATTATTTATTGACGTATTAAATAATTCTGGTTCTGTAAAAGTATCTAATATATTTTCTTTAACTTCTTTCCATGTTATTAAAGGTCTCATTAATGAAATATATTGCATTTTTTTTGTATGTTGAATAGGTATTTTAACTCTATAAAAATAAATATTTGGGTTTTTTGTTATATTTTCTGATACTATAATAAAATTGTTATCCATCACACTTTTATCACCTTCTTTTAAACCATCATATTTCCATTCTTTTAAATCCCTTAATATACCTTCCCATTTTTCCATATATACTTCTTCACCACTTGCTTGAGGATGATCTAATAAAATATATTTTCCTTCTTTTGGTCTAAAAACTTTAAAATTATTAGCTGCTATTCTATTATATAACATATCATCTTCACCACCCCATCCATATATTCTACTAGGAAAACCATTCATTTTTTCAAATTTTTCACCAGTCATACCTATTACACCACCTAGAAAATTAGGATGTGTATATTTATATTCTAAATAAGGTGATGCATAATGTATAATTTCATCACCATTATAACAATATTGTTTTATTAATTCATCATCTGGTAAAGAATCGACATCATGAAAAATATAATATTTATAGTTTTTATTATTTTTAGCTAAATAATAACCAATATTTAATAAAATACCTCTATTAAATTTTTGTATATCACATTGATCTATAATATAAATATCAAATTTTGTATTTTTAAAATGTTCTTTTAATTTTTCTAAATGTTCTTCACGATTTCGATATGGTATTATAATAGCAATTTCATTTTCTATATCACAATTAAATACAAATGTATTATCTATTGTACT